>Ga0209231_1000230_pt1 | contig 38178 bp, 36 predicted proteins | sample Deesub45470m_DNA_FD_188086 | JGI IMG/M metagenome (GOLD analysis project Ga0209231, IMG submission 188086) | Deep subsurface microbial communities from North Pacific Ocean - 450_OLKR46/470m Metagenome (SPAdes) (version 2) | ecosystem: Environmental > Terrestrial > Deep subsurface > Unclassified ... | reverse complement strand
AGCGGGTGCTGCGGGGGGTCAAAAGGGACGGCTCCTTCCTCATGGATGTTCTGTGCCTCAAGGAGGAGAATATCTCTACAGGAGCCAGGGTTTACGACCCGACCAACCCCCTGCGCAACACGACGATTCCCGAGGGGGTCACTCTCGAGGACCTGCGGCAGACCGTCATGGAAGGGGGAGAAATTATCGTCGAATCCCCTTCTCTGCAAGAGATGGCGGATCGCTCTCTTGCCCAGCTGCAACGCCTCCCGGAAGGATCGCTGCGCCTCTTCAACCCCCATCGCTACAAGGTGGCGATGAGCCAGGGACTGCATGATCTGCGCAGCCGCCTGATGGAGGAGATCCGAATGAAAGATTAATGCCCGAGCAGCGCCTCGACCTCCTCGTCGCTCACATCGCGCCACTGCCGGTAGGCGGCGGCGACGGCAAAACTCCACCCGGAGCGGATATTGGCGCAGCACAGCGCCTCGACCTCCCCGGCGAGGCGCGCCACCGCCCTGTCGTGTCCGGTCGGGACGGCAACGACGATCCGCTTCGCCCCCTCCCGGCGCAGGGCCGCCACCGCCGCCTGCATGGTGAATCCCGACGCCAGACCGTCATCGACCAGGATCACCGTCCCCGCCGCCACATCGGGCCAGGGTCGATGGCCGCGAAAGCGCTCGACCCGCCGCCGCACCTTCTCCGTCGTCCGCTCGATCCCCTTCCGGATCTCCGCATCGTCGAGACCGAGAGTCGGCAGAAGGTCCTCGTTGAGCAGCACCGTGCCGTCATAGGCCACGGCGCCGTACCCCGCTTCGCTGTTCCAGGGGAGAACGATCTTGCTCACCGCCGCCACGTCGAGAGGGAGGCGGAGGAGTTCGGCGAGCCGCGCCGCCACCGGAATTCCGCCGGCGGGAATCCCCAGCACCACCCCGTCACGACAGTGGCCGGGAATGATCCCGGCCAGAATTTCGCCGCCGTGGCGGCGGTCGTCAAAGACGGCGGTGCGGCCGTGCATGATTTTGACTTCGTGGATGGTTCCTTCTTTTTTCTCCATGGCAAACCTCAGGCAATCGCTGCGACGATCCCTGTTGACTCTTATAGCAAAGAGGGTGATGTTTTCCAGTGTGAAGAAGGGAAAAGGGAAGAAGGAAGAAGGAAGAAGGAAGAAGGAAGAAGGAAGAAGGAAGACGGCGACTCGCACGATAAGGCATTTCAGTTTCCTGTGGACTCCTCAAGTCAAAGCGCCGACACCCGGGATCCGTGACCGATTCCCCTGCAAATTTTCCTAATCGAGGAAAATCTCCTTTTCCCTTCAATTCCGGGTTGCTTGCGACTATGCTTTTGGTCGATTTCCCCCTTGTTTTCCTGGGTAAAAACTGGCACAACCTGTGCAAGGGTTTTTCCAATTCGGCAAGCAATCCGGCCGAACTCTATTCGGGTGACGCGCCCCATATCCATCAAGGAGTTCAACGATGAAGGTCAAACGCTTTTCGATCGCCAGACACATCCCCGCCCTGCTGGGGGCGCTGATCCTCCTCCCCCTGTCCGCCGCTCCGGCATCGGCACTGGACACCTTCTTCGTCGGACCCCGAGCCATGGGGATGGCCGGAGCCAACGTCGCCTCGGTCAGCGACACCACCGCCCAGTACTACAATCCCGCCGCCTTCGGCTTTTTCGGCTGCCGCGACGAGAACGGGGAGGCGATTTTCTGCGACAACAATGACATCGGCCGCAAGGACTGGGGGATCGACGCCGGCGCCGGCGCCGGCTACCGCCTGCACAACAAGTTCGCCGAGTATCTCGACGAACTGACGGCCATTGACTACCAGCTTCTCAGCGCCAACGGCATCCAGAGCGAGTCGGACCTTGTCGACCTCATCAACCTCGTCAACAGCCTCTCCGGTCTCGATCAGCCGGGGAACGCCATAACCGCCGACGCCAATGCCGGCGTCGGGGTACGCATCGGCCACTTCGCCATCGGCGCCCGCGGCTATGCCCAGGCCTCGGGGGTAGTGGTCGACCTCGACCAGGCCAACCTCGGCCTGACGACCGCCACGAACCTTGCAGCCGACATCGCCGCCGTTCCGATCACCGGATACAGTGCCGACGGCGTTTTCACCTTCTTCACCGCCCAGCAAGCAACGGACATCCAGAACGCACTGGTTGCCTCCGGGGCGACCGGAGTCGATGCCGCCGACGCCGTGGACCGTCTGGACTTTCTCGCCGGCCAGCAGGGAGCCGATCCGGCCCTGGCCGCGCAGATCGCCACCCTCCTCACCGAGGTGAGCGCGGGGACCGGGACCCTGCAGGACAACTCGACAACCGTTCTTCTCTCCGGTTTCGGCCTCGCCGAAGTCCCCCTTTCCTACGGCTACGCCCTCAACGATCACTGGTCCGTCGGCGGCAACGTCAAAGTCATGACCGGACGGGTCTACGGCAACCAGGTCCTGGTTTTTGCCGAAGGCTCGGGCGACATCCTGATGGAGACCGATGAGAACTATGAGGAGACCCTGAATTTCGGCATCGACCTCGGCCTGATGGGACGCTACAAAATGGTCAACCTCGGCGTGGTGGCCCGCAATATCAATGCCCCGAGCTTCGACGGACCGACGGTCGTCACCCTCCTCCCCGACGGAACGATAAAAACCACCCGCTTCGACGACGTGACCCTCGATCCCCAGGTCGCCGCCGGGGTCGCCTTCATCCCCCTCAAGACCCTGACCCTCGAGGTGGATCTCGATCTGACCCAGAACGAAACGACCCTCAAGGGGTACAAGACCCAGAATCTCTCCCTCGGCCTCGAGTGGGACGCCTTCCGCTTTCTCGCCCTGCGCGGCGGCATTTACAGGAACCTCATCGAAAGCGACATCGACTGGGTCTACGCCGCCGGCCTCGGACTCAACCTCTGGGCGGTGCGCCTCGACGTCGCCGGCACCTTCTCCAACCAGAAGGAAGAATTCGACGGCGAAGAGATCCCCAAGGAGGTCCGGGTCGCCGCCCAGTTGAGCGTCGATTTCTAGCCTCTGCCCCCCCCCGGAAAAAAGAAAAGGCCCCCTCTCCTGCGAGAGGGGGCCTTTTCTTTGCTGAATCCGAAATCTGTTGATTTCTCAGAGAACCACCAGGTCCTGGTCGGAGAAGGTGATGTGCTTGAGCCCTTCTGCCCCGACCCAGAAGGTGTTCTCGATGCCGACGGCGCCGAGACCGGGGAAGACCGCCTTCGGTTCGAAGGCAAATGTCATGTTTTCCTCGAGGACCTGGTCCTTGAAGCCGCGGGCGATGAAGGGGAACTCGTCGATCTCGACGCCGATGCCGTGGCCGATGAACGACACCTGGGCACCGGCCGACCCCATGAAGTGCTCCTTGTACCCCAGCTCGCAGGCCAGGGCGTAACAGTCCTCATAAAGATCCCCCCAGGCGACGCCGGGGCGGGCGATGGCCTTGAGACGGTCCTGAATTCTCACCATGTCCTCGTAGGCCCTGGTGAGCTGGTCGGAGAGACCGCCGATGCAGAGGATGCGGGTCTGGTCGACCAGGTAACCGTCGAAGGCGCCGGCAAAATCGACGGTAATCGGTTCGTGAGCCTTGATCGTCTTGTAACTGGCCCCCTGACCGATGGACGGATTGACGCCGATGCCGCCCAAAGGGGCGTCGAGAAAGGCCGGGGCGGCGCTGTCGGCGCCGGAGAAGATGTGGCCGTAGAAGAGTTCGGAATTGAAGCCGCGCATCCTTGTTATCCCCTGATGCCCCTGTTTGCGGGCGCAGAACTCGAGTTCGGCGGCGAGCTCCAGGTCGGTCATCCCCACCCGGATCACCTCCCTGGCCCGCTTGTAGACGCGGTCGACCTGCAGCGCGGCGTCCTTCATGATCTCGATCTCGTATCGGGACTTGACCGAGCGCACCGTGCGGATGAGGGAAGAAGCGTCGGAAATCGTACAGCCGTCGAGGACCTTCTGCAGCCGCTGGAAGAGAGCGACGGGGAGGACGTCGAGTTCCATCCCCGCGGTCTTCGGCGTCGGGTAGCCGAAATCGGAGAGGATCCCGGGGAGGTCCTTGGGACTCTTGAAGGGGAGGATCTCCTTGAGGCCGCACTCCATGCGCGCCCGGGCGAGGTCCTTGCGGACCAGGTAAAGGGGTTGCCCGGAGGCGGGGACGTAGAGAATCCCCTGCTGGATGGTGCCGGTGAAATAGAAGAGATCGGCGTTCTGCAGCATGAGGACGGCATCGAGTCCCTGCGACTGCATGAGGTTCTGGAGTTTCTCGATGCGGGACTGCAGTTCGCTTTTCGGCGTGATGCGCATGGGTTCGGTGCTCCTTTTCCGGTGCGAGGGGGAAGTCAGGTTCAGGCCGTTTTTTCCGCCGCCGCCTCTTCAAGGCTCAGTTCGCTGATCGCCATCTCCCGCAGCTTGAATTTCTGGATCTTGCCGCTGGCGGTCATCGGGTATTCGTCGACAAATTTGACGTAGAAGGGAATCTTGTAATTGGCGATGCGGCCGCGGCAGAAGTCCCTGATCTCCTCTTCGCTGCAGGACACCTTCTCCTTGATCTTGATCGCCGCCATCACCTGCTCGCCATATTTCCGGTCGGGCACTCCGTAGACCTGGATATCGGCGACCTTGGGATGGGTGTAGAGGAATTCTTCGATTTCCCGGGGATAGATGTTCTCGCCGCCGCGGATGATCATGTTCTTGATGCGGCCGGTGATCTTGCAGTAGCCGTTGTCGTCCATCACCGCCAGATCGCCGGTATGCAGCCACCCCTCGCCGTCGATGGCCCGGGCGGTTTCCTCGGGCATTTTGTAATACCCCTTCATCACATGGTAGCCACGGGTGCAGAGTTCCCCCTGCTTGCCGGGAGGAAGGGTCTCGCCGGTTTCGATATCGACGATTTTCACCTCGACATCGGGGAGAGCGCGGCCGACGGTGGCGACGCGCAGCTCGATCGGGTCGTCGGTGCGGGTCTGGGTGATCACCGGCGACGACTCGGTCTGTCCGTAGGCGATGGTGATCTCGGAGACGTGCATGTCGCGGATGACCCGCTTCATGACCTCGATGGGACAGGGCGAACCGGCCATGATCCCTGTACGCAGCGAGGTGAGGTCATATTTGCGGAAGGCCGGATGGTCGAGTTCGGCGATAAACATGGTGGGAACGCCGTGCACCGCCGTGCATTTCTCCGCTTCGATAGTCTTGAGAACCTCCTCGGGATTGAAGGTCTCCACCGGCACCATGGCGGAGCCGTGGGTGACGCAGGCGAGGACGGCGAGAACGCAGCCGAAGCAGTGAAAGAAGGGGACGGGGATGCACAGGCGGTCGTTCTCGGTGAACCTCATGCATTCGCCGATGTTGTAGCCGTTGTTGATGAGATTGTGGTGGGTGAGCATCACCCCCTTGGGAAAGCCGGTCGTCCCCGAGGTGTACTGCATGTTGATGACCTCGTGCTCGTCGAGGGCCCCCTTGGCCGCCTCAAGTTCCTCATCGGAAACGGCGGCGCCGAGGACTTCGAGATCGCCGTAGGCGAGCATCCCCGCCGGCGGAGAAGTTCCGAAATAAATCAGGTCCTTCAGACAGGGGAGTGCGGCGCTGGAGATTTTTCCGGGAATCGAGCCACTGAGCTCGGGGACCACGGTGCGGACGGTTTCCACATAGTCGGTGTCCTTGAACCCCTGAACCAGAAAGAGGGTCGTGGCATCGGACTGGCGCAGGACGTACTCGAGTTCCGACGACTTGTAGCTGGTGTTGACCGTGACGAGAACGGCGCCGATCTTCGCCGTGGCAAACTGGAGAATGACCCACTCGGGGACGTTGGTGGCCCAGATCGCCAGATTGTCTCCCTTCTTTACCCCGCGGGCAAGAAGCCCCTTGGCCACCCGGTCGCAGAGGGCGTCGAATTCCCGATAGCTGTAGCGCAGGCCCCGATCCGGATAGACCAGGGCATCGTGGTCGGGAAAGCGGCGAGCGATGTCTTCGAGCATCCCGCCCAGAGTGAAGTGCAGCGTCTTGGCCATTGAGTCATACCTCCTGCCGGGGATTAAAAGTTCGATACCGTCAAACTAAAATTTGAGATGGGTCAAATAGCTGTTTTTTAACCGCTTTTTGAATAACATGGGCGGGGTGTTTAGTCAAAGTAAAAACGGCCGCTCGTCACATTCCTCGTCGACTGAAGGGTGGCCGTGGCCAACTGGTCATTGTCGACGAGACTGTTTATTATATTCAATTATTTGAATTATAAAGGAAACCAAGAACCAGGAGGCGCGGCAAAGGGTGGCTTTTTTCTAGGCAAAAGGCTAATTCCCTTTTCCCCTTGAAGGATTTGGAAGGACCGGCCATGCTTTTCCACAGCGCTATGCACAAGGAGCTGTGGATGCCGGTGCCGCCCCCTATTGAAGCTTTTCCGCGCGCAACACATCGGGGGTGACCATGCCGCCGGACATGATGATTTTCATCGCCTCTTCGACGCCGAAAGCCGCCGGATAGACCTGGCTTTCCTCGAGAAGAAGCACATAACCGGAGGTCGGATTGGGGGAGGTGGGAATAAAGACGGTGAAGTAGGGTTTGCCGGATGCGGCCTTGACGCTGTTGGTGATGAAGGCTATGGAAAAGGAACCGGCCCTGGGAAATTCCACGTAAACGGCCTGACGAAAGGACCCTGTCCCCCCGCTGGAAAAGACGCTGATGATCTGCTTGGAGGAGGTGTAGATCGACTTGACCAGGGGTATCCGGGAAAAGAGTTTATCCCAGTAGTCGACCATGCGGCGGCCGAGGACATTGGAGGCCACCACGCCAGCGAGATAGATCACCAGAATTCCGGCGATCATCCCGGCGCCGGGGACATAGAGCCCCTCGCCGGAGAAAAACCCGACCCCTTTTTTGATGGAGGGCGCCAGCACACCGTCGGCGAGACTGAAGAGGAATCGCAGAATGAAAATGGTGATCCCCACCGGGATGATCACCAGCAATCCGGTGATGAACTTCTTTTTCAGGTGACGTATCAACCGCCGGCCAAGCCCAGGTTTTCCGCCATTCTCCAACGAATCGCTCACAAAATACTCCTCACGGCCGCAGTGACGGGGGAATTCCCCCGGTCGGCACATTGCGAAGGGCATTGTCGCATTTTAACCGTAAGCTGTCCACAAGCATTCCGGGGCACGACGCGTCTGCGCCGTGCCCCGGGAATCCGCCGCCAGACCCTTCCTGCGGCGTTATTCATCCTCATCGTCTCCGCATCCCGCATCCGGGAGCCGCCTCCGGTCAATAGGCCGGAGGGAACGGTGCGACCCCTTCTAACTGCGGAACATGGCACTGGCGGCAATCGACCAGCCAGGGATGGGGGGTCGGCGGCGCCCCTTCTTCGCCGTCCCTGTGGCAGGCGAGACAATCGGCACCGCTGTCGGCTTCGGCGACGGCGTGGGGGATGAGCGGCGGGTTGGCCGTCGAACCGGGAGGTGGCGTCAGGGCGGGGGGGTGACCGGCAGGGGGCGCAGGGTGGCAGGCAAAGAGAAGGGCTGCACTTGCGACGGCGGCGATGGTGAGGGCGATTTTCTGCATAAAATGTCTCCTTTGGTTTCAGGGTTTACTGAAGTGCAGGGCCAGGGCCGAAACCGGACAGGTCCCGATGCAGGCGCCACAGCGGCTGCACTCGCCGCTCTGGACCAGGGTCGCCCCCTCCTCGAGGGGCGGGGCGAGCACCTCGGGGACAAAACAGACCCTCCGGCAGCGTCCGCAGTGGATGCAGCGCTCCCGGCGATAGCCGACCTTCAGCGGCGCCATCCGGCCGAGGAGGGCATAGAAACCGCCGAGGGGACAGAGGCTGCGGCACCAGAGACGCCGCACCAGCAGGAGTTCGCAGGCGACGATCAGGGCAAGGAGAATGACCTCCGCCCCCGGACCGAAACTCAGGGCGCGACCGGCAATGCCGATGGGAGAAAGGGTTTCGAAGACCGGCAGGCCAAGGAGCAGGCTGAACAGCAGCGTCAGAGTCAGCACCAGCCCTTTCCAGCCGAGGCGCCAGCTCGGCCGGTTGCGGCGCCCCGGCAGCCGGTCGGAGAGGTCGGTGAGCAGACCGACGGGACAGATCCAGCCGCAGAAGAAGCGCCCGCCGAGGACCCCGTAGACCGCCAGGACCGAGGCGCTGCCGATGAGCAGGGGGAGCGCCAGGCCGCCGGTCAGCAGAAACACCTGCAGGGTGGCCAGGGGGTCGGAAAGGAGGATGCCGGAAAGAGATGCGGAGCCGAGGTTTCCCTCAAAGCCTCGCCACCCCAGAATCGGCGAGGCGAGGAGCAACAGCACGGCCGCCTGCACGGTCCGGCGACCGATGGTCCAGCAATTAACCCTCATACCAGCTCTCCGACGGAGCCTGCAGCGGACGGACGACAATCGCCGGGCGCTCGAGGACGCAGGCCTGTTCGCAAATCCCGCAGCCTGTGCAGTGCTCCTTGTGCACCACCGGCTCGAAGATCGCATGCCGGCCGGTTTTGGCTTTGAGATAGTTCTCGACGGTGATCGCCTTGTCGATGGCCGGGCAGACCCGGTAGCAGACCTCGCAGCGCAGCCCCTTGAGGGAGAGGCACTCCTGGCGTTCGACGATCACCGCCGTCCCCATGCGCGTCTTCAGCGCTTCCTTCAGCTCCGGGTCGAGCGCGCCGCTTGGGCAGGCCTTTACGCAGGGGAGATCGGCGCAGAGCCGGCAGGGGTTCTTGCGGGCGACAATCAGCGGGGTTCCGAGGGCCACCCCGGTCTCGAGGCGCCCCATCTGCACCGCCTGATAGGGGCAGACATGGGCACAGCGCCCGCAGCGCAGGCATTTTTTGAGAAACTCGTCCTCGGCCACCGCTCCCGGCGGACGCAGCCGCCAGCCGTAGCCCGAGCCGGCCTTGAGAAGGAACCAGACCGCCCCGCCGCCGACCAGGGCCCCCCGCGCACCGAGGGCCAGGGAGGATTTGTCTTTCGTCCGGCTCATCAGACCTTTTCAACCTTGACTGCGCACTTCTTGTAATCCGGTTCCTTGGAGATCGGACACATGGCGTCGAGGGTCAGTGAATTTATCATCCGCTCCTCATCGAAGAACGGCACAAAGACACTCCCCTTCCCCGGGACTCCCCGCCCGCCGACGCTCGCCTTGATCTGCAGAGCGCCGCGCCGGGTCGTGAGCCTTATGGCCTCGCCGTTCTTGATGCCGAGCCTCTCCGCATCTTCGGGATGAAGTTCGCAGAGCGCCTCGGGGACCGCCCGATGCAGTTCCGGCACCCGCCGGGTCATGGTCCCGGTGTGCCAGTGTTCGAGGACGCGACCGGTGGAGAGCCAGAAGGGATACTCGGCATCGGGAACTTCGGCGGCCGGTTCAAAAGGACGCGCCCAGATCACCGCCCGGTGGTCTTCCTTCTTGTTCTTGTAAAAGTCGATCCCCTTCCCTTTCGGCACGTAGGGGTCGTACTCCTCGTTATAGCGCCACTTGACGCTCTTGCCGTCGACGTAGGGCCAGATCACCCCGCGCTCCTTCTGGTAGACCTCGTAGGGGGCCAGGTCCTTGCCGACACCGAGGGTGAACCGGCGGTACTCCTCGAACAGGGAGTGGTGAATCGATCGATCGGCCGGGTAGTCGAAGAGCTGCCCCAGCCCCATGCGCCTGGCGACCTCGACGATCTGCCACAGATCCTCCTTCGCCTCGCCGGGGGCGTCGGCCAGCTTGAACCAGTGCTGGGTGCGGCGCTCGGCGTTGCCGAACATCCCCTCCTTTTCCACCCACATGGCCGTCGGCAGGATAAGATCGGCCACCTCGGTGGAACGGGTCGGGTAGACATCGGAGACGACCACGAAACGTCCCGGCTTGCGCGCCCCCTTGCGGAAACGATCGACGTTCGGCGCCGCCTGGAAGGGGTTGTTGCACTGCACCCAGAGAAAACGGATATCGCCGCGGTCGAGCGCCCGCAGCATCTCGGTGGCATGGTACCCCGGCTTGGCCGGGATCTTCTCCACCGGCACCTTCCAGATCCCGGCGGCGATCGCCCGGTGTTCGGGATTGGTCACCACCATGTCGGCCGGGAGACGGTGGGCAAAGGTGCCGACCTCGCGGGCGGTGCCGCAGGCCGAGGGCTGGCCGGTGAGGCTGAAGGGCCCCTGTCCCGGCTGGGAGATCTTGCCGGTCAAAAGATGAAGGTTGTAGACCAGGTTGTTGACCCAGGTGCCGCGGGAGTGCTGGTTGAATCCCATCGTCCAGTAGGAGCAGACCTTGCGCTTCGGGTCGGCATAGAGCCTGGCCAACTCCTCGACGGTTCCGGCGGGGACGCCGGAAATCGCCTCGACCTTCTCCGGAGTGTAGTCCTTGAGAAATTCGGCGTACTCGGCAAAGTCGATCCCCACCGCCTCTTCCTTAAACTGAAAGTTGTCCTCGGTGCCGTAGCCGATCTCCGTCTTCCCCTTTTTGAAGGTCACCTTTTCGGCGACGAACGTCTTATCGTAGAGCTTGTCGCGGACGATGACATGGGCGATGCCGTTGGCCAGCGCCAGATCGGACTGCGGCTGGAATTCGACGTACCGGTCGGCCTCCCTGGAGGTGCGGGTATAGCGGGTGGCCAGATCGATGATCTTGACATCCGGATTCTTCACCCGGTTGGCGGTCATTCGCGAGAAGAGGATCGGGTGGCACTCGCTCATGTTGGCTCCCCAGAGGAAGAAGGTATCCCCCAGGTCGAGGTCGTCGTAATTCCCCATCGGTTCGTCGGAGCCGAAGGTGGTCATGAAGCCGGTGACCGCGCTGGCCATGCAGAAGCGGGCGTTTGGATCGAGGCTGTTGCTGCCGATGCCGGCCTTCATGAACTTGGCGGCGACGTACCCTTCCTGCACCGTCCACTGGCCGGAACCGAACATGCCGACGGCCTGCGGCCCGTGATCGGCGATGGTTTCCTGCATCTTTTCGGCGATGAGATCGAGGGCCTGGTCCCAGCCGATCGGGACGAACTTGTCCCCCTGGCGCAGCAGCGGCCGGGTCAGCCGGTCGGGAGCGGAAAGGATCTTGGCGAGAAAGTACCCCTTGATGCAGTTGAGTCCCCGATTGACCGGCGCCGCCGCATCCCCCTTGGTGGCCACCACCTTGCCGTTTTTGGTTCCGACCAGGATGCCGCAACCGGTGCCGCAGAAGCGGCAGGGCGCCTTCCCCCAGGTCAGGCCGGCATCAGCCGCTTCTGCTTGCCGGGCCAGAAGGGCGCTGACGGGAAAACCGGCCGCCGCCATGGCTGCCGCGGCGGCAGCCCCCTTGATCAGCTGACGTCTCTTGATATCCATTGCAGACTCCTTCGCATGTTGCCGATTTACTTCGGCCGGGACAGATCCGAACCCTCCTGGCGGGCAGAGCGACCGACGGCCATATCCTCGAAATTATGATAGGACAGGGAGACGCTCACCACTCCCGGCAAGTCGCCGATGGCCCGGACCAGGGCGTTTTCTCTCTCGAAATCGGCCGCGTCGAGCACCGCGACCAGAATGTTGTTGTCCGGGAGGGGCTGCAGCTCAACTTCAGCCATGGCCGCAAGACCGGCGACGACCTGGTCCCTTTGCTCCGGGTCGATCCGAATGACAATACCGCTGACGGGCATGAAAACCTCCTGGATCCTGCGGGGGAACGTCCCCGGGCCGTGACTTCCTCTGTCTTGAACCTTCCGGGGCCGGGCTGCGGACCGGAGATCATCCCCGAGGGCGCGTCGCCGGCGAGACAGCAAATATTGATGCCAAGCCTAACGGACTTTGACCGTCCGGCAAGCCCGGCGAATCACTTTCATCCTTATCCAAGGACCGTGCCATGGGAGGAAACGACATCTCAACTCGCTGAAAAACAAGGGGAAGCCGCTACCCCCCCCCGTACACCCTTGAGTTTCCCCGAGAATCCATGCCCCGATCGTACCCGAAAGGTAACAATAGAGGATTCGCCGCTACCGCAAGGTAACTGCCCCAGTCCGATAAGGCTTTTTTTCAAGGGGAAACAAAAGAGGGCCCGGCAATTTTGCCGGGCCCTCTTTTGTTTCTCGAAACTCCCAAAATCACCAGGAGGGGTGAAGTGCCCGGGTTTTGATATATTCCCGGATGGCATCGAGATCATCCCCCTGCAGGTCGAGAAACTGAAGACCCATCCCCGCCGGAAGAGCCGGATTGATGATTTTATCCGGATGGTTCACCCAGGCCACCCGCCCCTTGCAGACGATCTCCCTTTCCGGTTCGGGGAGGACAAACTCCAGTCCCAGGGCGGTATGAGGGGGGAGGATGGTGTCGGTTTCGATGAAGATTCCCCCGGTACTGAGGTTGACGGCATAATTGGAAAGAAGGTTCTGCTGAAAAATACCGTAGCGGATACTGAAACGGGCCTCGACGCGGGGAGCGGCCCTGTCGACGACCTGAAGGAACCGGCGTGCGGTTTCGACAAAAAGATGACGGTTGATCGGCTTGAGGAGGATGTCATCGCACCCCGCCTGACGGCAACGCTCCAGATCCTCAGGGCGGCCGCCGTGAGTGACCATGACCACGGGGGTCAGCCGGAGCGCCGGATGCGCCTTGATCTGCCGGCAGGCCTCGTCTCCGTCCATCTCCGGCATGTATAAATCCATGAACACCAGTCCGGGCCGATGTTCCAGAACCAGATCCACGGCCTCCTTGCCGGTGCGGGCCGTCAGCAGGCGCACCCCCTCGCGCCGGAAGAAGGTCTTTTCCAGCTCCAGAAAGAGTTCCACATCGTCGGCCAGCAGTACGGTGATCTCGGACATTGGCAAATCTCCTCTATAGATCGAAGCAGTGCGGTTCATTTTACTCATTAAGGCTGGCTCCAGGTCCCTGCGCCGCCTGGGAGCCGGTCGAACGCTCCGTGAGTCGGCAAAGATCCAGCAGGTATTACCGGAAACGCACTTTTTTGACCTCGGCAAAATCGGCAATGGCCTCGGCCACCACCCCCCGCACATCGTCTCCGCATTGAGCGACCTGGAACTCGAAGCGAACTTCCTTGCAGAGCTTGTCCTTTTCAATGCCGAAATTGAGGACCCGCAGGCTGCGCTCGGCAAGAAAGGCCTCCAACTTCTGACGCACTCCGTTTTGGTCGTCACAGTGAACGATGAGGGTTCGGTACCGGTCCTTTTTCAGCATCAGCTCCACGCGCTTGAGAAAGAGGAGGTTGCCGAGGGCCACGGCGGTGACGATGAGCGCCGCCGAATAGAGACCGACACCGACGGCCATACCGATCCCCGCAACCACCCACAGACAGGCGGCGGTGGTCAATCCGCGCACGGCATGACCTTCCTTGATGATCGCCCCGGCGCCGAGGAAACCGATGCCGGTTACAATCTGTGCGGCCACCCGCCCCGGATCGAGGCGCACCACACCGTCGGCCCGCAGATCGCCGAACTTGATGAAAAAATACTCGGAGACGATCATCATCAGACAGGAGCCGAGGGTGACAAGGAGGTGGGTGCGAAAACCGGCGGGGCGGCCGTGAACCTCCCGCTCCAGACCGATGAGACCGCCGAGAAGAGACGCCAGGAGGAGTCGGCCGAGGATGCTCAGTTCGTAGTTGTTCTGCAGCTGATGCAGCCAATCCATGAATTACATCCTTAAAAAATCAGTCGGAACAATACCGTCGGAGAAAACACCTTATTTGCTCCCGGGAGCCTGTCGGACTATACGGCCCGTATAGTCCGACAGGTTCCTAGCGGGCGCAATCGGAAGGATCACCCTTGAGCTTGGCCAGGGCATGGCCGAGAGCGGGGAAAACGACCTCGAGATTTTCCCGCACTCCCTTCGGGCTCCCCGGCAAATTGATGATCAGCGTCGTCCGCCGCACCCCGGCCAGGGCACGGGAAATCATGGCGTGGGGCGTCTTGGCCATGCTGGCCATGCGCATCGCCTCGGCCATCCCCGGCACCTCGCGGTCGATGACCCGGGCCGTCGCCTCCGGGGTCAGGTCCCGCGGCGACAGGCCGGTCCCGCCGGTGGTCAGGATCAGATCGAGTCCTTCCCGATCAACCCACTCCACCAGGGTCCTGACAATGGTTTCCTGATCGTCGGGAATCACCAGATAGCGCTCGACGCTCCCCAGCGGCGCAATCATTTCTCGAAGGATCCGACCGCTTTCGTCCTCGCGCTCCCCCCGCGCCCCCTTATCGGAGAGCGTCAGAACGCCGATCCGGTAATGGCCCCCGGCCATCAAGGCTTCTCCTCCCCGTGGCCCGAATTCTCGGCCAGGGCGATGGCATCCCCGCGGGAAACGGCTCCCCCCTTGAGGACAATGGCGAAAATCCCCTCCTTGGGCATCACGCAGTCACCGGCCTGATAGTAGATGGCGCAGCGCTCGTGACAAATCTTGCCGATCTGGGTCACTTCGAGGAGAGCCGTTTCCCCCACCTTGAGCCGGGTGCCGATGGGAAGATGGCAGAGATCGATCCCCCGGGTGGTCAGGTTCTCGGCGAAATCTCCAGGTCCGACATCGAGACCGGCGGCCTTCATCTTGTCGATGCTCTCCATGGCCAGAAGACTCACCTGGCGGTGCCAGTCCCCCCCATGGCCGTCCCCTTCAAGCCCGTAATTTTCCACCAACCGGCCGTAACCGACGTCCTTTTTCCGTTCCCCCTTGCCGGGGCTGGTACATACGGCGATGATCTCCGCCCTGTTCATAAGTCAATCTCCTGGTTCTTTTTCGTCAATAGTCCCCGAACGTGCAGGGGGCAAACCGGAACAGTTACCCTTTTTTCTTATTCTTGTCCGCAAGCATTCTCCTGGCGTTGTTGACGAGCGCCTGGGCGACACCCCGGCTTTTGGCCAGATTCTTGAGATCCTTTTCGGTGAGAAACCCCATATAGCGCAGGGCCTTGGGGAGGGGAGTCCGCGGATGAAGGACCAGGGCCCTCTTGATTTCGTATTGCTTGACCCACTCCCGCTCGAGGGTGATGAGCCGGATCAGTTCTTCGCTGGAGCTCTTGTTCTTGGCGATCATCAGCACTTCCCCCTCGGTAACCCGCGGGTTTTTCAGAACCGCCGAAGAGACGAGTTTGTTGGCGTCCTTGATGAATATGTTGCGCCACTCCTTGTCGCCGGTCAACGCCATCTTGATCTTTTCCGAAATCCCCATTTCGATGGCCTGCTGGTATTTGGAGAGATTCACCTCTTCCTCGTCGACAGGCATCTCTTCGCTGTCGTCGCCGGCCTCGTCGCCGGGTTCTTCAGGCTCCCCGTCGGCGGCCGCCTCGTCCTCGGCCGAATCCGGCAAAGGGATGACCGGCTCCTCCCTCCCCCCCAGGCGATCCTTCATGGCCCGGTCCGCCAGCGGATTGTCCAGGATGGCCGCCGCGATTTCCGGCGAATCCTGCAGGCGAAGAGCGTTGTGCGCCACCAGGGAGAGGACCCCCCCTTCGCCGCGGGAGGCGACATGGACAAGGGTCTCGGTCGAAACGGCCGGGTTGGTCAGCAGGGGCTCCATGATGACGACATCGCCGATCCGCGCCCGGGCGACGAAGTCGAGAAGCTGCGGATGAATTTCGCTGTTTTTAACGACGGGAGCCAGCACTCCGGGGGGGATTTCCCGCAAGGTGGCGCCGGCGAGGCTTTTGATTTCCGCATCGGTGCCGTGGCTGAGAAAAAAGAGCGTCGTCAGCAGATCCTGCCCCTGCAGAGGGAGAGCCCCCCGGGCGGCATTCAGCTGCACCTCCCGAGGGGCTCCCTTGGTCACAATCCGTGCCACCTGAGGCGAAACCTTGAGGCGCACGGTCCTGGCGGTGGAAGTCATGATGGTCTCAGTGCCTCTGAACGATAAGGACGTCCAATCCTTTTGCCCGGGCCCGCTCCGCGGCCTGGCGGGCCGTCGCCATATCCGGGAAATCCCCGAAGGTGAGAATCGTCAGCGGCAGGGGAATCTCCACATACTCTTCCTCGACCCGCAACCCCTGCTGGTAGAGACTGTCGGCATAGCGGCGGGACTTGTCGAGATCGTAATAGGAGCCGGCATAGACCCCCACCTGGTCTCCGGCCCGGACGAGAAAGGCGTCGGGAGCAAGCCCCTTGATTTCCTTCAACTTGGCCCGGGCTTCCTCCGGAGCATAGAGGCCGACCCGCAACCGGGTCATCTTCTCCGTCTTCTGCCCCGTTTCCAGGCGCGGCTCGAAACCGAGTTCGCGCACGGTCTTTTCCGCCTCGACGAGATTGCCATGAACCAGAAAGGCTCCCCCCTGCAGCACATACTTGCCGGACGGGGAGGGAGAAACGGAAGGCACCATCGCCGGGTTCGTCTTAATTTGCGCTTCAACCGGCGCCGTCGAGGCGGTCGTCGGGGCGGTCGTCGAGACTGGCGTCGGTTCGGTCGTCGGTTCGGTCGTCGGAGCTGGCGTCGGTTCGGTCGTCGGAGCTGGCGTCGGTTCGGTCGGTGAAACCGTCGCCGGCTCGACGACCGCCACGTCCTCCTGGCTGAGACTCTCCTCGACCACCCCTTTTTCCAGGGGACGGACAGCGGACTCGACCGGGGGCGCGGGTGCGCCGGTTATTGTTGTTCCCGGTGCAGTCCGGTCCGGCTCGGACGCCGGGGCGCTCGGCGCAACAGGGAGGGGAATCGGCTGTTTCTTGATGACCGGCGCCGGAGCGTGAACCACCGGCGCGGGTTCAGGAGTCAAGAAAAAATAGACTCCGGCCAGACAGAGGACCAATAGAAGAAGAACCAGCAGCAGGGGCCGTGACAGGGATCTCTTTTTTGTCTGCACGAAGGAAGAGTCGAAGGAATCGGCGTCCACCTCCTTGCGGGAGCCGGGGCCATCGAACCCCCCGGTCATATCAAAGGAGCTCTCTTCCCCCTCTTCCTCAAAATGAAAATCATCCTTGTCCGCCATAATAAAACAGTCCTCCTTTTCGAGTATCGGTAATATTTTTGTCTACTCGGCCTTCTTCAACTCGCCGAGAATTTTTGCCGTCAAGTGCGGTGGCACCTCTTCGTAATGGGAAAACTCCATGGTGAACAGACCCCGGTCCGAGGTCATGGAACGCAGTTCGGGAGCGTACTTGAGAACTTCGGCCATCGGCACCTGAACATTGATCACCTGGCGGTTGGCCTTGGGCTCCACCCCCAGGACCTTGCCGCGCCGCGAGTTCATGGCGCCGATGACGTCGCCGATGCAGTCGTCGGGGACGGTGATTTCCATATGCATCACCGGCTCGAGGAGCACCGGTCCCGCCTGCTCCATCCCCTTTTTGAACCCCATGGAGCCGGCGATTTTGAAGGCCATCTCCGAGGAATCGACCGAATGGTGGGAGCCGTCGAAGAGGGTCACCCTGACGTCGACGACGGGAAAGCCGGCCAGGGTTCCGCGCTGCATCGCCTCGGCGACCCCCTTTTCCACGGCGGGGATGTACTGGCGGGGGACGACGCCGCCGACGACCTTGTCGACGAATTCGAACCCGGCGCCGCGGGGGAGAGGCTCCAACTCGATCCACACGTCGGCGTACTGGCCGCGCCCGCCGGATTGTTTCTTGTATTTGCTCTGCAACTTGGCGCGCCCCTTGATCGCCTCGCGATAGGGAACCTTGGGCTCCTTGAGCTCGACCTCGACGCCGTACTTGCGCTTGAGCTTTTCGACGGTGACCTCGAGATGAACCTGGCCCATTCCCGAGAGGATCTGTTCGTGGGTCTCCTCGTCACGCAAAACCTGCAGGGTTGGATCCTCTTCGATGAGTCGCTGAAGGGCGGAGTGGATCTTGTCCTCGTCGTTCTTGCTGCGCGCCTGCAGGGCAAAGCTGATCACCGGCTTGAGCGGGAGAGGACTTTCGAAAAGGATCGGCCGGGCGGCATCGCAGAGGGTATCGCCGGTCACCGTGACCTTGAGTTTGGGGACGGCGACAATGTCTCCGGCTGCGGCCGTATCGATCGCCTTGTGCTTCTTCCCCTCCACTTCGAAGAGTTGTCCGATGCGCTCCACGGCCTCCCGGTTGGGATTGTAAACCATCGAATCGGATTTGAGCGTTCCCGAGTAGACCCGAAAGAGGGTCATCTTGCCGGTATAGGGATCGCTGATGGTCTTGAAGACCATGGCGGAAAAGGGTTCGTCCTCGTCGGGGCGGCGTTCTTCGACCACGCCGGATTTGGGATTGTTTCCCATCTGGGTCCCCTTGTCGAGGGGGGACGGCAGACAGTGGACGATGTATTCGAGAAGGGAGCGTACTCCGATATTGGCGAGAGCGCTGCCGCACAGAACCGGAGTGAAGGTCCCGGTCAAGGTCCCCTCGCGCAGGCCGTGGAGGATCTCCTCGGTGGAGAGGGTCTCGGTCTCCAGGTACTTCTCCATCAGGGCGTCGTCGGCATCGGCCACCGCTTCGAGGAGCAGGGTGCGCAGGCGCCCGGCATCCTCCAGGTATTCGGCGGGAATCTCCTCTTCACGGAAGGTTCCCTTGCCGTCGAAATCGAAAAAACGCGCCTTCATGAAGACCAGGTCGATGATTCCGCGGAAATCTTCGGCGGCGCCGATCGGCATGTTGATCAGTACCGCCCGGGTTCCGAGATTCTTCGACATGTCGTCGACGGCCTTGAGAAAGTCGGCGCTGTCACGGTCCATCTTATTGACGAAGGCGATGATCGGGACGGCGAACTCCTGGCACCATTCCCAGATCTTTTCCGTCTGAGCCTTGACGCCGGAGATAGCCGAGACAATCAGCACCGCTCCGCCGAGAATCCGCAGGCAGTTGCGGGTGTCATGGAGAAAATTGCTATAACCGGGGGTGTCGACGATATGCAGGCTGTGCCCCTTCCACTCACAGTGGTGGAGGCTCGAATTGATGGTGATGTGGCGCTTGATCTCCTCCGGCTCGAAGTCCATGGTGGAGGTGCCGTCATCGACCCGTCCCAGGCGGTCTGTCATTCCGGTGTTGAAGAGGATCGCCTCGGTCAGCGAAGTCTTTCCGGCCCCGCCATGGGCCACAATTCCCAGGTTTCGCAACTTTGCCGTATCGTACTTGCCCATGGTCTCTCCTTTAATGTCCAGCCGAGTTGAGGAAGCACAAAGGATCAGGTACAGGAAACAACGAACCGAAACGGCGCCGCTGGCACCGGAGGTAATTTTTTTCGCGGCCGGCGGCGCCGGGTATCACGGAAAGGGGCTCCACGGCAGCTTAACATCCGCCGGGGAGACTGTCAAAATCCCGACTTGTTCAGGGTGTAAATAATTCTCAGCCCCTCAAGTGTTAAAATCGGATCGACCGCGGCGATAGTCCGGGACGCCGGAGCGATCTGTCCGGCGAGGCCGCCGGTCGCCACCACCAGGGGATCTTCCTTCCCCTCCTGGATCATCCGCTCGACGATGCCGTCCACCAGCCCCACATAGCCGAAGAAGATTCCCGACTGGATGCTGTTCACGGTGTTCTTGGCAATCACCTGGGGGGGGCGGGAGAACTCGACCCGGGGGAGCTTGCTGGCCCGCTCGAAGAGAGCCTCGGAGGAGATCCCCAGTCCCGGAGCGATAGCGCCCCCCTGGTATTCGCCGCGGGCGGAGATGTAATCGAAGGTCGTCGCCGTGCCGAAATCGACGATGATGAGGCTGCGGTGGTATTTCTCATAAGCAGCGACGGCGTTGACGATCCGGTCGGCTCCCACTTCCCGGGGGTTGTCGTAATGGATCGGCATCCCGGTCTTGATCCCCGGTCCGACGACATAGGGTTTGCGCTGGAAGTAATCGCCGCAGAGGTTTTCCAGGGTGTTGAGCATCGGCGGCACGACGCAGGAGATAATCACGTCAAGGATGTCGGTAAAATGTATATCGGAGAGCCTGAACAGCTCGTGGATAAGAATCGCATATTCGTCGACGGTCCTGTTCTTTTCCGTGGTGATCCGCCAGCTGCGGACCAGCTCTTTGCCGCGATACATGCCGAGAACGGTGTTGGTATTGCCGACGTCGATGACCAGAAGCATAGGAAGTGGCCCTATCGGGTGGAATGAAGGGTTGAAGGGGAGTCGCCTGGCGGCGACGGCAGCGGCCGGACGTCCCCGGCCAGGACCCGTTCGAGGGTGCCGTCCGCCAGACGCAGCAGGAGGGCGCCGAAGTCGTCGAGCCCTTCCACCACCCCCCGGGCGACGCGATCGTGGAAATCGACCTCCACCGGTTTCCCGACGAGATCGAAAAATCCTTCCCAGGCGGCCATCACCGGCGAAAATCCTTCGGTCAGGCACTTTTGGTAGAGGGCGTCGAGATGGCGCAGCAGCGACTGGACAAAAGCCAGGCGGGAGACCGGTCCCCCCGTGTGGAGGCGAAGCGAAGTGGCAGGGTAGCGAAGGTCGGGAGGAAACTGGTGGGCCCCCATGTTGAGATTGACACCGATGCCGAGGATGACGTAACGAATCCCCTCGGTTTCGGCATTCATCTCGTTGAGCAGACCGGCGACCTTCTTCCCGTCCAGCAACACGTCGTTGGGCCACTTGACCCGGGGTTGCACTCCGGCAATCTCCTCGATGGCCCGGGCGACCGCCACGGCGGAAAGGAAGGTCAACTGAGGAGCCTGCCAGGGGAGGATCGGGGGGCGGAGCAGGACCGAGGCGTAGAGGTTGACGCCGGGAGGAGAGATCCATTGCCGCCCCATGCGTCCCTTTCCGGCGGTCTGCCGGTCGGCGATGACCACGGTCCCGTCGGCGGCCCCGGCGTCTCCGATCTGCCTAGCACGGGCGTTGGTCGAGTCGAGTTCGTCGAAATAGAGGATGTCCGCGCCGATGATCCCCGTGTCGAGCCCGGACTGGATTTCCGCCGGGATCAGGGTGTCGGGGGTCGATACCAGGCGGTACCCCCGGGAGGAGACGGCCTCGATGACGTAGCCCAACTCCCGCAGCAGTCCGATCTGCTTCCACACCGCGGTGCGGGAGACACCGAGCGCCTGGCTGATCTCTTCTCCGGAGACGAAAGTCCCCGCAGTCTTGTGAAAGAGGCGGAGGATCTCCTCCCGCGGGCTTTTAGCGGTCATATCCGATCCGTGACGACAGAAGAATGGCTGCTACTGAAAAAGCATCGAGATATCCACCGCCCGAAAGGAGTGGGTCAGGGCCCCGACGGAGATGAAATTCACCCCGGTTTCGGCAATGGGGCGCACCGTTTCCAGGTTGACCCCTCCCGAGGCTTCGGTGAGAGCCCGGCCATCGATGAAGAGAACCGCCTCCCGCAGAGTATCCAGGTTCATATTGTCGAGAAGGATGATGTCGGCTCCGGCCGAAAGGGCCTCCTCCACCTGCTGAAGATTTTCCGTTTCGATTTCGATCTTCAGGGTATGGGGCGCGCGACGGCGGGCGCGGTCGACGGCGGTGGCGATCCCGCCGGCCGCAGCGATGTGATTTTCCTTGATCAGTACGCCGTCGTAGAGAGAGGTGCGATGGTTGCGCCCTCCCCCCATGCGTACCGAGTATTTTTCAAGTACGCGCAGCCCCGGAGTCGTTTTGCGGGTATCGACGACGATCGCGCCGGTTCCGGCGACCGCCTCGACAAAACGGGAGGTCAGCGTGGCGATACCGCTCATGCGTTGCAGCAGATTCAAGGCTACCCGCTCCCCCTGCAACAGCTTGGCGGCATCCCCCTTCAGCCAGGCGATCACCTCGCCGCGGCGGACCGGGCGGGCGTCTTCGGTCAACTTTTCAAAGGCCACGGCAGCGTCGAGGGTGAAAAAAACACGTCGGGCCACATCGATTCCGGAAAGGACAAAATCCTCTTTGGCCACCAGTTCCGCCCGGGCCGACGTCCCCGGTTCCACCGTCGCCAGGGTGGTGATGTCACCGAGGCCGATATCCTCATGCAGGGCATTGGAAATGATTCGATCGATTTCAAACATGGTCAACTCCTGAGGGGCACTTGTCAGGGCGGATCTGCAGCGAATAGGGCGCCGCCCGGCCCTGTCTAAGGTATTGAAAACGCTTTTTTATACCATAGCGTTCGCCGCCCCCGCAACCGAAAACCCGGACGAAAATTGCTTTTACTTTTTTGGGGTTTATGCTAGAAACGTCTCCGGAATTGCGCATTATCCACAAAAGGGGATTTATGAAGCAAAAACCGGGCAAAGCTGTCGTCTGTCCCAACTGTTTCGGCACCGGAGTACGGGAAGTGCTCGGCACCGCAACCTCACGCAACATCGTTCACGATGATTCGGCTCCCCCCTCCGTTCACAACGGAAAAGCGGCGGCCGACAAACGCAAGGAACTGGTCAAGCTCTTTTGCATCCACTGCGGACATGAACTGACACCCAAGGGGGGGCGGGCCTGAGGCCGCGTCCCCTTTTTCTCTCCCAAGGAGGTCTGTTGTGCGCCCACTCTTCGCCCTTGCCCTGTCCCTGACGACTGTCCTCACCCTTGCCGGTTGCGTCAGCAAGGCGACTCACCAGCAGAAACTCGACGAAATCGACGGACTCAAGTCCGCCTTCAACGCCCTGGAAAGCGATTACTTTCGGCTGCAGAAACTCAAGGAAGGACTCGAGGCCCACATCGGCGACCTCAATGCCAGGTACGAGGAAGCGCTGGAGGGGTCTTCGGCTCTCCAGCAGGATCTCCTTCGCTGCCGAGCCGACGTGGGGCGTCTGGAGAAGGTCCTTTCAGCGCGCAGTGCCGAGGCCGGTGCCGCCATGAGCGAGATGCGCCAGGCCATCGATCGTCTCGAAGAAGAAAACCGCAACCTGACCGGACAGGTCGAACTGGAGCGAATCGCCCGCGAAGCCCGCGTCGCCCAGATGAAGAGTACCTTCGACGAACTCGTCGACAAGATGGAAAACGAGATCGAACGGGGCGAGGTCACCATCTCCGAACTCCAGGGGCGACTCACCGTCAACATGGTGGAGCGGATCCTCTTCGACTCGGGGAAAGCCGAGGTCAAGACGGCCGGCCTCGAGGTCCTGCAGCGGGTCGGATCGATCCTCAAGGGGGTGCAGGACAAGGATATTCGCGTCGAAGGGCATACGGACAACATCCCGATCAGCGCCGCCCTGGCCAAAACCTTCCCGACCAACTGGGAGCTCTCCACCGCCCGGGCCACCGACGTGGTGCATTTTCTTCAGGAGAAGGTGGGGATCGACGGACAACGGATGTCCGCCTGCGGTTTCAGCCAGTATCAGCCCGTTGCCGACAACGCCACCGCCCAGGGCCGGGCCCAGAACCGGCGTATCCAGATCGTTCTGGTCCCGTCGGAAAAAACCGTCGTCAAACCCCTGAAATAGCACTTTCTCCCCCCGAATGATCTCCCCGCCGCCGGCCCTGCAAAGAGCCGGCGGCGGAAAAAAAGTGCAACCCATCAAAATTCCCTCTTTTTCTCCAATTCCTGATAGAATCGACCCATTAATCCACTCGGCTAACCCAAAAGCGGAATCAGGAGTTTTTTCCCGATGGCAAGTCAACAAATACTGGTGGTCGATCATGCCAAGGACCGCCGCGACCATCTGCGCCGCCTGTTGACCGACAGGGGGATCGAAACGCTGGAGGCTGCCAGCTGCGAGGAAGGGCTGGCAATCGTCGCTGCCGTCCCTGTGAACCTTGTCCTGACGGAAACCGAACTCCAGGCCAAAAGCGGCCTCTACCTGTTGAAGAAGATCAAGGAGCACCGCCCCGACATCGAGGTGATCCTCATCACCCACAACGCTTCCTCCTACAACGTGCTCCAGGCGCTGCGCAACGGCGCCTACGACTTCATCGTCCGCCCCATCGATACCGGAGAAATCCTCTACAATGCCCTGGATCGCGTTTTCAGCCACATCCAGCTGCGCCAGGACAATGCCGCGCTGATCAGCGAACTGGAAAAGAACAATCTCGCACTGACCCGCAATCTGAAAATGATGAAGGCCTTGAACGACTCCATCGAACGGCTGGCGACCGCCATCGACATCGAAGACCTGTTCATGGAACTTTTGACTTCGGCCGTCGATGAAGTCCAGGCCAGGAGGGGTTTCCTCGCTCTTTTTGACCGCGCCACCGGAAGGCTCGCCCTCAAGGTCAGCCAGGGAATCCCCATTGCCCTGTGCCGCCAGTACGCCGGCGGCCTCCCCGAGGGGGTGACGACCGAGATCGCCCGCCAGGGGAAACCGGTGCTGGTGGCAGGCAACCTCCCGGGGCATCTCGATGCCCTTGCCGGTTCCACGGAACGAAACGGACTCCTCGAACTTCCCGGCCTGCTGGCGGCGCCGCTGCTCCTCAAAAAACGCGTGGTCGGCATTGTCGTCCTTTCCGGGCACGGCAGCAGCCAGCGTTTCGGCGAGCAGGAGCTTCACTTCCTGATCCAGCTCTCCCACCACGCCGCCCTGGCCCTGGAAAAAGCCGGGATCATCCACCAGCTCAAACGCGGCAAGGGACAGCCATCCGTCGGCGCCTGACCCCCCCTCCCCTAATTTCTGCCCAGACAAAAAGGCCACCCTCCGGTTTCAATCCGGAGGGCGGCCTTTTTGATTTCTGGCCAAACGGGGTACAAAAGGAAAGACCGGGCGCCTGTCGACAGGTTCCCAGGAGCCGGTCGACAGTTTCCTAGGAGCCTGTCGGACTATACGGGCCGAAGCGAAAAATTGGATATTTGAGGACAGATTCGAGCTTGTTTGAGAACCAATAGTCGTCTCTATTGGTCGAAAAGAAGCTCGAATATGGACCGAATAGACGATTTTGCAGCCGGCTCATGGATAGTCCGACAGGCTCCTAGGAAGCGGCCGCCTTCCGAGTCCCCGTCTCCCGACCCAGGGCGGCGCGGATGCGCCCGGCGATCCCGGCGGCATCGAGCCCGTAAAGAGCACGCAACTCGTCCTGACTCCCCTGCTCGACAAACCGATCCGGCAGACCGATCATCAGCATGCGCGGCGCCAGCTCCTCCTCGGCCAGCAGCTCCATGACCGCCGAACCGAATCCCCCCTGGAGAACGTTTTCTTCCACGGTGACGACAAATCCGCTGCGACGCGCCTGGCCGGCGATCAGTTCCCGGTCGAGTGGCTTGATGAAGAGGGGATCGACCACCGTCATAAAGAGACCCTCCTCCGCCAGTGTCCGGGCGGCCTCCATGGCCGCGGCGACGGTGGTCCCGGCGGCCAGGATCACTCCGTCCTCCCCGTCGCGCAGTTTTTCCCCGATTCCCACCGGCAGCGGCTCCGCCACCCCTTCGAGAAGAAGGCCGAGGCCGTTCCCCCGGGGATAGCGATAGGCAAAGGGGCCGTTATAATCCAGAGCCGTCGCCATCGCCCGACGCAACACGACCTCATCGCGGGGCGCCATAAAGACCAGATTGGGGATTGGCCGCAGATAGGAGTAATCGAAAACTCCGTGGTGAGTCGGACCGTCGCTGCCCACCAGTCCCCCCCGATCGAGGGCGAAGGTCACCGGAAGATTCTGCAGGCAGACGTCATGAAGAACGTTGTCGAAGGAGCGCTGCAGAAAGGTCGAATAGATGGCGACGACGGGACGCATCCCGCGGCTGGCCAGCCCGGCGGCAAAGGTCACGGCATGCTGCTCGGCGATGCCGACGTCGTAAAAACGCCCGGGAAAGCGCTCGGCGAAGAGCTTGAGGCCGGTCCCCTCGGCCATGGCGGCGGTGATCGCCACGACACGTTCATCCTTTTCGGCCAGTTCGACCAGGGTGCGCCCGAAGACGGCCGTGTAGCTGGCCGCACCCCCTTTCACGCCCAGGACCTGGCCGCTCTGGCGATCGAAGGGCCCGACGCCGTGAAAGAGGGCGGGGTTCTCCTCGGCCGGGGGATAGCCCTTCCCCTTTTTGGTCACGACGTGTATCAGCGTCGGTCCCCGGAGGCGGGAGACGTTCTGCAGGGTTTCGATCAACTCCTCGAGGCGGTGCCCGTCGATGGGTCCGACGTAGTTGAAACCGAAGGCCTCGAAAAGCATGCCGGGCGTCAGAAAGCTCTTCAGGGAATCCTCGGCCCGCCGGGCCAGATTGAGGAGGTCCTTGCCGAAGCGGGGGAGGTTGACGAGAAACTGCTCCGTCTCCTTTTTGAAGCGGACGACGAAATCGGAGGTCATTTTGCGGCTGAGAAAGGAGGAGAGTGCGCCGACGTTGGGTGAGATGGACATTTCGTTGTCGTTGAGGACGACGATGAGGTCCTTTTTGAGGTGACCGGCCTGATTGAGTCCTTCGAAGGCCAGCCCCGAAGTCAGGGACCCGTCGCCGATGACCGCCACCACCTTCTCCTTCCCCCCCAGGGTGTCGCGGGCGGCGGCCATTCCCAGAGCGGCGGAGATGGAGGTGCTCGAATGCCCGACATCGAAGGCATCGTAGGGGCTCTCATCCCGCTTGGGAAAGCCGCTGAGGCCGCCGAACTGACGCAATGTGGGAAACCGGTCGAGGCGGCCGGTCAGGAGCTTGTGGGCGTAGGCCTGGTGACCGACATCCCAGACGATCTTGTCGACGGGGGTATCGAATACCCGGTGGAGGGCGATGGTCAATTCGACGACCCCCAGGGAGCTGGCCAGATGACCCCCGGTTTTGGCGACCGTATCGAGTATCGCCTCGCGGATTTCCGCCGCCAGCTCCTCGAGCTGGGAGAGGGAAAATCTTTTGAGATCGGCTGGCGAAGCGAGGTTATTCAGATGGTTCATGGATGAACGGTCCTTTGCCCCTTTAGGAGGAGCGGTCGACGATATAGTGAGCGATGCGCCGCAGCGGCTCGGCGCGCTCGCCCAGCGGAGCGAGGGCCGCCACGGCGAGGTCGCGCAGTTCGCTGGCCCGGAGCCGGGCACCTTCGAGGCCGAGAAGAGCGACGTAGGTCGCCTTCCCCCGGGCCTCGTCATTCCCCACGTCCTTGCCGAGAACCTCCCGGTCGCCGACGACGTCGAGGATGTCATCGGCAAGCTGAAAGGCGAGGCCGGACGCCTCGCCGTAACGGGTCAGCGCCGCCAGGGCGTCTTCACTCCCGCCGCCGAGGAGGGCTCCGGTCTGAATCGACGCCAGGATCAGCGCCCCGGTCTTGTGGGTGTGGATGTATTCGAGGGTCGGCAGGTCGACCTCCGTCCCCTCCGATTCCATGTCGACCACCTGACCGGCGACCATTCCCAGAGAACCGGCGCAACGGCCGATGAGGTGGATGACCCGGAGCAGGGTTTCGGCGGAAACCCCGCGGTTGGACTCGGGGTTGCTCAGCAGGATAAAGGCCTCGGTGAGGAGGGCGTCGCCGGCGAGTATGGCGTTTGCCTCGCCAAATACCTTGTGGTTGGTCGGCCGGCCGCGACGGAAGTCGTCATCGTCCATCGCCGGCAGATCATCGTGAATCAGGGAATAGGCATGCACCATCTCCATGGCGCAGGCGGCGGGAAGAACCTTCGCCACATCCCCGCCAACGGCCTCGCAGGCGGCGATCATCAGCATCGGCCGGATCCGCTTCCCGCCGGCAAAGACCGAATAACGCATCGCCTTGTGCAGCGACGCCGGCAGGGTGTCTTCCTTCGGCAGACAGGCATCGAGAAGCCGATCGACGCGCGACAGACGCTCTTCAAAATAGTTCTTCAGATCCATGCCGCTCCCTGCTAACCCCCATCAAGAGGTTCTTCGTGCAGTTTCCCGTCCTGATCCTTGAGAAGCTGCTCGACACGAAATTCGACGGCCTTGAGGAGCTTCTGGCAGGAAGCGGCGCTCTTGACCCCGCGCTCGAAGCAGGTCAGGGACTCCTCAAGGGAGAGCTCGCCGCTTTCGAGGCGTGCGACCGCTTCCTCCAACTCCCGCAGGACGATTTCAAAGGATTCTTTTTTTGCCATTGCCGGCCCTTTACTTGGATTGTGCTCAGATTATTGCCCCCCGGAAGGGGTGAGTCAAGGCTTTTCCCCGAAGGGGAGTTCGACCAGGGACAGGGGGTCGAGCCGGGCTCCCCGCAGCTTCACCCCCCAGTGAAGGTGCGGACCCGTCGAACGGCCGCTGCTTCCGACCCGACCGAGGAGCGCCGCCCGGGACAGACGGTCTCCCGGCCGGCAGAAGGTTTCTTCGAGATGGGCATAGAGGGAATAGAGCCCCTCGCCGTGATCGAGAACCACCGTGCGACCGGTGTAGTAAAGATCGCCGACGAAGGCCACCAGGGCAGTGGCCGGCGCCCGGACGGCCCTTCCCCGCGGACTGCGGAAATCGATTCCCCCATGGGGGGACCTGGCCTCGCCATTGAGGATGCGGCGCACCCCGAAGGGGCTTCCGAGAGGGTCGGCCACGGGGAGGGAAAACGCCTCGGGGAGATACCCCGGACGCCTGCCGGCAAAGATTTCGGCCAGCAGCCGGCTCTCCTCCCTGATCCGTTGCCGGGTGGCCGGATTTCGGGGTGTGACCATCTCCGTCGGGAGGGTCAGGCGCTCTTCCGGACGCTGGATCCGGTGCACCTGGAGGGTGACCTCGGCGACAACAGTGCGCCCGCGGCGGTCGGTGACGGCAACGACAATGGGAAAATCCCCCGGCTCCGCCTCCAGGTCGACGCCGAGAACGGCCGTGGCTCCGTCGGCCCCGGGAGTCAGATAAAAGCTCTGGCCGTCGAAACGGCCGACGGCGACCGCCGGCGTTTCCCCCTCCCAGCGCAGCAGAGCCGCACCACCGGAGGCAATGACCGCCGGCGCAACCGACAATCCGGCCGCAGCAGATTCTCCGCCGAAGAGCAGCAGAAAAAGGGCCAGGCCGAGTCTCATCCCTTCTCCTCTACCCGGGCGCCGATCTCACCCCTGGCGAAGCGGATCCGCAGCCGGTCGCCGACGGAAAGGACGGCGGCGTCTCGCACCGCCCGGCCGTCTTTTTCGACGATGGCATACCCCCTCTCCAGGGTGCGCAGCGGCGAAAAAGCGTCGAGCTGGCCGGAAAGAGTGCCGACCTCCCTGGCCGCCTGAAGGAGGATGGTTTCCATCCCCTGCCGCATGCGCCGTTCGAGGGCTTCGTAGCGCTGGCGCGACAGGGCCAGCTCCCCCCGGGGGGACCGGAGTCGACGGTGCAGCCCCGCGACCCGCTCCCGAAGCAGCTCGAGCTTTCCGCGCATCTGCGCGGCAAGACGCAGCATCAGGTGATCGATGTGCCCCTCCAGGTCCAGACGGCTTCTGACCACCAGTTCGGCGGCGGCGCTCGGTGTCGCCGCCCGCAGGTCGGCAACGAAATCGGATATGGTGAAATCGACTTCATGTCCGACCGCCGAAATCACCGGGATGGCCGAAGCACGTATGGCCCGGGCGACAATTTCCTCATTGAAGGCCCAGAGGTCCTCGAGAGACCCCCCTCCCCGGCCGACGATGAGGACATCGGCGGCCCCGTGGCGGTTGAGGTCAGCGATGGCCGCGGCGATCTCCGCAGCCGCCCCTTCCCCCTGCACCCGCACCGGACGCAGCAGGACTCTCACGCCGGCGGCGCGTCGCTGCAGGACATGGAGGATGTCCTGAATGGCGGCACCGGTGGCGGAGGTCACCACCCCGATGGTGACGGGAAAGGGGGGGAGCAAACGCTTCCTCCCGGCATCGAAGAGCCCCTCGGCGGCGAGCCTGGCCTTGAGCTGCTCGAAGGCTACCTGCAGAGAGCCGACGCCGCGGGGTTCGAGGCTCTCCACCACCAGCTGCAGTTCCCCCCGCTGGGTGTACAGGGAGACGCGGCCGCTGCAGACGACGCTCATCCCGTCTTCGGGGCGAAAGGGGAGCAGGCGCAGATGGGAACGGAACATGACGGCGCGGATCTGGCTGGCGGCATCCTTGAGGGAGAAATAGGCATGTCCCGAGGCGGGGGTGGAATAGTTGGAGAGTTCCCCCTCGACCCAGACCTGGACGAAATTGTCCTCGACCAATTCCTTGAGAAGGGCATTGAGCCTGGAGACGGTCAGGATGCGGGACGGTTCGGCCATCGGTTCTCCACCATATCTTGGGGTTTGAAATTGACAAATCGGGGCAATTCCCCTATATATAGTAAATTAACCTGAGCCGAAGGATCCTTCATGGCGCACCCGTACGTGGTTACTATCTCCAGCGAAAAAGGGGGGGTGGGCAAGACGACCCTGGCCACCAACCTGGCCATCTACCTCAAGGCCCTCAATGAAGAGCTGCCGGTCACGCTTCTGAGCTTCGACAACCACTTTACCGTCGACCGGATGTTCCGCATCGGCCGTACCCAGGGGCGCGGCGACGTCGTCGACCTGATGAACGGTCGCGCCGCCGAGGAAATCATCGAGATCGGCCAGTACGGAGTTCAGTTCATCCCCTCGAGTAAAAGCCTGCAACAGATCCGCGACCGGATCAAAAACTCCGACGTCCTGGCACGGGTCCTGGCCGCCTCGGCGCTGGAAGGGATCGTCATCATCGACACCCGCCCCGACCTCGACGTCTACACCCAGAACGCCCTCTTTGCCGCCGACCGGGTGATCGTCCCGGTGAAGGACGCGCCGTCCCTGGAGAACTGCCGCAATCTCTACGACTTTTTCGACAGCCAGCAGCTTTCGCGGCGGTCGTTGCGCATCCTGCCCTGCCTGGTCGACACCCGCATCCGTTTTGACGGCCCCTTCAAAGATACCTACCAGCTTCTCAAGGGGTACGCCATCAACCGGGGCTATCGCTGCATGGAGGGGTTCGTGGCCAAGAGCCCCAAGGTCGAATCCCTGAGCACCAACCCCGAGGGAAAGATCTACCCTGTTCTCACCCATGGCCGGGGAACCGACGTCCATGTCCAGTTCACCCACCTCGCCCGGCAGATCTACCTGGAGGTCATCGAGGAGCCGGAGAGGCGCCTGGGCCAGGTTCAAAGGGAAGAAGAGCAGGCCGTATCCTGCCGCAGCGACGCCTTCGTCGCCCGGAGGCTGCGGCTTGAATCCGACTGCCCGCTGTGCGGCAAACAGCTGGTCGAAGCGCAGGGAATCGTCGCCGCCGGCTATTACTGGGAAACCTCCGACCAGGCCCTCTGCGGCTACCTCGACGACGAATGCTTCTCCGAGGCGGTCTTTCGCCATTTCTACCGCTCAAAGCGTGAGATCGGCACCACGGACCCGCTGCGGGAGCTGTTTCGCGAATCGGCCCAGCGATCCTACTTCGTTCTGCACCGGGGGGCGAGTACGGTCAATTTCCACCGCCAGCAGCTCGCCTTTTACCGCTTCGACGAAGAGGGGCTCGAGGTGTCCTGCAAGATCATTGATCTCAAGGACCTCGAATCCCCTCCGGGGGGGGCGAAGCAGGGGCTCACCGCCCTGCTGGCCCGCACCCTGATCGAGGACGATGGGCTTCTCGGCGACCGTTTCCTCCTGATCCGCCGCGTCGGTTCGGACCTCCCGGAAGAGATCCTCTACGACGATCTGCACCAGCCGTTTCTCGGCGCCGCCGTCCGAATTGCCTCCCAGTTGCCCTGAGACCTCTCCTTTAGCGAACCAGCAATCGGGAGGCAGGGACCAGCTCGACCCCCTCCCGCCGAAACATCCCCGCCTCGCGGCGCAGCGCCTCCAGGGTTTCGGGGTGGGGATGGCAGATTCCCACCGCCGTCCCCTGCGCCTTGGCCAGCCGCACCAGCCTCCGGATCTCCACGACAATCGCCTCGACATCCTGAACGTTGTCGAGAAATACGTCCCGCCCGGCAGCCGGCAACCCCGCCCGCCGGGCTTCGTCGTAAGCGACGGAGTGCGGCGATGTGCGGCTGTCGACGAAAAACAACCCCTCCCCTTTCATGACCTGCAAAACGGCCGCCATCCCTGGGCGATTTTCTGTAAAACGCGACCCCATGTGGTTGTTGCCGCCGACGGCATAGGGAACTCGTTCCAGAAACCCATGAAAACGCCGGTGAATCTCCTCCGAAGACATCCCGACCAGCAGGGCGTCGCGACCGGGGTTGGTGGCCGGGTAGCTCAGGGGCTCCATGGGGATGTGAACCAGAACCTCCCGCTGGTAGCGGTGCGCCAGGGTTGCCACCCGCGAGGCATTCTCGGTTCCGGGGAGAATCGAAAAAGTCAGCTCGAGATCCATGACGGCCAGGGTCCGGGCGGTCTCCACGTCGCGGCCGAGATCGTCGATGATGATCGCCAGCCGTGGCTTCTCTCCGGCCGGTTCCAGCGGCGGCGGGAGCGCAAACTGCAGGAGAAAGGGGAGGGTCTCCCCCCGGTGGATGGCGACTTCTCCCTGCTGCTGACGGATCTCGAGGCGGATATCGGCGGATATCTGCTGCAGACGGCGATCGAGGTTGGCCAGAAGGGGTGCCGTCGGGAAGTCGGCGAGAACGACAAACCGCGTCTGACCCGCCTCGACGATGGTTTCCAGCCCTTCCAAAGAAGCGCCGCTGCGCAGCAGGGCACTCTCGATTTCCACCCGCATCGCCTCGAGAATCACGTTCTCCGCCACGGGGAGAACCTTTGCCGGCGGCGGAATCAGACGGCTGCGGAGTTGCGCCAGAAAGACCAGGGCGCCGATGAGAAAAACCAGGAGAAACAGAAGTGCCAGTCCCACCTTGAGGTGCTGGTTTCCCGTTTTTTTGGCGACAGGTCGTTTCTTGCCGCGTGTTTTTTTTCTCGGAGGCATGGATTACGATACTTTTCCCGTTGAAGGTTCTCCGGTTCCGTCCCGTCGAATTCCGGAGCGAAAGGTGGAGGAGAAAGAGTAAAAAAAGGGGGACCTACGGCCCCCCCTGTCTTCCCGACGGATCGTCGGATCAGGCGGCCCGACCCGACAGGCCCTGAAAAATCTGCCATCCTTTGAGGAGGTCGAGGGCCCGCATCAACTGATAGTCGGCGAAATCGGCCTCGCCGAGAGTAAATTTCCGGTCCGGCGGTGGAAGAGGCTCCTTCACCGGCGCCCCCTTCGATTCGAAATGGTTTTTCAGATCCTTTTCCCGAAATTGACTCCCCTCCTCGACCTCCTGAACTTCCACCGGGTGAACGACGATATCGGGAACGATCCCCAGAGCCTGGATCGACCGCCCCTTGGGAGTGAAGTACCGGGCGGTGGTCAGGCGCAGCCCCGATTCGTCGCTCAAGGGGATGATGGTCTGTACCGATCCCTTGCCGAAGCTCTGGGTCCCCATGATTACGGCGCGCCCGTGGTCCTGGAGAGCGCCGGCGACGATTTCCGAGGCGCTGGCGCTGCCGCCATTGATCAGGACGACGATCGGGAAGTCGGGTTCGGTGCCTCTCTGATGGGCGGAGAATTTCATCCGGCTCCCCTCCTCGCGCCCCTCGGTGTAGACGATGAGTCCGCTGGAGAGAAAGGCATCGGAAACCTGAACGGCCTGGTCGAGGAGACCGCCGGGGTTATTGCGCAGATCAAGAACCAGACCTCGGAGGCTCTCGCCGTTCTCCTGGCTCAGCGCCTTGAGGGCCGCATGAAGATCTGTAGTGGTCTGTTCCTGGAACTGGGAGATCCGCAGATAGCCGAAACCGTCTTCGAGGGTCCGGGCCTTGATGCTTTTGACCTTGACGATTTCCCGGGTCAGGGTGAAAACCTTCGGTTTGTCCAGGGATTCGCGCATCACGGTGATCGAAATCTCCGTCCCCTTGGGACCGCGCATCAGCTTGACCGCTTCCATGATGGACATGTCCTTGGTGAACCGGTCCTCGATCTTGAGGATCTGGTCTCCAGCCTGCAGCCCGCTGCGGGCGGCAGGGGTATCTTCGATGGGGGAGACAATGGTCAGGATGCCGTCCCGGACGGTGATCTCGATACCGAGGCCGCCGAATTCGCCTTTGGTTTCGATCTTCATCTCCCGGTAGACGTCGGGAGGCATGAAGGAGGAATGGGGATCGAGGGCCGCAAGCATGCCTTTGATCGCCCCGTAGACCAGGTCCTTCATCTTCACCTCTTCGACATAACTCCGGCGAACAATGGAGAGGACATCGGTAAAGAGCTGCAGTTCCTCATACCGGGTCGGGGCTTCGGCAAAGGCAATGCGGTTGACTCGACCGGTCGACATCCAGCCGGCGAATATCAGTGCCAGCAGCAGAAGCAGAACGGTCGTGCGCTTTCCTTTCCCCATCGTGACTCTCCTCATGGCAGTGATGCATCACCCCCCGCGGGGTGGTTAAAGGGGGCGGAGCCACTTCGCCGGATCGACAGGAGTCCCACCCTGCCTGATTTCAAAATAGAGAACAGCCCCCTCGGGAGCGGTAAAGCCCAACGGCTCGCCCGCGGCCACGCGATCGCCGACCTTTTTGCTCAGACGCGCCGCCTGGGCGTAGAGAGTGAAACAGCTGTCACCGTGATCGACGATGAGCAGGTTGCCGTATCCTTTGAACCAGCTGGCAAAGACGACTTCCCCCTGCCAGACGGCGTTCACCGGTTTTTCGCCGCTGACGGCAATCTCGAGACCCTTGCTGTCATACAGGGTCCCCAGGTCCGGATGACGCCAGGTGCCGAATCCGACCTTGACCCGTCCCTGGGCCGGCCAGGGCAACTTCCCCTTCTGTCCCGGGAAAATACCAGGCTTTGCAGTATACTCCCGGGCCTGACCCGTTTCAAGATTTTTGACCAGGGCCGTCAACCGCTCCGCCCTTTCCTTCAGGTCGTCAAGGGCCTTGGCGAGGGCCTTCTGGTCGCGGCGCACCTCCGTCAGAAGTGTGGCCTTGAGTTGAAGAGCCTGACGCAGGTTCTCCTGGTCGGCACGCCGGGCGTCGAGCGCGGCTTGCTGATCCTGGCGCAGTTCCGCCAACTGCCTCTGGGCGGTTTCGAGGGATGCCTGCTGGCGGCGGTAGTCGGCCAGGAGGAGACGGTCCTGGCGAACGATACGCCCGAGGTAGTCGTAGTCTTCGGCCATTTCAGCGGGGGTCGCCGGGGCGAAGAGAACCCTCAGCAGTCCGACTTCTCCCCCCTTATAGAGGGATACAAGACGCCTGCGAACGCGTTTTTCGGCTGTTTCCTCACTCTGGTGGACCTCGCGGAGGCGTTCCTCTCCCGCCCGGACCTGCTCGTCGAGAAGCTTGATATGCCCGCTGATTTTACCGACCCGCCTGCGGGTGCCCTCAAGTTCATCGTCGACGATCCGCAGTTCATCGACCAGAGAGCGCTCGGCGCTCCTCTTTTTTTCGAGGTTTCGGGTCGTCTGACGGATCTGCTGGTCCAGCTCCCTGAGGCTCTTGCGACTCTGGGTCAAATCCTCTCCCTGGGCCGGCAGGGCGACGGCAAGAAGAAGGAGGATTCCCGACCAGAGCGGCCGCCACGGCCGATATCCATTACCCCCGATCACCGTTCTACACTCGCACGAACTTGCGCAGGGCCACCAGGCTTCCGACGAAGCCGAGGGCGGTTCCGGCGGCAATCAAAAAAACCTGATCGTTTACGGGGAGAAAGACGATCCTGCTCACTCCCGAGGCCAGCAACAGCGAGGAGAGTCCACGCTGCAAAAAGAGTTGAAAGAGTCCGTAGGAAAAGCCGAGGGCGACGAACCCGCCGAGGGCCCCCTGCAGAGCCCCTTCGAGGAGAAAGGGAATTTTGATGAAGAGGGGAGTGCCGCCGACCAGAACCATGATTTCCAGTTCTTCGCGGCGGGCGTAGAGGGTCAGCTTGATGGTGTTCGAGACAATGAACAGGGCGGCAAAGAGGAGGAACCCGCCGAGAACGAATCCGGCGAACCGCAGCAGATCGAGAAACGATTCGAAACGTTCCAGCCAGTCCTGGCCGTAGCGCAGATCGGCGAGACCCTGGTGGCCCCTGAGGTGGTCGACGACCGTTGCGACCCCCTGACGGTTGCGATACTCCTCCTTCAGGGCGATCTCCAGGGAGGCGGGAAGGATATCCTTGTCGAGTCCGTCGAGAAGATCGCTGTCGGCACCGAGGCGTTTGCCAAAGGCCTCGAAGGCCTCGCCCCGGCTGACGAAGGAGACGCCTTCCACCTCGGGAAGGCTGACAATTTCGTCGATCCAACCCTTGAGAACCTCTTCCTGCGGGACCTGGTCGAGATAGGCGACCACCTGAACCTCCTGGCTCCAGTGGCGGGTCACCTGCTGCACGTTGAGAACGATGATGGCGAAAAAGGCCATGATGGCCAGGGAGACGGCCACGGTGCCGATGGCTGCGGTGCAGAGAAAGGGGCTCTGGCGCATGTTGCGCAGGGCTCTCCTCAGGAAATAAAGAAGACGTTCGAACACGGAAGAGACCTCAAGAAATTAAGGTGAAAGACTGCGGGACTGACGGACTCGAAGAGACTTTCAGGGAGTGCGGTCGTCGATGAGCCGCCCGCCGTCCAGGGAGACGACCCGCCGGGGAAATCGGCGAATCATCTCCCGGTCGTGGGTGGCCAGTAGCACCGTGGTCCCACGGGCGTTGGCTCCCTTGAAGAGTTCCATGATTTCCATAGTCACCTCGGGGTCGAGGTTGCCGGTCGGCTCGTCGGCCAACAGAATCAGGGGATCGACCACCAGAGCCCGGGCAATGGCCACCCGCTGCTGCTCGCCACCGGAGAGTTCCAGGGGATGGCGCTGCAGCTTGTGCTCAAGACCGACCATCTTCAGGGTCTGATAGACCTTCTTGCTGACCTCGTAGCGCTTTTTCCCCTGCACTTCGAGAGGGAAGGCGACGTTTTCAAAGACGGTCCGGCTGTTGAGGAGTTTGAAGTCCTGGAAGACCACGCCGAGACGGCGGCGGAGGCGGGGAATTTTGAGGGGGCCCATGCGGGTGATGTTCAGCCCGTCGATGAGGATTTGCCCCCGGCTCGGCTTTTCCGCGCAGTAGAGGAGCTTGAGGAGGGTCGATTTGCCGGCCCCGGAGGGCCCGGTCAGATAGACGAAATCTCCCTTGGGAATCTTCAGGGTGATGTCGTTGAGCGCGGAGGACTCCTTCTGATAGGCCTTGCAGACATTATAGATCTGGATCATCGCCCTACCATTCGTTATAGGGGATGCCGTTGAGACCGACCCGATCGCTGCCGCTCTTGACGTCGAACACCCCGCCGATGGGGACATCTTCCTCCCCGGTGGACTCGGGGGGGATCGTCTCCCAGGTGCTGTCCGATTCCGTCCAGGGATCCCGCGGCAGCCCCCGCAGATAGCGTTTCTCCACCAGCTCTTCGAGGGATTCGGGATAACTGGCATGATCGGCGAAATAGGCATCGATGGCGCGGCGCATCTGGTAGAGATCCTCCATCAGGACGGCTTCGCGGGCCTTGATGACATGACGCTGGTAACTGGGGACGGCGATGGAGGCAAGAATACCGATGATGGTCATGACGATCAACAGTTCGATCAGGGTAAAACCCTTCTGGCCATCGATGGTCGGATTATGTCGATTCATTCCCGTTACCATGTGTTGTAGGAGGTTCCGTCGAGACCGATCTTTTCGCTCTGGGAATAGACGTCATAGATATCCTCGCCTCCCCAGACCGTCGAATCGGGATCATCGGCATAGGAGCGCAGCCCCCAGCCGAGATCGTACTCGTCAAAGGGGTCCTTGGGAATCCGCCGCAGGTAACGGCGCTTGAAGGGGTACATTCCTCCCCAGTCGTCCCCCTTGATCAGATCGTCGAGCTCTTTCGGATAACCCGTTTCGTTGATGGAGGTGATGATCTTCTTCTCGTCCCTGGCCTTTTTGTAATCGGCCTTGTAATCGTCGATGGCGGTACGCAGAATGCGCAGCGACCGGCGCAGCTCGATCTCCTTGGTGCGTTTGACGGTCATTTCGGCCATCGGCAGGACCGCGGCGGCCAGGATCCCCAGGATCGCCAGGGCGATCACCAGCTCGATCAGGGTCAGACCCCGCTGACCGGCTCTCCGGTGGGACAAACCGCAATCTCTCAACTAGCGGACCTCCACCAGCAGTCCGGCAGGAACCACCGCCAGGCGATTTCCTGCGGGATCGCGGAAATTGATACGGTCCAGGGCGATCTCGGCCATCCCCGGCGCCCTGGCCTTGAAGGTGAGACGGAAGAGACTCCCTCCGCCGCTGGCCCCGGCGCCGCCGAGACCTTGCTTGTAGCCGACGATCAGCTGCCCCCGCTCCCGGTTGGGACTGGAAGTGAAGATGGTCGACGCCTCGCCCTGGCGGAGAAAGGTCCCCTCTTCGGCAGAGACGAATTCAAGAAGCTGGGGAGGGTATGTCACGAAGAGCGGAGCGCTGTAAAGTTTCTGCACCTCGTCGACCGCCACCTCGACCGTAAAGGTTTCGCCGGAGTTCACCAGATTCGGTCCCGAGACGAAAACCCGGGACTCGGCAGCGACCGGTGGGAGGTCGAGGGGTGGAAGGGTCACGTTCTCCACCGGCTCGACAGCGGTCTCTTCCGGAGAGACGATGAGCGGCTCGACAGCTGTCTCGCCCGGGAGGGCGGGCCCGGCATCGACCGAAGGCGGCAGCGCCGGAGGCATGGCCTGCGGT
>Ga0209231_1000229_pt1 | contig 38216 bp, 30 predicted proteins | sample Deesub45470m_DNA_FD_188086 | JGI IMG/M metagenome (GOLD analysis project Ga0209231, IMG submission 188086) | Deep subsurface microbial communities from North Pacific Ocean - 450_OLKR46/470m Metagenome (SPAdes) (version 2) | ecosystem: Environmental > Terrestrial > Deep subsurface > Unclassified ... | reverse complement strand
ATTTGGTATCAATAAAAATTTGTTAAAGTATATCACCATATTGTTAATTTTTGTGGTAATACCCTTTTTAGGTTTTTCACAACAACCTTCTCATTTTAAAATTGGAGAAGAAGAACTTTCAGGAATTGATATTTACGACATCATTCAAGACAATAACAGTGTCTATTGGTTAGCAACTAATCAAGGTATTATCAAATTTGATGGTTATTCTTTTAGCTTTATCGAATGCCCTGAAATGCTTAGCAACTCTGTTTTTAGCTTAAAAATGGATTCATCTCATGCAATATTTTGCAATAACCTTAATGGTCAAATTTTTAAAGTAAAAAACGACACCTGCCAGGTTTACTTTCAGGTTCCTGATAGCCTAATGAGCCCTTATATCTATTATGAATTTGATTCCAATAACGATCTAATTATTGCTAGTAATTCTATTTTTAAGGTCAATTCAAACAAACAAATTGATTTTTTAATTTCAAAAAACAAAACCAATCAACGATTTACTGAAATATTTAAAACACATGAAAACACATTTATAATTTTTGATCGATTTTTAGAACAACTCGTTTTTATAAAAGACAATCAAGTAACTTCAAAAAAAATTAATTTATTAAACATAACCAATTTCATATTTCATTGTTTCTATTTAGATAATCGTCTTTATTTCTATAATATATCTGATTGTACTTTATTGGATGAAAAAGATTTTTTACCTCAAAAAAGATTTAACTTTCAAAAAGGGAAAAAAGAATTGTTAAGGTATTACTCAGACAATACTAATTTATGGATAAGCAAACAATTGGGTGGTGTATGTGTGTTCGATAAAAACTTCAACCCTCTTTTTAATGGAAATACACTTTTTAACGGAACTATTATTTCTTCTATCTATAAAGATAATGAAGGTAATTCTATATTAGGCACTTTTGGAGAAGGGTTAATTGTTATTTCAAATTTCAACTCACAGGAAATAAACATTCCGGAAACCGACAATAAAATAACCAGAATTACTGCTGGAAATAACAATGATATTTATTTAGGAACACAATCGGGTAAAATATATCTGATTGATTCATTAAACAAGGCTTCCTTATATCAATCTGATGGAGAAAAAAATATTGAACTTTTAGAATTTATACCTTCTACCAATCAGTTGTTATTTGATAAAAAAGAAACTATAAAAAAGTTTGGAGTTATTAAAGATATTTTTTTAGTTGAAAAAACAAAATACCTTTTTGCTTCTAATAATGGAGTATCATGGGTTGTGACAGATACTGAAAATCCAACTATTAAATACCTCAACAATTTTAAAGGACGAACAAATTGTGTTGGTTACGACCCTAGCACCAAAAATATTTATGCAGGAACTGCTATGGGACTAAAAATTGGTAACAATAAACATCTTGAACTTTTTAATTTAAATGGTAAAACGCTTATTTGTAAAGACATCTTATTTTTTGAAGGAAAAATATTTGTTACTACTCAAAATAATGGAGTGCTGATATTCCAAAATGATAAGCTCATCAATAATTGGACGACTAAAACCGGGCTAATCTCAAATACAACCAAACATATCAAACAATATCAAAACAGGTTTTATATCTCTACCAATATGGGAATGCAAGTATTAAATGAGGAAGGGAAACCTCTATACATTTTAAACAAATCAACAGGTCTTTATACCAACAACATTATTGATTTTGAAATTAGCAATAGTAAATTGTGGTTGGTACATCAAAAAGGAGCACAGAATATAAACATTGCTGATATTCAGCAAACTAATTTTACCCCTAGCATCTCACTCACTAAATTAATCGTAAATGATGCTGTTGTTCCTATTAAAAACCACTCTAACTTTTCATACTCGCAAAATAAATTTAAATTTATTGTCTCCTCCATTAGTTTAAAACACAGCGATGAAATTAGTTATTATTATCAATTAGAAGGCTTAGATGAAAAATGGCAAAGCAATAGTTATCATGAAAATAAAATTGAATACAAATCTTTACCTGCCGGAGATTTTGTCTTTAAAATAAAAGCTGTTTACCAAAATAATGAAAGTAATTTATTAAGCTACCCTTTTAGTATTAAAGCTCCGTTTTGGGCTACTTGGTGGTTTTATCTAATTATAGGAATTGTTTTTATAGCCTCTACTATTGTAGTCTATATGTATCAAATCAAAAAGCAACGAAAAAAAATTCAACTTCAAAACGAATTGAACGCTTCAAAACTAATTGCTATACAATCACAGATGAACCCCCATTTTATTTTTAATGCCATTAATTCTATTCAGGATTTAATCTTACAAGGAGATATTGATAACTCTTATTCATATATCATCAAATTTTCAAACTTAGTTCGACAAACCCTGCATTTTTCTGACAAAGAATTTATTGATATAGAAGAGGAAATTGAATTACTTGGCATTTATTTAGAATTAGAAAAACTAAGGTTTAAGGCTGATTTTGAATATCAAATTAATGCTGAAAATATAAATGATATTCAAGTGCCACCGATGCTTATTCAACCATTTGTAGAAAATGCCATTAAACATGGATTATTACATAAAGAAGGAATTAAAAAGTTAGACATTACGTTTAGAAAAACAGACATTCTTACCTGTACGGTTACTGATAATGGCGTTGGAAGAAAAAAAGCTCAGGAAATTAAAGCACGTCAACAAAAAAATCATGAATCGTTTTCTGTAAATGCTACCAAGAGTCGATTTGAAATAATGAAAAAACATTATCAAGAAGGATTAGGAATTGATTATGAAGATTTAGAAACAAACGGTGAAATTAGCGGAACAATGGTTATTATTAAAATACCTTTTAGGCAAAATTATTGACATTGCTAAAATATATCTGTCGTTCCTAAATTATATCCAATCAAACCAAGTCCAATTTCTATCTTTGAAAAATGAAATTAACATCCATTATAGTAGATGACGAAGAAAGTGCACGAAGTGTACTTTCTAATTTACTGCTAAGATTTTGCCCACAAATTGAAATTGTGGATAAATGCACCAATGTATTGGAAGCTGTTGAATCCATCAAAGAACTTGAGCCTGATGTTGTTTTTTTAGACATTGAAATGCCCAATTATGCAGGTTTTGAAATTGTTTCATTTTTTGAAGAAGTTAATTTTGAAATTGTTTTTGTGACTGCTTACGATAAATACGCTATTAAAGCATTCGAAATTTCAGCCGTTGATTATTTGCTTAAACCTGTTGAGATAGATCGATTAAAACAAGCGGCAGAAAAATTAGCTGAAAAAATTCAATTGAAAAATGGCAAGGAAAATTACAAAGCCCTTAGCGAAAATTTAAAAACAAACCAACTTACCAAAATTGTGGTACGAAATAATTCTGGTCAAGAAATAGTCGCTGTTGATGAAATTATTGCCATAGAAGCTCAAGAAGCATACAGTTGTATATACACTACTAACAACAAATATTTGATGAGTAAAAATTTAAAGTTTTATGAATCTACTTTTGAGCAAAACAATAATTTCTTCCGTTCTCATAAATCGTGGTTGATTAATTTGAACAAGGTTAAATCATTTTCTAAAACCAAACAAGAAATTGATTTGAAAAATGATATAGTTGCCAAACTCTCTAAATATAAAATTGCCGAATTTGAAGCGGTAATAATGAAGTAAAACTCTAATCCAAAAAGATGTCTCAACTTCATTTTACTAAGTTTCGTACCTCAACTTGTAAAATATCGTTCGGCATGACAAAAAAAATCCATTCCTAAAAAAAAAAGGCTGTTGCTAAAGTATTTTATTCATTTTCTGATGTATGTTATAGTTTTGTTTTAAACTAAAAAAATTATAAATTAAAAAACAAACTATGAAAAAAACTTTACTATCAGTAACACTACTCCTAACATTTACTCTTTGCGGTAACATTGGAGTTTATGCTCAAACCCAAAAAGGCACAGACATAGATGGAGAAGCTGCAGATGACTACTCTGGTATTTCCGTAAGTATGCCCGATGCCAATACCGTGGCTATTGGGGCTTATCAGAATGATGGAAATGGCAGCAATGCAGGACATGTGCGTATTTACTCTTGGAATGGAAGTGCGTGGACACAAAAAGGCACAGACATAAATGGAGAAGCAGCAAATGACAAATCTGGCATTTCCGTGAGTATGCCCGATGCCAATACTGTGGCTATTGGGGCTTTTGGGAATGACGATAACGGTAGTTATGCAGGTCATGTGCGTATTTATACATGGAATGGAAGTGCTTGGATACAACAAGGAACAGACATTGATGGGGAAGCTATAAATGACCAATCTGGTTACTCAGTAAGCATGCCCGATGCCAATACCGTGGCTATTGGGGCTCTCCTGAATGATGGTAACGGTACTAATGCAGGACATGTGCGTATTTATACATGGAATGGGAGTGCATGGATACAACAAGGTGCAGACATAGATGGAGAAGCTGCAGATGACAACTCTGGCGTTTCCGTGAGTATGCCCGATGCCAATACCGTGGCTATTGGGGCTTATAAAAATGATGGAAACGGTACTAATGCAGGACATGTGCGTATTTACTCTTGGAATGGAAGTGCGTGGGTACAACAAGGCACAGACATAGATGGAGAAGCTATAAATGACTACTTTGGTTTTTCTGTAAGCATGCCCGATGCCAACACCGTGGCTATTGGGGCTTATCGAAATGACGGAAATGGCATCAATGCAGGGCATGTGCGTATTTACTCTTGGAATGGAAGTGCTTGGATACAACAAGGTGCAGATATTGATGGGGAAGCTACAGGCGACCAGTCAGGTTTCTCAGTAAGCATGCCCGATGCCAATACCGTGGCTATTGGGGCTTTTGGGAATGCTGGAAACGGTATTGATGCAGGGCATGTGCGTATTTACTCTTGGAATGGAAGTGCGTGGGTACAACAAGGCACAGATATTGATGGGGAAGCTGCAGAAGACAACTCTGGTTACTCAGTAAACATGCCTGATGCCAATACCGTGGCAATAGGAGCTTTTGGGAATGACGGAAATGGCAGCAATGCCGGGCATGTGCGGGTGTACCATCAAATACCCGTAGGAATACCAATTGTTTCCGTACTTGCTGAAATCGGATTATTCCCTAACCCAACAACCGGTTTAATTTATTTTCAGGAGCAATCCAATGTTAAGTTAACCAACATTACCGGACAAGTAATTATTGACCAAACAAATGTAAACAGTCTGAATCTTGTAAACCAACCTTCAGGTATTTACTTTATAACCTTTATTGATAATGATGGGCAAGTAATGCAGAGAAGCAAAATTGTGAAGGAGTAAGATAATACAAACAATTAATATTTCAGAATTAAATAACGGCTTATACTTTTTAACCGTTAAAACGAAAAACGGAATTGCTTATAGTCGTTTTATTAAAAAAGTAAGTAAATTTTTTCATCTAAAAAGCCAGCCCTTGATTCAAGAGCTGGCTTTTTTGTTAGAAAATTAATGCTGAAAACGTAATTAATACAACAGCTATATAATTTTTTGTAATAAATTATATCAAGCAGTAATCAGAAAATAATTTATAGATTGATGAAACAATAGTTTATATCAGCAACCCTTGTTCTACATCTCCAATCTCCTTCGATAAATTACTTAAAATTATAAAAAAAATGTATTTTTGCTTCATAATAAAGCAGTTATATCAAACATTCTCAATTAACCAAACCCGTGAAAAAAACTAAATTCCTTTTTTTATTCTTACTGTTAACCTGTATTTATAGTGTTGGATTCACTCAAAACAAAACCATAGCCTTAAATGTTAAAGCTTTTGATAAAGCAGATAAAACAGACCTAGATAAAGCAGAAGAGTTTTACATAGATGCGAATTATAGCAACGCACTACCCATTTATGAAGAATTAATTAAAAAATACCCTAACGAAGCTTATCTTCAATATCGTTTAGGGATGTGCTATTTAAAAAAACAAGATGAGTATGATAAAGCCGTATTATATTTAAAGCCAATAGCTGAAAGCGACCCTGATGCTGCAGATATAAAATATTTTTTAGGAATAGCCTACCATTTAACCTATCAATTTGATGAGGCCATTAAAGAATTTAATGACTATTTAAATCAAAAAATTGATAAAAGTCAACAACAGCTTACAGAACGATTAATTCAAAATTGCATAAACGGAAAAGAACTGATGGCAAATCCCACGGAAGCAGTTATAACTAATATTGGAGGTTCCATAAACACAGAAGCTTCTGAGTATGTTCCTGTAATTTCTTCAGATGAACAAGTAATGTTATTTACCTATATGGGAAAAAGATCAAAAGGTGGTTTTGAAGATATTTTTATTGCTGAAAAATCTGCCAATGGAGAATGGGAAAAACCTCAACCATTAGATGATAACATTAACGGATATAATCATGATGCTTGTATTGCTCTTTCTCCTGATGGTCAAATTCTTTTTATTTATAAAGATACCAAAGATGAAAAAGGAGAGATTTATTACAGTAATTTAATAGGACGTGATTGGAGTACGCCAAAACCTCTATTGGGAGAAGTGAATACTAGCCATTGGGAAGGAAGTGCCTCATTATCTGCTGATGGAAAAACACTTTATTTTACCAGTGATAAACCTGCCGGACTTGGTGGTAGAGACATCTATAAAGCAACTTTAATTAACGATAGTATTTGGGGAAATATAGAAAACTTAGGTTCAACTATTAACACTCCTTATAATGATGATGCTCCTTTTATTCATCCGGATGGAAGAACATTGGTTTTTAGTTCTGAAGGTCATAATAGTATGGGAGGTTATGATATTTTCCATACCGAACTTCAACCAGACGGAACATGGTTGCCTCCAACAAATATAGGATTTCCAATTAATAGTCCTGATAGAGATACTTATTATGTGTTATCTGCTAACGGAGAAAGAGGCTACTTTTCTTCGGGAAGACCCGGTGGTTATGGTTTACAAGATATATATAGTGTAGCTCCCGGATTAGTTGGATTTAAACCTGCTATTGCTGTTGTTAAAGGAATTATAACACTCAATGATGAACCTGCTGAAGCAGAAATAATTGTAAGCATTCAAAATTCAACTTATAGCAAATTAGGTTCTAATGCCATTACAGGAGAATACCTGACTAATTTAAACAAAGGAGAAATTTACGAATTAACTTATAAATTAAAAGGTACCGACTTATCAACTTTAAAAGGAGATTCTGTTATTGTAGAGGAATTAGTAATTGAAAATAGCGATGAGTTCTCTGAAATTAATAAAGATGTAGCTTTTTACACTAGCAATTTTGTATCTAATAAAATTGTTGAAAAAGAAGAAGAAGAAAATATAGAAGAAACTTATGGCGATAAAAGCTCCGAAGGCTTAATATTTAAAGTGCAAATAGCTGCTTACAATATGCCAGAAAATTATAGTTATGACAGATTGAAAGGGTTAGGAGAAGTTGAAAAAAACTTATTGGATGATGGTATTACACGATTTACTATTGGAGGAGATTTTACTACCTTAAATTTAGCTAACGAACATAGAGACAAAGTAGTTGCAAAAGGACAAGATGATGCTTTTGTAACCGCTATTTATAAAGGGAAAAGAGTATATTTAGAAGAGCTTATCGAGCAAGGAATTTTAAAGGAATAAGCTTTATATTTATTTATTATACACTCTTTTGAGCCAATGAGGCAACACAAAAATGCCTATAAAAAGATAAGGATAATAACTAATTAGCCTCCATAAAACTGCCAGCAACCCAGCCAACCCAATAGGAATAAAATCTTTTAAGAATCCATTAAAAGCAAATTCTGCGATGCCTGCTCCACCAGGCGTAGGACTAATTAACATAATTACCCACATTACCAATTGTCGTCCGTAAATTAATAAATGGTCATCTACAGCAACAAAAGCCAAAATAAGAAAGTTAACTACCCAAAACCTAGCTGTCCAACCTAAAAAAGTTGCCACAAATGCTTTAATCCAAAACCACATGGATTCTTTTTTCATTTGTTTAGAAGTTAGAATAATATCATCTCCAACTTGTATGGCACTATATCTCCACTTTCTTAAAAATTTTAATTTAAATACATTTAAAATAATTGCTTTAAACCCTTTAGGATTCAACAAAATTCCATAGGTAATAACGCTTAAAAGCAAGAACATAAACCCATATCCCACCCAAAACAATCCTTCTGTAGAAAAGGTTATTCCAAAAATTTTCTTTTGCAACTCTACTGGAAATAAATTTGAAGTACCAATAAAAATCAGTACGAGAGGTACTGTTAATACATAAAAAAGTTCGTCAAAAAAAGCAGTAATCATTACAATGGCAGTACTTTTTCCTGCACTAATTCCTTCTTTATTAATAATATATAACGCAGCTCCTGTTCCGCCCACTACCGAAGGAGTTACTGCTGAAACAAATTCCCAAAGCATAATTACATCAAAACTATGTCGCCAACTAATTTTATTGTGGGTAAGTACTCTAATTCTATACATGTAACCAAAATCTCTGCAAGCCATCATTAAGAGGGCTACAAACATCCAAAAGAAAAATTCTAAGTTCCAATCTATGTTTTGAAATTGATCCCAATCGGTATTTCTCCATAGCAAATAACCGGAAACCAATAATCCAATAACTATTGGTATCGCAATTTTTTTTGCGGTAAATAATTCGGTTACTTTGCTACTATTTTCTGACATTTAAAAACTGATTCAAAAAATGAAAAAAATCTACTATCTATCAACGTGTTCAACGTGTAAAAAAATTATTCAAGAGCTTAACTTGAGTAATGATTTTGAATTTCAAGATATCAAAACTACAAAAATTACTGATGTACAACTGCAAGAAATGGCAAAATTGAGTGGTTCCTACGAAAGTTTATTTAGCAGAAGAGCCATTAAGTACAAAACAATGGGCTTAAAAGACAAAGAATTAACAGAAAATGACATCAAAAAATTAATTTTAGAAGAATATACTTTTTTGAAACGCCCTGTTATCCTTATTGATAACGCTATTTTTGTAGGCAATTCGGCAAAAACTGTTGATGCTGCTAAAAAACTTTTATGAGTAACAACCTAAAACCTCATTTAGCTCTTTTTGGCGCTAATCTTATCTATGGAGCAAACTATTCTATAGCCAAAGATTTGATGCCTAATTTTATACAACCTTTTGGTTTGGTGCTAAGTCGGGTAATAGGAGCTGTGGTGCTTTTTTGGATTATTTATGTTTTTTCGTATGAAAAAGTAGCTAAAAAAGATTTCTTGCTGTTGGGTTTATGCGGATTGTTTGGAGTAGCTGCCAACCAATTAATGTTCTTATACGGATTAGACAACACCACTCCCATTAATGCTGGAATTATTATGGTTTCCAATCCCATTATGGTATTAATTGCTTCTGCTATTATTCTTAAAAACAGAATTACATTAACCAAAGTTTCTGGTATTGCTTTAGGGATAATAGGAGCATTATTACTCTTGTTGTTTAAAGGCGATTTTTCATTTGGTTCGGAAAACTTAAAAGGCGATATTTTCATCTTTTTAAATGCCATGTCATATGGAATTTATTTGGTTATCGCTGTTCCGCTAATGCGAAAATACAAACCTATAACAGTAATGTCGTGGGTTTTTGCTTTTGGACTAATCATGGTTTTTCCATTTGGTTTTAACGAGTTTAAGCAAATTGAATGGTCCACTTTTACCCCAACCATTTGGTGGGAGTTTCTATTTGTCGTTATCGCCACTACCTTCTTAGCCTATTTATTTAATGTTTATGGACTAAAAAGACTTTCTCCTTCCATAGTTTCTACTTATATTTACCTCCAGCCACTACTAGCAACATTAATTGCTATTTGGGCAGGAAAAGACAGTTTGGATATGATTAAAATTAGTGCAGCTTTGTTTATTTTTACAGGCGTTTATTTGGTGAGTAAAAGCCCAAAAAAAGAGTCTAAACTATAACCTTTTAAACTCATAAACTAGAAGAATGAATTCAATATTAATAATATATACAGGCGGAACCATAGGAATGGTTCAGGATAAAATTACGGGGGCATTGGTTTCTTTTAACTTTGATGCTTTATTGCATGAAATTCCTGAACTAAAAAAAATTAACGCCACTATAAATACCATTTCTTTTGAGCACCCCATAGATTCATCAGACATTAATCCACAGCACTGGATAAAGCTATGTAAAATTATTGAAGAAAACTATAACAACTATGATGGTTTTGTGGTGCTACATGGTTCAGATACCATGGCTTATACTGCTTCTGCATTAAGTTTTATGACAGAAAACCTTACCAAACCTATTATCCTTACCGGTTCTCAATTACCTATTGGAGCGGTAAGAACAGATGCTAAAGAAAATTTACTTTCGGCTATAGAAATTGCTGCTTCAAAATTTAACGGAAAAATGTTAGTGCCTGAAGTGGCTATTTATTTTGAATACAATTTATACCGAGGAAACCGATCTACCAAAGTAAGTGCCGAACAATTTGAAGCTTTTCAATCGCCCAACTATCCTTTTTTAGCTGAAGCCGGAGTAAACCTAAAGTTTAACTCACAACACCTTTTACAACCTGATTTTGATGCTCCCACACAGTTTCATTATGAGTTGGATACCAATATCGCTACTTTAAAGATGTTTCCGGGAATTAACCAACATATTGTAGAAGCCATTGTTTCCATTCCGAATTTAAAAGCCTTGGTTATAGAAACTTTTGGAGCAGGAAACAGCACTACCGCTGATTGGTTTATTGAGTGTTTACAAAAAGCAATCAAAAAAGATGTGTTGGTAGTAAACATTTCGCAATGCATTAGCGGAAGCGTAGAACAAGGCAAATACGAAACAAGCTCAGCTCTTAAAAGAATTGGCATTGTAGGTGGCAAAGACTTAACTTTTGAAGCAACAATTACCAAATTGATGTATTTGCTAGGCAAAAACCTACCGCTTGATGAAACTAAATCATTCATGCAGCAATCACTTAGAGGAGAGTTGGTGGAGTAGTATTTCTAGCTGTCATTCAGGAGGAAACCTGTTGAGTAATACTATGAAATCTTAAATTACTACTTAATTATTTGAAAGGGAAACCACTTCCTAGTATGTTAGCAACAACTATCTGATTTTATTTTCTCCTCAAAAAAATCTTATTTTTACCAAAAACTTAACCTTGAACGTCAACGCTCAAATGACCAACAGACCTAAAGCCATTGTAGCCGTAACCAACGATTTAACCACCGACCAGCGGGCACATAAAATTTGTACTACGTTGCTATCGTTAAATTACAACGTATTGCTTGTTGGTAGGTTAAAAAAAGATAGTTTGCCGCTTCAGACACAAGCTTATGCTACCAAAAGATTTAAACTATGGTGTAGTAAAGGTGCTTTTTTCTATGCCAATTACAACATCCGATTATTTTTTTTCTTGCTTTTCAGTAAGCAATCGCTTATTTGGAGTAACGATTTAGACACGCTACCAGCTTGTTTTTTGGCTTCAAGAATAAAAAACAAGACATTGATTTTTGATAGCCACGAATATTTTACCGAAGTACCAGAACTAATTCCTCGTCCGAAAATTCAGGCATTCTGGAAAAGAATAGAACGCTTTATCTTACCTCAACTAACCAAAGTAATTACGGTCTGTAATGGTATTGCCGAAATCTATCGCAAGGAATATAACATTGATGTAAAAGTGGTAAGAAATGTTCCTTTTTTAAGTGTTTCGAGCCATTCAGCCGAAAAGAAAGAAAAAATCATACTTTATCAGGGAGCGATAAATGTAAACCGAGGCATTGAAACCATGGTAAAAGCCATGCAGTATATTGATGGAGCAACCTTGCAACTTATTGGAAAAGGCGACATCTCTGCCTCTATTCAGCAACTTATTGAGCAACTCAACTTAAGCGATAAAGTAATAATGCTGGGAGAAATTCCTTATCAAGAACTAAAGAACTACACGCAACAAGCAACTATCGGATTAAGTTTAGAAGAAAATGTTGGTTTAAACTACCAATTGGCATTGCCCAATAAATTGTTTGATTACATCCACGCAGAAATACCTGTTTTAGTAGCTGACTTACCCGAAATGAGTACGTTAGTGAAACAGTATCAGCTTGGAGAAGTTACACAAAGTAACGACCCAAAAGCATTAGCCAATCAACTCAATGAAATGCTGAAAAATGAAGCTCAACTCAATAGTTGGAAAGCAAATGCAGCAAAAGCTAAACAAGAATTGAATTGGGAAAAAGAATCGGAAATAATTAAAGAAATGTTGAATTTTAAGTTTTAAATTGGGAATCTATCAATTAAATATCATTTCTTTTAACGTGCCTTATCCGGCAAATTATGGCGGTGTGATAGATGTTTTTTACAAAATAAAACACCTTCATAAAAATGGCATTAAAGTACATTTACATTGTTTTGATTACGGCAGAGGAAAACAAGCTGAACTAGAAAAATATTGCGAAACAGTGCATTATTACAAACGACAAACAGGTATTTTCTCATTTTTGAGTTTAACTCCTTACATTGTAAAATCGAGAGTTGCGGCAGAGCTAAAAAGCAATTTACTAAAAAATGATTTTCCTATTTTATTTGAAGGATTACACACCAGTTTTCTACTTAATGACGAGGCTTTTAAAAAGCGTTTTACAATACTAAGAGCCACCAATATTGAACATGATTATTACGCCTATTTAGCCAAAGCAGAACAACATTTTTTTAAGAAAATCTATTTCTCTATTGAAGCATGGAAAGCCAAAAAATACGAACCTATTGTGCAGCAAGCCAATCTTATTTTGGTAGTTTCCAAAACAGACGAACACTATTTTAACACCCAATACCCCACTAACAAAACAGTTTTTATTCCGTGTTTTCATGCTGAAGAAAAAATTGAAATTCAACAAGGTAAAGGAGATTATGTATTATATCATGGCAATTTGGGTGTCCCCGAAAATGAAGCTGCTGCTTTAGTAATTTGCAATGAAATCTTCAATTCATTAGATATCCCTTTAATTATTGCTGGATTAAATCCAACAAAAAAATTAAGCTCTACAATTAATAAGTACAAAAACATTCAATTGGTTGGCAATCCTCCCGAAAGCAACATGCAAGAATTGATTAGCAACGCTCAAATTAATTTGCTTTATACCCATCAACCAACAGGATTAAAATTAAAACTGCTTCATTCATTATTTAAAGGAAGGTTTTGTTTAGCAAACTCAACCATGTTATCCGGAACAACGCTGACTAATTTATGTGAAATTGCTGATAGTAACGAAACTTTTAAAGCCAAAATTAAGACTCTTTTTCAGCAAGAAATAGATGTTGAAACCATGAAAAATCAACGAGAAACAGCGTTAGCAAATTATTCCAATCAGGAAAATTGTCTGAAATTGATTAGTCTGATAACCAAATAAACAACTCTAATAAATTACCTTCTTAATTTGTAAAACAGGTAAAAAAAATTGAAGCCTTATTTAGTATCTAAAACAAAACTCTTTTCTGAGTCTTTGATAATAAAATGTCAAAGACAAGGCTTGTGAAGTTTTTAATTGTCAGGAGTTTACTTTAGTAAATGACTGCAATTGAAAACGAGCATAACAGGGCAAAGACCCAGTGGGTGTTTGAGCCAGTTAGTGTGGTAGCTGGCGTTTTCTTACGAAGACTACTAATACAACAACTGATTAGGATAAATGCTTAGATGCGTTTTTTTAATGTTATCGTATAATAGTTGCTTAAACTCCTCAATGTTAATTTTCTTTTCCGCAGAAATATAAACGCTGGGTACTTCACTTTCTCTACTCATCCACATTTTCTTTAAATCTTCCAACGAGTAATTTTCTCTCGTTTTTGGCAACAAATCATCCTCGTCTTTTTTTACATACGTAAACGCATCAATTTTATTAAACACCATAATGGTTGGTTTATCTAAAGCATTTAAATCTTGTAAGGTTTCATTAACTACGCGAATATGATCTTCAAATGCAGGATGAGAAATATCTACCACATGCACCAACACTTCTGCTTCTTTTACTTCATCTAAAGTAGATTTAAAAGATTCAATTAAATGGTGAGGCAATTTTCTGATGAATCCAACCGTATCGGTAAGTAAAAAAGGCAAGTTTTCTATTACCACTTTTCTAATGGTAGTATCTAAGGTTGCAAAAAGTTTGTTTTCAGCAAATACTTCCGATTTACTCAACATATTCATAATAGTAGATTTACCAACATTAGTATAACCCACCAACGCAACTCTTACCATTTGAGCACGCTGTTTTCTTTGCGTGGCTTTTTGCTTGTCAATTTTTTTAAGCTTTTCTTTTAACAGTGCTATTTTATCTAAAATAATACGTCTATCCGTTTCTATTTGAGTTTCCCCCGGACCACGCATACCAATACCACCTTTCTGACGCTCCAAATGCGTCCACATTCTGGTTAATCGAGGTAAAAGATATTGTAATTGAGCTAATTCTACTTGTGCACGAGCATGAGCAGTTTGTGCTCTAGAAGCAAAAATATCGAGAATTAAGTTACTTCTGTCCAGAATTTTACATTCTAATTCTCTTTCAATATTTCTCAATTGAGAAGGAGAAAGTTCATCATCAAAAATAACTAACCCTACCTCATTTTCTTTAATGAAAGTTCTTATTTCTTCCAGCTTTCCCTTCCCTACAAAGGTTTTAGTATCGGGATGACTTACTTTTTGAGTAAATCTTTTAACAGTTTCCGCTCCTGCAGTTTCTGCCAAAAATGCCAACTCATCTAAGTATTCTTGTAACTGCTCTTCGTCCTGCTCTCCTTTAATAATCAGTCCGACCAAAACAGCTCTCTCTATACTCAAGTCTTGTGTGTCGTGTGATTTTTTTATCATAAAATGATTTGAAATTTATGTTTTAAAACCATGGTTTTCCTAATAAATAAGGCTTTACCAATCCTGCCCATAAAATTATTACAAATGCTACAGAATAAAAAGCAACTCCTTTTTTGTGTTTCATTACATCTGTTGCTGCTTTTTTAGATTTTACTCTACCAATAGTAATTAAAGCAATGGCTAGTATCATTAATAAACCATGCTCTAACGACCAAAAACGAGCCTCAGAAATTTTCATTGATTCTCCAATTGTTGATAGTCTGCCACTCATAAAATATACCACCAATCCTATTACAAATTGGATGTGCGTAAAACTGAGCAAAAGCAAAGCAATCAAATTATCTGATTTGTCAAATGACTTATTATTTTTCCAGCCAGAAAATGATTTAATAATTGCTATTACCAAAAATAACACTACCAACCATCTTAGTCCGCTGTGTGCATGAATTAATCCGTTATACATCTTGTTAGGTTTTATAGTTAGATGCACAAAGATAAAGATTAAAATTCCACAGCAAGCACTTTATTAAGCGATTTTAGTCTTAGAAAAATCTCTTCACAACTTAATGCAAACGTTTTTAGGTTCGGTAAAGAATTGTAAGGCTTCAAAACCGCCTTCTCTTCCTACACCTGAGTTTTTAACTCCGCCAAAAGGAGTTCTTAAATCTCTTAATAACCAACAATTTACCCAAACAATTCCGGTGTGTAACTTGGCGGCTACTCTATGGGCTTTAGAAAGATTTTCTGTCCATACAGTAGAAGCTAATCCATATTTGGTGCTATTTGCCATGATTAGTACTTCTTCTTCGGTATCAAAAGGCATAATGGTTACTACCGGACCAAAAATTTCTTCTTGGTTGGTTCTACAATTAAATGACAATCCTTCAATAATAGTCGGAGCGATGTACCAACCGTTTTCAAATTCCCCATTTAAAATTACTTGATTTCCTCCTGCTAACACTTTTCCACCTTCTTCTTGAGCTAAATTGATATATGAAAGCACTTTTTCCATGTGTGATTTAGAAACTACCGCTCCTAAATTAGTGGAAGCATCTAAGGGGTTTCCTACTTTTAATTGCTTGGTTTTTTCTACAAAGGCATTTTTAAACTTTTCATAAATACCTCGTTGTACAAAAATTCGAGAGCCACACAAACAAATTTGTCCTTGGTTGGCAAAAGAAGAATGTACCGTAGTTTTCAATGCTTTTTCAAAATCACAATCATCAAAAATAATGTTCGGATTTTTTCCTCCCAATTCCAATGATAATTTCTTAAACATTGGTCCTGCAGTTCTAATAATTTCTGCACCTGTTACTGTCCCACCTGTAAAAGATACTACAGGAATTTCAGGATGATTAGTAATAGCTGCACCTACTTTTGGTCCTAAACCATGTACAATGTTCAACACCCCTTTTGGAAAACCTGCTTCTATACACAGTTTTGAAAGCAAATAAGCTGTCATTGGTGTAACTTCCGAAGGTTTTGCTACTACCGTATTTCCGGCAGCTAAGGCGGGAGCTATTTTCCAGCTAAACAAATATAAAGGCAAATTCCAAGGAGAAATACAGCCACAAACACCAATAGGTTCTCTTAAGGTATAATTAATGGCTTGGTCTTCCATGGCATGCGATTCTGAAGCAAAATGTAAAATGCCTGTTGCATAAAACCTGAAATTACTTGCTGCTCTAGGTATATCAACTGTTTGAGCCAATTTTAACGGTTTACCATTGTCTTTAGACTCTGCTGCTGCCAACATGTCTAAATTTTGCTCAATCAAGTCCACCAAACGCATAATAATTTTATATCGCTCTTCTTTTGGTGTTACCGACCAAGAAGGAAAAGCTGCTTTAGCTGCTTTCACTGCCAATTCTACATCAGCAGCATCAGAATCGGGAATTAGAGAATATACCTCCCCTTTTGAAGGGTTGTAGTTATCTAAATATTGTTTTAATTGAGGTTCAATCAACGCTCCGTTTATATAATTTAGTAGTTTTTCCATTTTTTTATTTCAAATTCATGTAGCCCAAAGTTCAGCAAATATTTTTAAATGGGGTTACTATTATAAAGATTGCTTCGTGTTGCCTGCACGCTCTTCTACGCTAACTACTCGCAATGACGTAACTGGTTTTAAAACAAGAATAACAAAAAAATCGGACATTATAGACATCCACTAATTATTTCAAATGCTTTAACATATCTATCGTCATAGCATTCAAATCATACTGATGTCTCCATCCCCAATCTTTTTGAGCAGCAACATCATCAATACTTTGTGGCCAGCTGTCTGCAATCTTCTGACGTTCGTCCACATTGTAGCTTATTTCAAAATTAGGAAGATGTTTTTTTATTTCTGCTGCAATTTCTTTTGGCGAAAAGCTGATACCTCCCAAATTATAACTCGAACGAATTTTTACATCTTCTGCTTTAGCATGCATTAACTCAATAGTTGCTCTAATAGCATCCGGCATATACATCATTGGTAAATAGGTGTTTTCTGATAAAAAACAAGTATAATTATCCGTTTTTAATGCCTGATGGTAAATATCTACCGCATAATCAGTTGTACCCCCACCAGGTAGCGATTTGTATCCGATTAATCCCGGATAACGGATACTTCTAACATCTACATTATATTTATTGAAATAATATTCACACCAACGCTCACCGGCTTGTTTACTAATACCATAAACCGTTGTGGGTTCCATAATGGTAAGTTGTGGTGTGTTAATTCTTGGAGTTGTTGGACCAAAAACAGCAATAGAACTTGGCCAATATACTTTTTTAATAATGCCTTCTTTCGCCAAGTTTAGCACATTAAACAAGCTATCCATGTTTAATTGCCAGCCAAATTCAGGGTTTTTCTCTGCTGTAGCAGAAAGTAAGGCCGCCAACAAATACACTTGAGTAACTTGGTATTTTTTTACAATGGCTAACAATTGTTCTTTGTTTAAAATATCTACTATTTCAAACGGACCCGATTGTTCTTGTTGAGGCATTTTTATATCTGAAGCAACTACATTATCGTTGCCATACATTTTTCTTAATTCTTCAACTAACTCTGTTCCAATTTGCCCCGAAGAGCCTATTACTAATATCGTTTCTGACATAAATTACTCCGTATTTTCCCGCTTGGCAGGCATTTTTATTTTTTGTCGAAAATACACATTTTGAGAAAAAAATAAAGTGATATTCATCAACTATTTTTGTTTTTAAAGGATGATAAAAGAAAACACACTTCTGATGTTGTAATCTCGTTGCTATCGAAACTTCGAACAACATCTGCTCCTCTAGGATATAACTAACAAACAGATTGCTTCTGCTCTTGCACACTTTTCCATAGCAAGGCACGCAATGACGGTAATGAATTGGAGTAAGTGAATACAATTAACAAATAACAAAATGGACTTGTGCGTTGGCAACTCCTCCCCTCTGGGGAGGTTGGGAGGGGCTTTTGGAATTAGGGGGCTTACCCCAACCATCTCCTAACGTTATCTTTCCAAATGTTTTTTACTTCTTCTTCGGTTAAGATATTTAGTGCTAATGCATCATCCAACACTTTTCCCGGGTAAGAATTTTTTACAGATTCCATTTCTCCCAAAGGATAAGGGTCATCTAATCCGCAAACAATTTGTTCGCTACCTACTCTGTGTTTAAGCAATTGTAAAGTATAAGGATCGTGTACCAAGGTATCAAAAAATAAATTAGGATGCCCGAGTGTAGTTTTAGGATGTTCCACATCTTGAAACAAATCGGGTCTGCCTTCAAAACCTTGCACTCTTCTGCCAAAATTTGCCTGACCCAACATACAGCCATGGGCAAAACAAGTTCTAATATTCGGAAAACGATTAGGAATATTTTTAAGGGTAAACATGTGCAACGCATCTGCCGACTGAGCCATCATCCACACCAAATGAAAACGCCAATATTCATCTTTTAACGCTACCATTTTCTCCCCATCATAAGGATGAATTTCTACCGCTAAATTGTATTTGTTAGCCAACTCGTAAATAGGAAAAACCACTTCGTCAGCAATAGAAACCCACTGGTTTTGAGCGTTTAAAAAGTGAGTGGGTAAACACAACAATTTCATTTTATGTTGTTTAACACAACGCTCAATTTCTTTTAAAGCATGTTCTATGTATAAAGGTTGTACCACAAAGCCACAAGTAAATTTATCGGGGTGATTATGCTGAACCGAAGCGTTAAAATCGTTTTGCCAACGAATAGCATCTACCGCATCTTGTTTATCCCAACCATTGCAATAAATTTGAGAAAGATTAAGCATAACGGCATGATCGATGTTGTTTTTTTCCATCCATATTATTTTTTCATCTAAGAAAAAACTTTTATCGGTAATGGGTCTCGACCATGTTCCTTGGTGCATAAATTGTTTTTTCTCGTCTATCCAAAACAATTTTTTATCCTTCATAAACTGAGGCACCTCGTGAGGTTCGGGCAATAAATGTCCGTGAGCATTAATTCGTTCTATCTTTTTGGGGCTTTCTTTATTTATCATTACTTGAAAGTTTTTCTAATTGCAAAATTTTATATTTAAGCTCATTAAGTCTTAAGATTGAAAAACCTAAAGGTCTATTATAAAACATATAAGTTACCCAAGGTTCATCTTGATTATAAAAACTATTCTCTTTAAATCCATCAAAAATTATTGGAATAGCTTTTTTGTTGGAATGATTAGCAAGGTATTTTGTGAGTTTTTTTTCAAGAATAGCCCCCGAAAAATAACTTTGCTTCGGCATTGCAGGATCTTCTCCTATTAAAAAAATTGTTGACGTATAAAATGTAATTAAGGAATCTTCTTTATGAAAACAATTAATTTTATCATAACTAATATTAAATTCATTTAATAATTTATCTCTTAAAGAGTCAATATAATTAATAACATCAATTCCTTCTTTAGTTAAGATTAGATTGTCAGAAATATCAATTATACTATATTCTAAATGAGATATTTCAGCTCTGAGGTTAGCTGCAAAAACAACTTCTAATGTTGGTTTTTTTCTCTTTACATTAGTATAAGTTCTTTTAAATGACAATTTTTTATTACTTTCTAACTCATACAAATAACCTTCATCATAATTATCTGAAAAAGCCATAAAAAATTCAAATTCTACATCTTCAACAGTACAATGAATGGTTACCTCATTTTTATTTTCTGTTACTTTTAAACTGTCAACATAAAGATATTCATAATAACTTGTATCTCCACAGTCTGAAACATTAATGGTGTTTATAGTTAATGATTCTTCAGTAATTTCTAAAACAGAAGTTTTTTTATCATTATCATATAATGCCCATTTACCAATGGCTTCGTGTGAAGTAGTTTTAGATTTTTTGCAGGAAAAAACAATTAGCCAAATTATTGTTACTAAAAAAATATAATGAATCAATTTAAATGGTCGCATCTTAAAAAATAAAGCTAATTAGGTTCAAAGATAAGAAAAAAGTGCTGTTTTGTAAATCCGCCTAAAAGGATGAATTTTTTATCTCTTCATCGTTTGAAAATAGCATATATTATGAGTAGCTTCGCACTTCAATTTTTCAATTGAACTATCAATATTCTTTATCATATAAAATACCGTTTATCATGACACAAAAATCTAAAATTATTTATACCAAAACAGATGAAGCGCCTGCTTTGGCTACTTACTCGCTTTTACCTATTGTAAAATCGTTTACTTCCACAGCAGCTATAGAAATTGAAACGAAAGACATTTCTTTAGCAGCAAGAATTTTAGCTCTTTTCCCTGATTTTTTATCTGATAACCAAAAAATTACTGACGATTTAGCTTATTTAGGCGATTTGGCAACAAAACCTGAAGCTAACATCGTTAAACTTCCTAATATTAGTGCTTCTATTCCTCAATTAAAAGATGCTATTAAAGAACTTCAAGGAAAAGGATATGCTCTTCCTGATTATCCTGATAGTCCTAAAAACGCTAAGGAAGAAGACATTAGAAGCAGATACGACAAAGTGAAAGGTAGTGCTGTAAACCCCGTTTTAAGAGAAGGAAACTCTGACAGAAGAGCTCCTAAAGCGGTAAAAAATTATGCTAAAAAACATCCACATAGCATGGGAGCTTGGTCGGCAGATTCTAAATCGCATGTGGCTCACATGAATGATGGTGATTTTTACAGCTCAGAAAAATCAGTAGTAATGGATAAGGAAACATACTTTAGCATAGAACTAACTGATAATAGCGGAAATACCACTGTTTTAAAAGATAAAACAACTGTAAAAAAAGACGAAATTATTGATTCGGCTGTATTGAGTGCAGCTAAATTAAGAGCTTTTATTGCCGAGCAAATTGAAGACGCCAAACAAAAAGATCTGTTGTTTTCAGTTCACTTAAAAGCTACTATGATGAAAGTTTCTGATCCAGTTATTTTTGGTCATTTTGTAGAAGTATTTTTTAAGCCTGTTTTTGAAAAACACGCTGCTACATTCAGCAAATTAGGATTTAATCCAAACAACGGATTAACAGATTTATATACTAAATTAAACAGTTTAGATGGTGCTGATAAAACAGCTATTTTAGCTGATATTGATGCTTGTTACGCTAACAGACCAAAATTAGCGATGGTAGATTCTAACAAAGGAATTACCAACCTACACATGCCTAATGATGTAATTATTGATGCATCTATGCCGGCTTACATCAGAAACTCAGGAAAAATGTGGGGACCTGATGGAAATGCTAAAGACACTAAATTTATTATCCCTGATACTAGTTATGCTGGTTTATACCAAGTAGTAATTGAAGACTGCAAGAAAAATGGAGCTTACAATCCATCAACTATGGGAAGCGTTCCTAATGTGGGATTAATGGCCCAAAAAGCCGAAGAATATGGTTCGCACGATAAAACATTTATCATTGAAAAAGCAGGAGTGGTAAAAGTAAAAGATGGCAATGGCAATGTGTTGATGGAGCAAACTGTTAACGAAGGAGATATTTTTAGAATGTGTCAAACCAAAGATGCTCCTATACAAGATTGGGTAAAATTGGCTGTAAACAGAGCTAGAGCTTCGCAAACGCCTGCTGTTTTTTGGTTAGACGAAAGCAGAGCTCACGATAATATGCTAATTACGAAAGTAAAAACCTACTTAACCAACCATGATACTGATGGCTTAGAAATTCATATTTTATCGCCAAAAGAGGCAATGGACTTTACCTTAGCAAGAATTAGAGAAGGAAAAGACACTATTTCTGTTACCGGAAATGTATTAAGAGATTACTTAACCGATTTATTCCCTATTTTGGAAGTAGGGACAAGTGCTAAAATGCTTTCTATCGTTCCATTAATGAATGGCGGTGGTTTGTTTGAGACAGGTGCAGGAGGTTCAGCTCCAAAACATGTAGAGCAATTTATTAACGAAAACCATTTAAGATGGGATTCGTTAGGAGAATTTTTAGCATTAGCCGTTTCTTTAGAGCATTTAAGTGAAGTAAACAACAATCCGAAAGCAAAAATATTAGCAGAAACATTAGACGAAGCTACAGGCAAATTCTTAGAAAACGACAAATCTCCATCAAGAAAAGCGGGAGAATTAGATAACAGAGGCAGCCACTTTTACTTAGCGATGTATTGGGCAGAGGCGTTGGCAAAACAGTCGAAAGATGTAACATTAAAAACCAAATTTACTGCTATAGCTCAAGATTTAACAGCCAGTGAAAAAACCATAGTAAATGAACTCAACGGAGTGCAAGGTTCACCAGTAAACATTGATGGGTATTACTATCCAAACGCTGAGAAAGTTGCTAATGCCATGCGTCCAAGTGGTACATTAAATGCAATTTTAGCTCAGATATAATTCTTTTGTACACTATCCAGAGTATTATGCTCAGGATTTTTTTAAATAATCAAAACCTTCAAGGTCTTAATACCATAAATTGATACAGACCTTGAAGCTTAAAAAAACACATACATGCAAACTACCATAGAAATAAGCAACTATCCGTTAAATGCAGATTACATTCCGCCAATACAAAATTTTATAGATAGGATAAATGCACATGCCAATATTACAGTTAAAGTAAATGCAACCAGTACGCATATTGTTGGTGAATTGGATGAAGTGATGCCTATTTTACAACAAGAAATTAAAACATCATTTGAAAAATACGGTAAAATGATATTTGTAATGAAAGTCCTGAATGGTGCTTTGGATATCTAACCATATAGAACTTATACTGGAAATTATTGCCGTAATTTTTGGTGTGCTTTACACGGTATTAATGGCAAAAAACAAAATTTCATGTTGGATTTTTGGAATAATAGGTTCATTGCTAAGTATCTATTTGTTTATAGAGTATGCTAAATTATATGCAGAGGCTTTGTTGTCCGTTTTTTATGTTTTTGCAGGTATTTATGGTTGGATAATGTGGAAAAAGCAAGAAGTAATAACAAAAGTGTATCAAGATACTTTACAAAAAAACATTTTACTCACACTTATTGGTACTGTACTTTCTTTTGGAATGTATTTTATATTGTCTTCTTTTTTTAAAGAAGCACAAAAACCTTTAATAGATTCATTTACTACCATCTTTAGTTTTATTGCTACTTACATGATGGCAAAAAAACGGATAGAAAATTGGCTTTATTGGATAGCAATCGATGGCGTATCCGTTTATTTATATTATACCAGAGGATTGGAGATTTATGCGTTGTTGATGTTTGCATACACCATAATTGTAATTTACGGTTATTTTCAGTGGAAAAAGTTGACAGTAGAAAGAGTTTGATATAATCACTAATGCACTAATGAGATTCGTGAATTCGTGGCAATTGTAATTTTTCATCAACTCACTTTTATCTCCCCATTTAACAATAAGCTTTTTATTTACATGTATTTTGAATTACATTAATCCCCAAGCAATCCAAAATGTAAAAATTATGTTGATTATAAAAATAATCAGGTTTAATTTTTTTATCTTCAGGTGAGGATTGTTTAACGATTCCATCATGCTAGATAGTAAAAAGATACCAGCAACGACTCCAATAAATAACAATACAAGCCCAAATTTCCAATAATCTGTGGCAGGGATTAGATTGCAAAAAACATTTTCATTAAACCTTCTACTGACTTCTTCTCTTCCTCTAGTTTCATAGTATTTGTTCCATACATAAATCCACCCAAAAAAATGATATATGGGAATGGTGGATAGTAATATCCCTATAATTAAAAACAATTTATCGTATTTTTTCATAATCAATCTATAGTAACAAAAGTATAACCGCAAACACCAATAAATTTAACCAATGCCATTCTTTTCCTTGATACAGCTGTAAAAATGTCAAACCTACTAATAAGCCAATCACTCCAAGGAGAAGCGAAGTAAATAAAATGTCTTTTCTACTGGTAAATTTCATTACTCATTAGCATTAAAAAACACTTAAAAAGCAAATCCTATTCCTATACTGGCTCTAAAAGTAGGCATAACAATAGGAGCTTTCATTTTGATGCGGTCTTGTTCAGCAGTAAGCTCTATGTTGTCTCCAATGTAGGGAATGTCTTGCACTTCGTCACGGACATAAGGTAACCATTTTTCATAGTCAACACCTCTTACGTTAGTGGTTAAATCAGCATTTACTTTGTTGTATTCCACACCTAGCCCAAAAAAGTTTAAGTCTATGGTAATTACCTTAGCCACCAAAAACTGCATTCCTATAGAAGCTCCAGCTCCAAATTGAGAAATAGTTCCATCTAATGTTCCGGTAACATCGTAATGGTAATTGCCATTTTGGTAGCCTCCAACAGCTTGTTGTTGATTAGTAAGCTGATTGTATTCAGAGGTATCTGCTGAATATTCAAAACTTGCCGAAGCAGTAACATTGTACTTATTGTATTTGATGTAAGGAGCAATATAAAATCTTGTAGGAGCTTCCGATTTGATATAAATTCTTAAATCTATACTAGTACTAAAACCACTCAGTTTGTTTTTTATAGGTTGTGTGTTAAAGTAGGTTTCTACTGATGATGTTTCGTAAATAGGAGAGGGAATTTTGTTGCCATAAAATGTTCCATAATTAAACTGCAAAGCAAGCTTTGGCGTAATTACTCTTTCGTAACCCAATCGCATTTCTCCCCAAACAAAAGGAAGTGTATGAATTTTAAATACGTTTTTTTGTGCTACAACACTTAAGGTGGTAACCCCTAACAATAGTAATAGATAGATTTGTTTTTTCATGACTTATGTTTTTTTGTAGTTCGTTTACGAGATTAGGTTGTTTAAGTTATTAACTTGATAAGTGAAATTTGTCTTGTACCTATAATATAGAAGTTTAATGTTTTGTTGGCTGTGTTAAACCTCAAACATCTAATTTCGAACTTCTAACCAAACCTACCTCAGCACATAAATTCTTTCAGCATCTAATCTGATGAAGATAAACAACAAAATAGTAAAAGCCCATAATGACGAACCTCCATAACTAATAAATGGCAACGGGATACCAATAACAGGGGCTAAACCTATGGTCATACCAATATTGACTAAAAAGTGAAAAAACAAAATTGATGCTACACAATAACCATATATCCTACTAAAAGTAGAGCGTTGCCTTTCTGCTAAAAATATAAGCCGCAGGAAGAGAAATAAATATAAGGATATAAGTATAAAAGAGCCTAAAAAGCCCCATTCCTCACCTATAGTACAGAAAATAAAATCGGTGCTTTGCTCCGGTACAAAATTAAATTTAGTTTGTGTTCCATTTAAAAATCCTTTGCCAGCAAAACCTCCTGAACCAATGGCAATAAGCGATTGGTTTACATTATAACCTGCTCCATGAGGGTCGGACTCTACACCCAACATTACATTTATTCTTTTAGATTGATGCGGCTCTAACACATTATTAAACACATAATCTACACTAAAAACAACCCCTATAGAACAAATTAAAACAGCAATAATAAGAACCCATATTTTTTTCATTTTTTTGGTGAAGTACATGATAACTGTTCCTATAGCTACTAAAATAAGTATTAGCAACAATTCTCCCCCTATTTCTTTATTAAAAAACGTAAACGTATGGATACGCATTAGCAAGGAGGTAATAAATAGAAATGCTGTGTAAATCCCTGCTAACAATACATTTCCTGAGAGTCCTTCTCTGTATAAAACAAGTACAAAAGAAAAATAAACCAACATGGAACCAGTATCATTTTGTAAAAGGATTAGTACTATCGGAAGTATAACAATGGCAATGGCTGTAACTTTGGTTTTTAAATCTTTCATGTTAATCCCCAGAACCGATAAGTACTTTGCTAATGCCAAAGCAGTAGCAAACTTACCAAATTCAGCAGGTTGTATGGCAAAACTGCCAATTCTGAACCACGATTTTGCTCCTTTAATTTCTGTTCCAAAAAGCAGAACACCAATCAGCATTAATATTATAAGTCCGTAAATGGGGTATGCAAACGAAGTAAAAAAACTTCCTTCAATCATTAAAATTATTAATGCTAACAGCAAAGATAAACCTATCCATAATAGCTGATTTCCATATCGTTGAGAAAGATCAAAAATTCTACTGTGTTCTTCATTATATACCGCAGCGTAAATACTAAGCCAACCAATAATGACCAATACCAAATAAGTGAGTATGGTTACCCAATCAAGATTAGTAAATACATTGGTTCTGTTTCTCATTTTTTAGGAATAACGTTTAATAAATTCGCTTCTAAAATTCTTTTTTCTTTTAGTTTATCGCTGATACTGTCTGTAAGGTATTGTTCCATCATTAGACTGGCAATTGGTGCAGCCCAAGTGCCCCCAAAACCCGAGTTTTCTACATAAACAGCAATAGCAATTTTAGGATTTTCCATAGGAGCAAAAGCAATAAATACCGAATGGTCTTCACCATGCGGATTTTGAGCCGTACCTGTTTTTCCACAAACAGAAATTCCTTCAATTTTAGCTCTTCTGGCTGTTCCTCCAGGCTCACTAACAACTGCTAACATTCCTTCTATAATCGGATTAAAATAAGCACTATCAATTCCCACATATTGTTTGGTAGTAAATAAGTTAGGAATGGTATCTACTCCTTCAATTTTCTTTAAGATATGAGGTGGATAATAATACCCTTTATTGGCAATAATAGCAGCTAGGTTTGCCATCTGAATAGGAATTACGCCCAATTCTCCTTGTCCGATACTTAAAGAAAAAATAGTGCTAAAAGCCCACCTGCCTTCTCCATACCATCTATTGTAAAAATCTACTCCCGGTACTAATCCGTTTTTAACTCCGGGTATATCCGTTTCTAGTGTTCCTCCGAAACCAAATTTTTTAACATTAGTTGCCCATTTAGCCAATCCAATTTCACTATCTTTAAAAATACTTTTAGCTTTATTTTGCTGAATAAGTCGTTTAAAAACTTGATGATAATAAGGGTTACACGACATTTTTATAGAAGCCGCTACATTTAAAGCTGTTGGGTGGTTATGACACCCTACTAAACTTCTTATACAAGAAAAGCTTGAGTTTTCTGTAATTACACCTTCTTGCATGGCAATAAGTGCCTGAATGGTTTTAAAAATAGAACCTGGTGGATATTGAGCCATGGTTGCTCTGTTAAACAATGGTTTTAAACTATCTTTTGTTAAACGTGGATAGTTGGTTTTAATAGCTCTACCAACTAGCAAATTCGGATCATAACCCGGAGAAGAAACCAAACATAAAATTTCTCCTGTTTGAGGTTCAATAGCAACTACACTGCCCGTTTTGTTTTGCATTAAAAGCTCTCCGTAAGCTTGTAAATCAACATCTAAAGAAGAGTAAATAGTTTGCCCGGCAACAGAAAGAGTGTCTTCTAAACCATTATTATAACTGCCTTTCTCTCTGTTATGCACATCAACTAAAATTTTTCTAACTCCTCTTTTTCCTCTTAATAATTCTTCGTAAGCGAGTTCTAATCCACTTTTACCAATATAATCGCCAGATTTATAGTAGCTATTTTTCTCAATAATAGCATTGTTTACTTCTCCAATATAACCTAATACGTGGGCTGCATTATTTTTAGGATATTTTCTTAATGTTCTGGTTTGTACAAAAAATCCGGGAAATTTATACATTTGATCTTGTACGTTTCCGTAAGTTGCTGCCGAAAGTTCTTTTTCAAAAATAGAAGGTTTATAACGAGAATAGCTTTTGGCTTTGGTATATTTTGTTAAAAAATCTTCTTTGGTAATATCAAAAAGATTACAAAAAAGGTTGGTGTCAATTTCTTTTAGTTGTCCCGGAATAAGCATTAAATCGTAAGCGGCTTCATTAAAAACGAGCAATTCTCCATTTCTATCATACACCAATCCTCTTGCCGGATATTCGGTAATAACACGCAGCACATTATTATCAGAATCGAGTTTGTATTTATTATTAACTACTTGAACATTGAACAAACGAATAATAAAAATCAAACAAATGATACTGAAAATAGCTCCAACAATGAATTTTCTATGCGACAAGTTGTTCATCTTCTTTTTTTGCTTGGCTTATAATAAAACAACTGGGTAATGCTTATTAGTATTAAGGTAAAAATGGTACTAACTAACGCTCTTCCGAAAGTTGAAAAAAACTGACTGAAAGAAAAAGATTCTACGTAAAATAGAAACAAATGGTGAGCAAAAACCATAATCACCACATAAGTAGCATACCATTTCATTCCCATATCGGCTATGTTTACCGAGAAATTGGTTTCATAACCATCTCTGGGTTCTAATATTTTTAAAATATAAGGTCTTAAAAATCCCATAAAAACACACGCTGCAGTATGCATTCCTAAAGTGCTAGAAAAAATATCTATGGAAATTCCCATTACAAAACTTAATACTAAAACCAAATATTTTGAAGCATACAATGGCAATGATAAAATAAATAAAACATATAAAAACGGATTAATATAATCACTCAACTCTATATTATTCAACACTAACCCTTGCAACAAGAGTAAAGCTAAAAAACGAGTGCTATGTTTTATAATATCAATTAACATCTTCTGGAATTAATGCTTCTAATTTATCTAATTCGTCTTTTTGAAGCGATTTTACCACATAAACATGCGATAACTGTTTAAAATCTGTAGTAAGCTCAATTATTATATTGTAAAAATTACTTCCTTTAGGAACATCAAAATATTGAACTGTTCCGATAGGTAATCCTTCCGGAAAGATTGCTGAAAAACCACTGGTAATAATAGTATCTCCATTTTGTATATTAACATGGTTGGGGATTTCTTTTAAAGTAGCTGTACGATGATTGTTTTCATCAGAATCCCAAATAACAGAACCGAAATATTCAGATTTTTTTAATTTACCACTTATAGACATTTTTTGGTGCAATAAAGAAATAACTGAGCTAAAATTAGGGGATACATTTTTTACTATTCCTACAATTCCGTTGCTGTTTACTACCGCCATTCCTGGTTTAATTCCGTTTATAGCTCCTTTATCTAGCGTAATATAGTTTTCTCTTTGGTTCGTAGAATTATTAATGACCTTTGCAGAGGTATAAACATACTTTTGAAAATAGCTGGTATCATTAATTAAAATAGTGTTCCCATAAATTTTAGTAAAAGAATTAATGTTTGCTGAAAGTAATTCTGCATTGTGCTGAGCCAATTCTGAATTGGTAGTTTTCAGATTAAAATAATCTGTAACATTTGAAACTGACTCATAAAGGTTCCCTACTAAATAGTTGGAAGAGTTAAAGAATTTTGAGTTTTGGTAATTATTGTTTTTAATCAATAAGGCAAAAGCAATAACTTCTAAAAAGAGAAATAGAAAAACAAATGAATTTTTAACTAGAAATTGTATAAAATTTCTCATTTACTGTATTAATTATCACTATTGATTTATGCTTTAACATCCTTTATTAAGAAAGGTAGTTTATCTATATTTTTAAGAGCTATACCAGTTCCTCTTGCTACTGCTCTCAATGGATCTTCAGCAATATGTACCGGTAATTTAGTTTTCATAGAAATTCTTTTATCCAATCCTCTTAACATAGAGCCCCCACCTGCCAAATACAAGCCGGTTTTAAATATATCTGCTGAAAGCTCCGGAGGAGTCATTTCCAAGGCATTTAAAACAGCTTCTTCAATTTTAGCAATGGACTTATCTAATGCATGAGCAATTTCTGTGTAAGAAACCGTAATTTCTTTTGGTGTTCCCGTCATTAAATCTCTACCTTGTACTGCGTAATCTTCCGGTGGGTTATCTAATTCTGTTAACGCAGAACCACATTCAATTTTTATTTGCTCAGCAGAACGTTCTCCAATTAATAAATTGTGTTGTCTTCTCATGTAATCCACAATATCGTTGGTAAAATCATCTCCGGCAACACGAATAGATTTATCACACACTATTCCTCCCAAAGCAATAACGGCAATTTCTGAAGTTCCTCCACCTATATCAATAATCATGTTTCCCATTGGTTCCAACACATCAATACCAATACCTATTGCAGCTGCCATAGGCTCATGAATTAAATAAACTTCTTTACCTCCTGCATGTTCTGCAGAATCTTTTACTGCTCTTTTTTCCACTTCGGTAATACCGGATGGAATACAAATTACCATTTTAAGTGAAGGAGCAAAAAGTTGTTTTTTAGGATTTATCATTTTAATCATTCCTCTAATCATGTGTTCAGCAGCATCGAAATCTGCTATCACACCATCTCGTAAAGGTCTGATAGTTTTAATATCTTCATGGGTTTTCCCATGCATTTGCATGGCTTTTTTTCCTACGGCTATAATTTTGCCGGTCATTCTGTCTTTAGCTACAATTGATGGCTCGTCAACTACCACTTTATCGTTATATATAATTAATGTATTGGCTGTTCCTAAGTCGATGGCAATCTCTTGCGTTAAAAAATTAAATAAACCCATGTTGAATAAATATTAAATGATACGGTAAATGTATGAAATTAAACGGTGATTATTTTTTAAAGTTGTAAGAACTGTAAACATTATTTTGTTTATTTTTTTAATGCTTAAAATGTCTGATTCCTGTTGTTACCATTGCCATATTATTTGCATCGCAGTAAGCCACAGATTCACTGTCTTTTATAGAGCCTCCGGGCTGAATAACAGCAGTAATTCCTTCGTTGTGGGCAATTTCCACACAATCAGGAAACGGAAAAAAAGCATCTGATGCCATTACAGCTCCATTTAAATCAAAACCAAAACTTTTGGCTTTATGTATTGCCTGACGTAATGCATCAACTCTAGAAGTTTGTCCTGTACCACTTGCCAACAATTGTTCTCCTTTTGCCAATACTATAGTATTCGATTTTGTGTGTTTCACCAATTTATTGGCAAAAACCAAATCATTAATTTCTGCTGCTGTTGGTACTTTTTTAGTTACGGTTGTAAACTCACTTGGTTGAGCAGTAATCATATCCTTATCTTGAACCAACACACCATTTAAAATTGTTCTGAAGGTTTTTTTAGGTAATGCTACTTGATTTTGTTTCAATAAAATTCTGTTCTTTTTTTCTTTTAATATTTCCAATGCAGCAGCTTCAAAATCGGGAGCTATTACTACTTCGCAAAATAAATTATTGATTTCTTTTGCTGTAGCTTCATCTATGGTTTTATTGGTAATTAAAATCCCTCCAAAAGCAGAAACAGGATCAGCTGCCAAAGCATCATTCCACGCTTGTAAAAGCGTATTTCTGGTAGCTAATCCACAAGCATTATTATGTTTTAAAATCGCAAAAGTTGGTGCTGCATTTTCATATTCTGCAATTAAATTAACAGCAGCATCTACATCAAGTAAATTATTATAAGAAAGCTCTTTACCGTGTAATTTAGTAAACATTTCATCTAAATCTCCGCAGAAAAATCCTCTTTGGTGTGGATTTTCTCCATATCTTAAAGCTTGTGTTTTTCTAATGCTTTCTTTAAAAACAATGGTGCTATCTTGGTTAAACCAATTAAAAATAGCAGTATCATAATGCGAAGAAACATCAAAAGCTTGTTGGGCAAAGTTTTTTCTGTCTTCAATAGCTGAGTTTCCACCTTTCTCATTCAATAAAGTTAAAAAATCGGCATACTGTTCTCTTGAAGAAACAATAATTACATCAGCAAAATTTTTGGCAGCTGCTCTAATTAAAGAAATTCCGCCTATATCAATTTTTTCAATAATATCTTGCTCCGAAGCTCCTGACTTTACCGTATCTTCAAACGGATATAAATCAACAATTACTAAATCTATTTCGGGAATATCATATTCAGCAATTTGAGTTTGGTCTTCTGCCAATGCTCTTCTGTTTAATATTCCTCCAAAAATTTTAGGGTGTAAGGTTTTTACTCTTCCTCCTAAAATAGAAGGGTAAGAAGTCAATTCTTCAACAGGTACAACCGGAATTTTCAACTCTTCTATAAAACTTTGTGTTCCTCCGGTAGAATAAATGGTAACGCCTAATTGGTTTAGTTTCTCTACAATTGGTTGTAAATTATCTTTGTGAAATACTGATATTAAAGCGTTTTTAATCTTTTTTTGACTCATTTTAGCGTTAATTTTTGGTTTTTGAAAAAATTGAACTGCGAAATTAGGGATATTAAAAACCTTGACCTATTGTAAAAAGCTCATTTTTATTTGATTGTTAATAAAAATTACTTTTTGTTTAAAAAAGAGAAGATTTATCTGTCAGAAGAACTTTATCGCTTAAATTATTTCATGGACATAAACCTGAGTTCGATTATTCTTTTGAATTCAGACCACTTGTAAATAGTGAGTTTCAACTAAAAATGATGAAATAATAGCGAGCTATTATAAAGCATTTTTAGGCAGAAAATTGCTGTTTAGAAGTGGATTAACAAAAATATTTTTCCCTAAAATTCAATCTACTGCGTTATATTCTCTAGCTTTAGCGGGCTAAAGCTTTAAGAATATGCCTTGTATATTAACTTTTAGGGAAATCTGAATTTTAAAATAATAATCGAACCCAGGTTATAAGTATAAACACAAAAATGCTTAATTTTATATCTCAATTTTCAAGATGAATAAACTATTACTCATATTTCTATTGGTAATTTCTTCTACCGTTTATGCCACTCACAACCGTGCAGGAGAAATTACCTACACACACGTTTCTGGCTTAACTTATGAGATAACGGTAACTACTTACACCAGAGATCAAAGTCCTGCCGACAGACCGGAACTACCCATTTCATGGGGAGATAACTCTCCTGTAGATTCTATAGACAGAATTAGTAAAGTTTTTTTAGGAAACGACATCAATAAAAACATTTATGTTGGTACACATACATACCCCGGACCTAGCCCAACTCCTTATATCATTAGTGTTGAAGATCCTAACAGAAATGAAAACATTATAAATATACCCAACTCGGTAAACATTGTTTTTTATTTAGAAACAAAGCTATATATCAATCCTTTTCAGGGAATAAATAATTCTCCGGTGTTACTTAATCCCCCAATTGATAATGCTTGTGTAAATCAAATTTATATACACAACCCCGGAGCAGTTGACCCCGATGGAGATAGTTTATATTATTCTATTGACAGAAGTAGAGCACAAGGCGGAGCTTTAATTCCGGGTTATACCCTACCTAACGCTTCAAATTTCTTGACCATAAATAGTGCGAACGGAGATTTAATTTGGAACACCCCCACTATGGCCGGTGAATTTAATATTGCCATATTAATAGAAGAATTTAGAAACGGACAACGAATTGGAGCGATTCTAAGAGATATGCAAATTACCGTTTACCCCAATTGTCCTCCTCCACCCAATATTACTACCGTTAGTGATACTTGTATTATTGCAGGAGACTTTTTAGGTTTTAATATATTTGCAACAGGAAGTTCAGCAGTTACACTTACCTCAACAGGAATTCCTTATAGTTTACCTAATGCTGCCAATTTCCAACAGGTTACAGCTCCTTCAACATCAACTACCGGAGCCTTTACTTGGTCAACCAATTGCTCTAATGTTAGAAAAACACCTTATTATGTAAGTTTTAAAGCAACCGATTCTCATACCGCTAATTTAGTAGATTATCAAACCACTACCATTAGAGTAATTGGTCCGAAAATTCAAAACTTAACTACTACTGTTCAGCCCAACTCTATAAAATTAGATTGGAGTCCGACTTGTACCAATGCTATTGGCTATCATGTTTACAGAAGAAGAGGTAATTCCACTTGGAATCCAAGTACTTGCGAAACAGGAATCCCTCCAATTGCAGGGTATCAATATATTGGACAAACTAATAATGTAAACGACACTACTTACACAGACAATAATCAAGGACAAGGATTAATTCCCGGTGAAGATTATTGCTATAGGGTTTATGCTATTTACCCCGATGGAGCTAAAAGTATAGCATCTGATGAAGCTTGTGGACAATTAGAAAAAAATGTGCCTATCATCACTCATGTAAGTGTAAATTCAACAGATGTAAGCACCGGTGATATTTATGTAGAATGGTCGAAACCAACAGATCATAATACTACCATCTATCCCGGACCTTACCGATATTTAATTTATAGAGGTGTTCAAAACACAAGCAACATGGTGCTGATAGATTCTACCGCAAGTATTAATGATACGAGTTATACCGATATTAACCTCAACACCAAAGATTTTCAATATTATTATCGTGTTGATATTTACAATTTAACTAATGGGACAAGAGAATTGATGGGGCAATCTACTGTCGCTTCTTCTATTTATCTCACGTTAGTACCTTCAGACAATCAATTAACCTTAGTTTGGAATGAAAATGTACCTTGGACAAATACACAACATGTAATTTACAGACAAAATACTACTACCCTACTTTATGATTCGTTGGATATTACTTCTAACAATACTTATACAGATACCGGATTATCTAATCTGACAACCTATTGTTACAAAGTAAAAAGTATTGGTGGATATTCCTCTCCCGGCATTGTATCCCCTATCATTAACTACTCACAAGAAATTTGCGGACAACCAATAGACAATGTTAAACCTTGTCCACCTGTATTAACTATTGATGCCGATTGTGATTTACAACAAAACGAACTGAATTGGCAAACCTCTTTTAGCTCTTGTGCTGATGATGTGCTAAGTTTTAATATTTACAAAAAAGATTCCCTTGATAGTGATTATGCATTAGTTGCCACTATTAATGACAATAATATTTCCAACTATTTACATAACAATTTATTTTCTATTGCCGGATGTTACGTAATTACAGGTATTGATTCTGTGGGCAACGAAAGTGCTTTTAGCGATTCCGTTTGTGTAGATAACTGTCCGAATTATGACTTACCTAACATATTTACTCCAGGTGGTGATGGCATGAATGACTTTTTCCAAGCCTTTCCTTTTAAATATATTGGTTCCATAGATTTAGAAATTTTTAATCGTTGGGGACAAGTTATTTACAAAGCTACCGAACCCGATTTTAAATGGGATGGTACCCACAAAGACAATGGAGCAGATGTTCCTGATGGAACCTATTATTATTTATGCAAAGTAAATGAACTCACCCTTGAAGGAACAAAACCAAGAATCATTAAAGGTTTTGTAACTTTGCTCAGAAATAAAGGCGTATCAAAACCATAGTATGTTTACAGGAATTATAGAAGATTTAGGGCAAATTGTTAGTATTGAAAAAGAAGGCAACAACATCCATTTTTCGGTTAAAAGTGCATTAACAAAAGAACTTAAAATTGACCAAAGTGTTTCTCACAATGGTGTTTGCTTAACCGTTATTAATATTAATGATGATGTTTACACTGTTACCGCCATTAAAGAAACTTTAGCCAAAACCAACTTAGGAGATTTAACCATTGGCAGCTTAGTTAATTTAGAAAGAGCTATGGCAGCAAACAGTAGGTTTGACGGACATATTGTTCAGGGGCATGTTGACCAAACAGGAATTTGTAAATCTATTAAAGAAGAAAATGGTAGTTGGATGTTTACCATTACCCATGAAGCAAAAGACCATATTACTGTAGAAAAAGGCTCTGTTACCATTAATGGTGTAAGCTTAACGGTTGTAAATTCTAAGCAAAACCAATTTTCTGTTTGTATTATTCCTTATACTTTTGAGCACACCTCTTTTAAGACTTTAAAACCTGGAGATACTGTAAATCTTGAGTTTGATATTATTGGCAAATATGTAGAGAGGCTATTGGCTTACAGGAAGTAAGTTGTAGGTTGTAACTATAACGAGTTAAAGATAAATTTTTTGATGGGCGGGAAGTTATTTTAATATATTTACAAAAAAATATAAGTAAGTAAAACTACATATATATACAAGTTGTATGCAATTGGAGACAATATGACCATATCTAAGAAAATAGACATTATAAAAAGACTTATAGCTGATATAGATGAAGCTGACTTTGATGCTCATGATTGGCTTGCAAAAGCAAATAATTTTCTAAATAAAGTCTTTGATGATTCAGATGTACGAGTTCACCAGTTAAAATCAGTCCTATCAAGACCTAAATATATGCTCAGTGGCTATGTTGTTGAAGAAGTTCAGGCCACTTGGAAAAAAAGACTACAATCCTATATTGAAGAGTTGGAGCTTGAAGATGATGAAAAAGAATCTGTAGCATCTCAAAGTGATACATATGCCCTCGCCTCAATTGCAAATGATTATCAATTTATTGATGATTCCAGAATTGAAGAATTGAGAACAATCAATTCGGATCAATTTGACATGTCTAAACTAGTAAGGCTATGTGAGGAATTAAATTCTAATTATAGTAACAAAAACTATTACAGTGTCGCACTTCTTGGAAGAGCGATCATAGATCACGTCCCACCAATTTTCGGATATGAGAAATTAACCAAGTAGCCTCACAGCATGGAGGTAAGAGCGTCAAGAAGATTTTTCAGAGATTGAATGGGAGTCTCCGTGATATTGCAGACCATCATATTCATCAAGTCGTTCGCAAGAAAGAGGTTCATCCGAACAGGGCACAAACTGACTTTAAAGTTGAAATGGATAAATTACTTGCTGAAATAGTACAAATTCTTGGATAACTCAACAGCATACAACAGCGCATAAAGTTAATTCCATTGCATTCCACTAATTTTATACGCAAACCGTTACAACAACACCCTACTTCTAACAAATATTAACTCAACAACTGTATTAACGTTGGGTTGTTAATTGTTTCATCATTAATAGCATGTTGGGAGCTATATATCTACTTAATTTTAGCAGTTAATATACACCTTGTGAATTTAAAACTGTTATGACAAAAAAAATATTAATCTTAATTTTTGTTTTGTTATTGGGAGCCGTTGGTTTTATTGGCTATAATTTTTATAAAAACGTTAAACAACCTATTTCTAGCAATGCCATTATAGCTGTTCCGCAAAATGCTGCGTTGCTGTTAAAAGAAAAAAACATTACGGCTTTTTATAAAAAAATTGCTTCTACCAATATTATTTGGGAAGAACTCACCAACAATACCTCTACTTTTAAATCCATTAAACAACAAGCCCATTTCTTAGATTCGGTTTTAGCCATTAATGAAATAAGTACGGTACTTTCCGAAAAGTCGATGTTAATGTCCATGCACTTATCGGGTGCCAACAGTTACGACTTTGTTTTTTACTTTTCTACCCTACCCAACATGGATGAAAAAAATGTGTTGACCTTACTGAAGTCCAAGCTTAAAATCAATCCATCCGCAAGAAAATACGATGGAAAAAACATTTACAGCATCACTAAAAATGATAAAAAATTATTTTTTGCTTTCGATAAATCCATTTTTGCCATTAGCCACAGTTCGTTGCTAATTGAAGATGTTATTCGTCAGCTAAAAAGCAACACCTCATTATTAAATGACCAAGCTTTTAATACCATTTTAAGCACTACAGGAGAAGTACCTGACGGAAATATTTTTATTAATCACCAACGATTACCCAAATTATTAGCTCAACCTGTTCATCAGCAACATAAAGAAAAAATAGCAAAAGCTACTAATTATGCCTCGTGGAGTGCGTTGGATATTACCTTAAAATCTAATTCCATTATGTTAAATGGGTTTACCTCTGTAGATGCCCAACAGCATTCTTTTCTTTCGCTTTTTGCAGACCAAACCAATACCTTGGGCGGACCAAAAATTAACCTTACCAGCGTTATTCCCGCAAATACTGCTTTCTTGTATTATTATAGCTTTAGCAATTCCGTAACGTTTTTTAAAAACAGAAAATCATGGTTAAAACAAAACAACTCTTATTTTGATTACGAAAAATATATTGACGCCATAAGTGGAGCGCATGCTATTGATATAGAAGCAGAATTAGTAGCGAATGTAGGCAATGAATTAGCATTTGTAATTACCGAAC
>Ga0209231_1000228_pt1 | contig 38253 bp, 34 predicted proteins | sample Deesub45470m_DNA_FD_188086 | JGI IMG/M metagenome (GOLD analysis project Ga0209231, IMG submission 188086) | Deep subsurface microbial communities from North Pacific Ocean - 450_OLKR46/470m Metagenome (SPAdes) (version 2) | ecosystem: Environmental > Terrestrial > Deep subsurface > Unclassified ... | reverse complement strand
AAGAGGGCGGCCAAGCGCCTCGCCGTCGAGCTTGTGGCGCCCCGTCTGCCGGCGATGATCGCCCGGATCGAGGAGGCCCTGAACGGCCGCCGGCCGCCGGTGGTGGTCTTTTGCTGGCGGGGGGGGATGCGCAGCCGCGCCCTGACCACTTTTCTCGACTTCGCCGGAATTCCCGCCCGCCAGCTCGTCGGCGGCCACAAGGCCTTTCGCGCCGAGGTGCGCACCTTTTTCGAGGAGGGGCGCTGGGGGCGTCTCCTGGTCCTGCGGGGGCTCACCGGTGTCGGCAAGACCCGGCTGCTCCTTCGCCTGCGGGAGGAAGGGTATCCGGTCATCGATCTTGAGGGATTGGCCCATCACCGCGGCAGCGCCTTCGGCGGCCTCGGCCTGCAGAACCAGCCGACCCAGAAGACGTTCGAAACCCGGCTGTGGGACGCCCTGCGGCAGATCCCCGAGGACGGCTATGCCCTGGCCGAAGGGGAGAGCAAGCACATCGGCCGCCTGGTCGTCCCCCCCCGGGTTTTCGAGGCCCTCCAGCAGGAGACGACCCTCTGGATCAACGCCTCCCTCGACTACCGGGTCCAGGTCACCCTCGACGATTATCCCGCCGTCGACGATCTCAAGCCCTCCTTTATCGCTCCGCTCAATGCCCTGCGTCCGCGTCTCGGCGCCGAGACCGTCGAACGCCTCCTCGGGCTCCTCGAAGCGGGGCGCTGGCAGGAGCTTGTGCGCGACCTGATGGTTCTCTACTACGACCCCCTCTATCGGCACACCCGCCCTGAGCGGCGCCTCGAGATCGACATCGAGCCGGAGGAGGATGGGTTGCGGCGCCTGCGGGAGGCGATCGGGGCGGTCCTTGCGGGGACGGTCTGAGGACCCCTTCACTTTCGGCGGCCGGTTCGGCGACAATGATTTACGAAAAAATTTCACGGCGGCAGGGGACTATGGACAAAGAGGTCAGGGTTCAGAAATATAACGTCCTGTGCGCAAAATGCCTGCGGGTCTGCAAACAGCTCGAAGGATTGCATGTTCTCGACTGCCCCCGCTATCTCCATCGCCCCTTCAAGATCGCCGAGCACAAATTCTCCCAGCTCGATCTCTTCGGCGCCGAGGAGGAGGGTGATTGAGGGACATCCTGCCATGACCCGAGGATTTTGACGGGGAGACGCCGAGACGCGGAGAAAATCGGCGCGGAGGATGTTTCCTGGCCATCCCATGGATGAGAAATGAAACAGGCGGGGCGCAAGCCCCCCTCGAAGGGATTGAATCCCCTGAGATGCAGGGCGGAACCGGTTGGTTCCGCTTTTTTTGTCGCCCGTCGGCAGGAGAGGGCCCTTGGGGGAGAAATTGAGGGGAGAGGTCAGGTGCCCCGGGAGCGGACCTTCTCTCCGGGCTTGGCGCTCTCCCCGTCTCTGCGTTGGAACCAGGTCCGTCAGGAGAGCCGTTGGAGAAAAGCGGTGATTTTCGGGGTGAACTTCTCCGGTTCGACGAGAAAGGAGTCGTGCCCGTAGTCCGAATCGATCAGGTGGTAGGCGACGGATTTGCCGAGGCGGGCCAGGATCTCTGTGACCTGTTCGGTCTGCGGCGGCGGATAGAGCCAGTCGGAGGTGAAGGCGAACCACAGGGAGGGGCACCGGAGGTGGCCCAGGGCGTCCTCGATGCCGTCGAAGTTCCAGGCCGCGTCGTAGAGGTCGAGAGCCTTGGCCAGGTAGAGGAAGGCGTTGGTGTCGAAGCGGTCGACGAAGCTGGCGCCGTTGTATTCAAGATAGCGCTCGACCTCGAACTGGCCGAAGAAGTCGAACATCCCGTCGCGGGCCGAGAAGCGGCGGCCGAACTTGAGGTGCATGGAGGCGTCGGAGAGGAAGGAGATGTGCCCTACGGCGCGGGCCAGGGCGAGTCCGTCGGCCGGGGGGTGCTCGGGGCGGTAGTTCCCCTTCTTCCACATCGGATCGTTGAAGATCGCCTGGCGGGCCACGGCGTTGAGGGAGATGGACATCGGCGAGGTGCGCCCGGTGCCGGCGATGGGGATGATGGAGCGGACCATCTCCGGATACAGGATCCCCCACTCGAGGGCCTGCATCGCTCCCATGCTGCCGCCGATGACGGTGAGGAGTGAAGGGAGGCCGAGGCGGTCGATGAGGAGCTTCTGGGCGCGCACCATGTCGCGGACCATGACGACGGGGAAGGCGAGATTGTAAGGCTTGTCGGTGCGGGGATTGATGCTCGTCGGCCCGGTGGACCCCTTGCAGGAACCGATGACGTTGGAACAGACGACGAAATAACGCGCGGTGTCGAGGACCTTGCCGGGTCCGATCATGTCGTCCCACCAGCCGGACTTGCGGTCATCCTCCTGATGCCGTCCGGCGGCGTGGGCATCGCCGGTCCAGGCGTGGGTCACGAGGATGGCGTTGCTGCGCTCGGCATTGAGGGTGCCGTAGGTCTCATAGGCCAGGGTGACCGGCCCGAGGAGGCGGCCGCTCTCGAGCTGCAGTTCGATGTCGAACTCGGCGTATTCGGTTTTGACGATACCGACGGATCCGTTCAATGGTCCGGCCCTTTGCCTGGAGGAAGGTTTTTTTGCCTCTGTCCTGAAGTCGATCGGTGTTGCGTGCCGGAAGGAAAATAAAAAAGGCCCCTTCCCATGGATGACGGGAAGGGGCCTTTTGGATACCAGGAGACGTATCTGCCAGACTCCGCCCTCATCTTGCCCGTGGATCTCGGGCAGGAATTAGCACCTGGCATCCACATGACGCGGATCGGTTGCTGTGGTTTCACAGGGCCTTTTCCCTCCACCACTCTTGATAAGAACGTTGCACTATTTGATTGTAGGGGCGAACTTAACGGAATCCCGGAAAAATGTCAATCGGATTAGACGGGTGCCGTCCTTCACGGAGCGAGGGCGGCCTCGAGATCGTCCCAGAGATCCTCGGGGTCCTCGATCCCCGTCGAGATCCGCACCAGCGTCTCGCGGATGCCGAGCTGTTCCTTGACCGGGGCCGGAATGGCGGCGTGGGACATGGACCAGCAGTGGGTGAGGATCGTTTCGACCCCGCCGAGGCTCGGGGCGATGATCGGCAGCTGCACCCTCTCCAGGAGCGGGGCGATCCCCTTGCGGTCCTTGAGTTCGAAGGAGAGAACGGCGCCGGCGCCTGCGGCCTGGGAAAAATGGAGTTCCCTGCCGGCAAAGCCCTCGAGCCCCGGATAGTAGACGCGGGCCACCGCCGGGTGGCCCTGCAGACGCTCGGCGAGGATCCGGGCCCCCCGCTCTCCGGCCTCGAGGCGCAGCTTGAGGGTCTTGATCCCCCGGGACAGGAGAAAGGAGTCGAAGGGGGAGAGGACAGCGCCGAAGGCGTTGTGGAAAAATTTGAGGCGTTTGGCGAGTTCGGGGTCGGCGGTGGTCACCAGACCGGCGAGAAGGTCGCTGTGGCCGCCGAGAAATTTGGTGGCGCTGTGGATGGCGATGTCGATGCCGAGATCGAGAGGGCGCTGCAGCAGCGGCGTCATGAAGGTGTTGTCGAGAAGGGTGAGCAGACCCTTTTCCCGGGCCAGGGCTGCAATTCCCCGCAGGTCGGTGATCTTGAAGAGGGGATTGGAGGGGGTTTCGAGAAAGATCGCCCGGGTCCGGGGACGGATCGCTGCGGCGACGGCCTCGAGGTCGGTGACGTCGACGAAGCTTGCCTCGATCCCCTGTTCGGGAAGGACCATGGAGAGATAGCGGTAGGAACCGCCGTAGAGATCGTCGGGGGCGATCAGGTGATCGCCGTTTCTGAGAAGAGCCAGGGCGCTGCCGATGGCCGCCATCCCCGAGGGGTAGGCAAATCCCCGGATACCTCCTTCGAGGAGCGCGATCGCCTCCTCGACCTGGTCGCGACTCGGGTTGCCGCTTCGGGCGTAGTCGTACTCCCCCGGTCTCCCGGCGGTGTGATGATAGGTCGAGGCGGGATAGATGGGGACGACGGCGGCGCCGGTGGCCGGGTCGCGGTCGCGCCCCTGGTGAACGAGGAGGGTGGCAGTGCGCAGTTTTCTGGTCATGGTCGGTCCTGGCTTGAGGGGTAGTTCCGGAGGAGGGCTCCGGCTCCCGGGAGGGTTCGCTCAGGCCTTGAAGGCGCCCATTTCCCGGGTGAGTTCGGCCGCCTGCAGGGAGAGGGCGTCGACCACCTGGTCGAGTTCGACGGCCCGGCCGCTGTTGGCCTCGGCGATGTGACGGATCTGCGAGACCGCCTCGATGACCTGGCGGTTGCGGCGGGTCTGCTCGCCGGTGGCGCTGTCGATCGCCTCGACCATCTGCTGGATCCTCTGCATGTTTTCGGCGATATGCTTACTCCCCTTGGTCTGCTCGCCGGTGCTGAGCTTGACGTGGGAGGCGATCTCTTTCATCGCCTCGGCGGCCTTGGCGAGCTGACGGGTGCCGTCGGTCTGCTGGCGGACGGCGGTGGAGATCTGGCCGAGCATCGAAGCGATCTGGTTGATCGAATTGGTGATCTGCTTGCTCCCCCGGGCCTGTTCCTGAGTCGCCCGGACGATGCTGCGCACCTGGTGAGTGGCGTTGAGGGTACTGGTGCGGATCTGATCGAGAGCGCCGACCGTCTCCTTGCTGCGGGAGGCTTCCTGGTGGACCCGTTCGCTCCCCGCCTGCATCGCCGCCACGGCTTCGCGGGTTCCCTTCTGGAGATTGTCGATGATGGTGGAGATTTCCCGCGTCGAAATCGCCGTTCGGTCGGCGAGATTGCGGATTTCGCTGGCGACCACGGCGAATCCCTTGCCGTGCTCGCCGGCCTGGGCGGCGATGATCGCTGCATTGAGAGAGAGGAGTCCGGTCTGGTCGGCGACTTCGTCGATGACGGTGAGGATCTTGCCTATGGAGTGCGACTGCTTGCCGAGTTCCTGGATTGCTGTTCCGGCGCGGTCGACCATGGTGCGGATCGCTTCGATCCCTTCGATGGTCTGGTCGACGGCTTCCTTGCCGCGCTCGGCGTCCTTGGCTGCGGCTTCCGAAAGGAGGTTGGTCCGTTCGGCGTTCTCCTCGATCTCCTTGATCGAGGAGTCCATCTCGATGATCGAGGAGGCGGTCACCTCGGTGGACGAAGAGAGGATGCCGACGTTTTCGGTGATCTGCTGGCTGGTGACGGACATCTCGTTGATGCTGCTGGAGACCTCGTCGACGGTGGCAAAGAGGCGCTCCATCTGCTCGGCGATTTCCGAGGTCGAGGCGCCCAGTTCCAGCGTTGCCGCCGAGCTTTCCTCGGCCGCCTCGAGAAGTGAGCCGACCTTTCCCGCCACGGCCGTCGCCGTCGCGTCGATCCCCTGGATGGCGGCAAAGGACTCCTCGAGGGCGCTGGCCTGGCTGGCTGCCCCCTTGGCCACTTCGCCCGAGGAGACGCGGATTTTTTCCGTGGCGCCGTTGACGTCGGCGGTCACGACCCGGATACGCTGAACCATCTCCCGCAAGCGCAGGATAAAGCGGTTGAAGGTCATGGCCAGATCGCCCACTTCATCCTGGGAGGTGACGGCCAGAGTGCGGGTGAGATCCCCTTCGCCATCGGCGATTTCCTTGAGATTGTCGACCACCGCAGTCAGGGGCCGGACCAGCCCCCGGGAGAAGGTCAGGCCGACGACCAGGGCGAGAATGGCGACGATTCCGGCCAGGGTGAAGAGGACCCCGCGGATCGATGCGCGGGTCTCCTGCTCGGCCTGGCGGTCGAGGGCGAGGATCACCCCCTGGCCGTCGTTGCCGAGGGGTTTGCTGTACAGAGCGTAGGATTTGCCGTCAACCTCGGCGGTTTGCAGGTCCACGGCTTTGGCGGGATCGAGGTCCTTGAGTCCGGCCAGGGAGCTGGCGACGATGCCGCTTTCGTTGAAAAAGGCGACTTCGGTCCCGCTCAGGGTCTTGAGGCGGGAGGCGAATGCGTCATCGAGAAGGGTGACGCCGATCATGGTGCCGATGGATTGATTCTGCAGCATGATCGGGGAGGTGACGATGATCGACAGTCGGCCGGCAAAGGCGCCGATGGCACTGCTGGCTTCGCCGTTTGCCGGCGCCTGGTCCACCTCGGCGGTTTCGTCGAGAGAAAGGCCCTGCCGGCCGATGCGCAGCAGGCGTCCGCCGTCGGTGCCGCGGACCTCGAGAAGATCGAAATCATACCGCGCGCGGGCCTTGACGATCAGTTCGGAGAGCTGGTCGACGTCCTGGGTCAAGGTCGCGTAGTAGGTGGCATTGACCACGTCGGTGTTGCTGCAGAGAAGATCGATGTAGTTGGCGTTCTCCCGTTGCGACGAGGCGGTACTGCGCTCGGCAAAATTACCTGTTTTTTCCGCGAGCTGGCTCATGTCCCGCTGGATCAGGTCGTCGGTCAGGCCGGAGATGAGGACCAGCGTGACGAGCATCGGGGTGACGGAGAGGCCGATGAGGGCAAAAAGAATTTTCCAGCGCAGTTTCAATTTGTTCATGGCATCAGGCCCTTTTCTTCGGTGATGACCTCAGCGGACCACGCGGGTGGCGGCGGCGAGAGTTTTCGGCGGCACACTCAGCCCCAGGGCGCCGGCGGTCTTGAGATTGATGACCAGCGCAATCTTTTTCGGGGAACGAACGGGAAGGATGAAGGCCTTCTGCCCGCCGAGCACCTGCAGGGTGTGCACCGCCAGGAGCTTCCCCTGTTCTTCGGGATCGGCTTCCAGGTTGATGAGCGCGCCCTGCTCGGCGAGGCCGGGAATCTGGGAAATCACCGGAAGTTTCTTGGCGGCAGCCAGGGCGAGGAGCTCCGGAGTTGTGGCGCCGATCATCAGGCCGTTGGATAAAAAGAGCACATCGGCTTTTCCGGCAAGTTTGCCGACGGCACCGGCTGCCTCCTGGGGGGTTCCCACGTCCTGCTTGAGGAGGGAGAAGCCGAGCTTCTCACCAAGAACCTGGAGCTCCTGGACCTGCAGAACCGAATCCTTGTCGTCGCCGCTGTAGAGAACGCCGATTTTTTTTCCCGGGACGATGGCGGCGAGGGCCTCGATAAGGGGCGCCATCGGGGTCATGCTGCTGGCGCCGCTGCGGTTGACGCCGGGAGCGCCGAGGGTATTGACGATCTCCAGCCCGACGGGGTCATAGACATCGGCGAAGAGGACGACGGATTTTTTCGCTTCCTGAGCCGCCCCGTCCGTCGCCGCGCCGCCATAGGTGATCAGCAGCTCGGCGCCGGCCGAGGAGGCCCGCCGCAGGCTGTTGAGAATCGACATCCGGTCGGCATTCGGTTTCTGGACAAAGACCTTGACCTTGTCCTCGCCATACCCGCCGTTTTCGAGGATCTTGAGAAAAGCGGCATGGGCCTCGCCGTAGCGGGGGAGGTCGCCGGGGAGAATCACTGCCACCAGTTGCTGCTCCGCCCGGGCCGTGACCGCCGGGGAGACCGAGAGCGCCAGGAGGAAGGCGGACAAAATGTGGATTCTAAAGTTCATGGTCACTGTCCAGGGAGAGCAGGGGTTGACGTGCCACGGGGCAGATTACCAGCTCCTCGACAGGTTGGCCAGATAAGTTTGGACTTTTCCTTCGTAGAGTCCGGTGGTGCGGTCGTCGTAGGCGTCGTAGGTGTAGGTTCCGGCAATATCCCAACCCTTCACCAGGGTCCAGTCGAAGCCTGCCGACAGGCCGTTTTGCTCGATGTTGAGCTCGGTCAGGTCGCGCAGCCCGGTGGAGTCGGCGGCAACGGCGCCGGGGGGGAAATTGGAAAAGGTCGAAAAGGTGGAGCTGAATTGAGGGTCGAAGTAGGCCCGGGAGCGGATGTGGCGCCCTTCGGTCCGCAGGAGCAGGTTTTGGACGATCTGCCATTGGATGCCGACCGATACCGTCTGCACCCGTTGCAGATAATCGACATCATCGGCTTCAATGTTGGCCTGGGACGGTTCGTTGCCGATCAGCAGATCCTGGACGATCTTGCTCCGCAGATACCCATAGTTGGCGGTGATCAGGGATCCTTTCCCGGGGTTGAGCCAGAGGCCGGCCGAGAAGTTCTGGTTTTCGTTTTTGCGGTCGAGGTCGTAGGCTTGAAGATTGGCGCTGTCATCAAATTGCAGAACCGTCTGGTTTTGCTTGGCGGTGCGATCGGCCCGAACCGTGGTGTTGATCCCGAAGCGGGGAGAAAGGAGCCAGTCGAGGGCGGCGAATCCCCGGTGACCTTCCTCGATGGAGATTCCGTAGGCGGGATCGTCGCTGGTCCGGTACTGATACCAGCCGCGCACTTTCAGGCGTCCCTTGTCCAGGGGACGGGCGAAAAAGCTGACCTTGTACCGGTTGATGACCTCGTCTTCCGGCAGTTCCCAGTACGGGTCGATCACATGGACACCGCCAAAAGCTGTAAAGAGATTGGGGAGGAAAGGGGCGCCGGTGTTGCCGCGATGAATATCCTCGCGTTTATAGTCCGCCTTGAGGGTCAGCCTGCGTACGGGGCGGTAGCTGAGGGAGGCTTCGTAGGTGGCGGTGGTCAGATCGACGTTTTCCCGGACGTTGATGGTGTTGGGCGGGTTGTTCGGTCCGACATTGAGGCTGTCGACAATCAGGGTGTCGCTGTTGTCGTTGTCCAGGTCAAGAAGGCGATAGCGGAGATTGATGGTCAGTTGGGAGAAGGGGGTCAGGGTCAGGTCGCCGGCGGTTTTTTGAAAGTTCGTTTCGGATTCGACCGGCCGCACGTCGCGCAGATCCGAGCGGTTTTCCCTCTGGCCGATGGTGAAACTGGCGGCGCCGACGACGCCGCCGGAGAGGGAGGTGTGGGCCTGAACGGTGTGGGACGTCAGCCGGGAGTCCGGCGCTTCGTCATGTTCCCAGTCGCCGGTGAGGCGTTGTCCCGCGAGACCTTCGAAGGGATCGATGGGGATCGGCTGCTGGTCGCGGAAGTCGCGGTTGAGAAATTCATAGACCAGGTCCACGGGGCCGAGGTGGACGTCGAAGCCGGCGGTGACCTCCTCGGTGACGCGGTCGAGTTTGCGGGTCTGGCTTCTCATGTGGCAGGTGGAGCAGGGAGACCCCTCGGCCACATAGCGCAGCTGTTGTTCGCCGCTCCGTTCCAGACGCCAGTAGCCGAGATTGAGGTGGGCGGGGATCCCGGGGTGCTTCCCCCGGAACTTGCCGCCGTACTGCTCGAGCTTGACCCCGTAATGGTCCCCGGGATTGGCATCGGTATAATCGATCAGGGTGCTGGGACCGGTCGGGGCGGGTACGGCGGCCGGGTTTCCCGGTGTGATTGCCACCGGTCGGCTGACGTAGGGGACGTGGTCGAGATTGTGGAAAAAGGCGTCGGTGAAGAGAGTCAGCCTCAGCAGTCCCTTGTAGTCGAGGTGGGCATCCCCTCGGTAATCGTCCTGATCGAGGTAATCCAGGCCGAGGGAGAGGTGATTGGGGCCCTGGCCGGCCTCGACGTCGGCGCCGAGGGTGACGCTGGAGTTGTTGGTTTCATATTCGGCGGCCCGGTTGGGATTGTCCTGGGTTTCAACGAAGCGGTAGCCGATGGTGAAGCGCTGGTCGATATACCCCTGGTCGAGGGGAACGGGGCTCTCGGCGGCGAAGGCGAAGGTGGAGCAAAGGGTCGCGATCAAGAGGGTCGGCAGGCAGAGTTGTTTGCATAGACAGTTCATTTTCACGGCAGTCTCCTGGTAGCAATGTCATTCAAGGGGAAAAGGGTCCAACCCCTTACCGGGCCAGGAAGGTGCCCCGTCCCTTGCTGGACGGCACATCGGTGCCGTGAATCTGCGAGTGGCAGTCGGTACAGCGGGTATAGAAGGCTCCCTTGAAAGAGCCGTTCTCCTGGGGATCGGTCGTCGCCGGGACGTTATTGCTCTGATGGCCGGCATGGCACTGCAGACAGAGAAACGGCTGGGCCGTGTTCAGCAGCGGATCGTTGGGAGAGCCGTGCGGGCGGTGGCAGTTGGTGCAGTCCTCGGTGACGTCGGCGTGCTCGTAGACGTAGGGACCCTGATATTCCATATGGCAGCGGGTGCAGGTCTCCTTGGTCGTTGTCCCCTTGAGGAGATGGTCGCTGGCGCTGCCGTGGGGGTTGTGGCAGTCGGTGCAGACCATTTTTCCCTCGGGGACCGGATGATGGGAAAATTGTGCAAATTCGGAGCGGATGTCCTGGTGGCAGGCGTAGCAGAGTTCGTCCATGTCCTTGCGGTCGACCTTCTGCTGCGGGCCCTCGTGAAGTTTGTGGCAGTCGAAGCAGCTGACGTCGCTGCCGGCGTGGGTGCTGGCGTTCCAGAACTGGAGGTTGGGGGTCGAGGAGGCCGAATGGCACTTGAGGCAGATCAGCGACTGGGCCTGGGCCGGGAATTCCTTGAGTTGCAGGAAGGTGCTCGCGTCGCAGCTCTTCTGCTCTGTGGCGTGTTCGACCGCCAAGCTGCCGGCGCCGTGGCACGACTCGCAGTTGACCAGGGGGAGACCGGTTTCGGTGCTGAGCTGCTCGCCGTGGACCGAGAGACTGAAATCCCTGCGGATCCGGTCGTGGCTGTGGCACTTGGCCATGCAGTTGTCGTTGCCGATGTAGCCGGCCTCGAGATTGCCGACAAGGAGCATTTCGTAGTCGGCCACAGGGGCGATGGGGTGGTCGGTACGCAGCGAGCTGCAGGCGGCGACCGTCAGGGCGACGATGGCGATGATCAGGGCTGTTGCTTTCAAGTGAATGCCTCCTTGGCGAATATCGCGTGCAAACGTTTGAATTATTGGATGAATCATGACTTCTCGGGCAAGACTCGGGCCTGCAAGTTTCATGCGATTTTAATGTTGAATGGTGTGTTTCGGTTAAAGTGTTGCCATTTCGGGCGGTTGAATGTGAAACGGCAATCGGAGGAGGGGAGGGAGGAGCGTCAAGAAACCGACTCGGAGAGGGAATCTCAGTGAGGGCGCGGCATGGTTACCCCGCTCCGCCCGGGGACTGCAGTTGCCCCGGGCGGAGAAGGGTGCGGAATCAGCCGAGGGCTTGTTCGAGATCGGCGATGATGTCTTCGGACGATTCGATTCCCACCGAGAGGCGCAGCAGGCTCTCGCAGATTCCGAGGCGCAGGCGTTCTGCCTCGGGGATATCGCCGTGGGTCTGCACCGCCGGCAGGGTCATCAGCGACTCGACGCCGCCGAGGCTCTCGGCAAAGGAGATCAGCTGCAGCCGTTTCAGAACCTGGCGCGCCAGGGCCGGCGAGGTGACGCGGAAGGAGAGCATGCCGCCGAAGCCCTCGGCCTGTCGCCGGGAAAGGAGGTGCCCGGGATGGCTTTCCAGTCCCGGGTAGTAGACGGCGCTCACCTTCGGGTGGCCCTGCAGCCAGGAGGCGACTTTCTGGGCGTTTTGGCAGTGGCGTTCCATGCGCAGCGCCAGGGTCTTGAGGCTGCGGATCAAAAGCCAGCTGTCCTGGGGGGAGAGGACGGCGCCGGTGGAGTTCTGCAGGAAGTAGAGGCGCTCGCCCAGCTCGGGCTCCCGGGCCACCAGCACGCCTGAGCAGAGGTCGTTGTGGCCGCTCAGGTACTTGGTCGCCGAGTGGATCACCACGTCGGCTCCCAGCTCCAGGGGGCGCTGCAGCACGGGGGTGAGAAACGTGTTGTCGACGATGAGGAGCAGACCCCGCCGCCGGCAGAGCTCGGAGAGGGCAGCGATGTCGGCGACGCCGAGGAGGGGATTGCCGGGGGTCTCCACCAGCAGCGCCTTCGTTGCCGGGGTGAGGGCGGCTTCCACCGCGGCGGTGTCGCTGGTGTCCACATAGCCGGCGCAAAGGCCGAGCTTTCCGAAGACCTGCTCCAGAACCCGGTAGGTGCCGCCGTAGAGGTCCTGAGAGACGACGAGGTGGTCGCCGCTGGAGAAGTGGAGAAAAAGCGTCGTCAGGGCCGCCATCCCCGAGGAGAAGGCCAGGGCCCGGCTCCCCCCTTCGAGCTCGGCCAGCCCCTCCTCGAGGATCTGCCGCGTCGGGTTGCCGGAGCGGGTGTAATCGTAGCCGGTGCTCTCGCCGACGGCCGGGTGGCGGTAGGTGGCGCTCGGGTAGATCGGCACGCTGATGGCGCCGGTCCGCTCGTCGCGGCCGACGCCGAGCTGCACCAGTTTGCTTTCCAGGGTCAGTCTGTCGTTTTGATTCATCGGTTGTCCCCCTCTGTCGGGCTCTCGGGGCCATAAAAAAACCCCTTCTCACGGGAATGAGAAGGGGCTTCGAGGCATGCGGGATCGTCGCTGTCCGTCGAAGCGCCGTTCCCATCTTTCCCGCCTGTCCCCTGGGGGCTGCGGCGGGTAGGATTTAGCACCTGGCATCCGCAGGAGGCGGACCGGTTGCTGTGGCTTCGCAGGGCCTGTCCCTCCGCCACTCTGGATAAAAACGATGCTGTCTATATGTTGATCAATAATGTAGGGAATCTTAAGGCTCTTGTCAATAGTAATTCCCCCGGTCCGATGGGGTAGCCGTCCGACCGATTACAGCAGCCCCTCGTAGAGGACACTGCTCAGGTAACGTTCGCCGGAGTCGGGAAGGATGACGACGATGGTCTTTCCCGCGAATTCGGGGAGGACCGCCAGGCGTAGCGCTGCGGCCACGGCGGCGCCGCTGGAGATGCCGGCGATGATCCCCTCCTCTTTGGCCAGGCGCCGGGCGACCTCGATCGCCTCGTCGTTGCCGACCTGCTCGACCCGGTCGACCAGGGAGAGGTCGAGGGTCTCGGGGATGAAGCCGGCGCCGATCCCCTGAATCTTGTGGGGGCCGGGGGTCAGTTCGGCTCCGGCGAGTTTCTGGCTGATGACCGGCGAATCGGACGGTTCCACCGCCACCGAGAGGATCTGTTTCCCCCGGGTCTTTTTCAGGTAGCGGGAGACGCCGGTGATGGTGCCGCCGGTGCCGACCCCGGAGACGAGGACATCGACGGCGCCGTCGGTGTCGTCCCAGATCTCCGGGCCGGTGGTCTTTTCGTGGATCGCCGGGTTGGCGGGGTTTTTGAACTGGTGCATGAGGAGATAGCGCTGCGGGTCTGCGGCGGCCATCGTCTCGGCTTCGACAATCGCCCCGGTCATGCCGCGGTTGCCGGGGGTCAAAACCAGGTTGGCGCCGAAGGCCTTGAGCACCTTGCGGCGCTCGAGGCTCATGGTTTCGGGCATCGTCAGGGTGATGGGGATGCCGCGGGCGGCGGCGACGAAGGCGAGGGCGATCCCGGTGTTGCCGCTGGTCGGCTCGACGATCTCCATGCCGGGCTTCAGGAGTCCCTTCTCCTCGGCGTCCCAGATCATCGCCGCGCCGATGCGGCACTTGACCGAGTAGGCGGGATTGCGCCCCTCGATCTTGGCAAGGATCGTGGCGCCCCCGGCGGGGACCATACGGTGGAGGCGGACCAGCGGCGTGCCGCCGATGGAGAGGCTGTTGTCCTGAAAAATTCTGCTCATGGCAATCTCCTTTTGCTGGGGGGAGGGGAGCCTTCGTCCCTTTCTCCCGAAATCAGATGATGTAGCTTGGCGGCTCTCCGAAGATCCCGCGCACCAGGGTCAGGGCGATCTCCTCCGGGGCGCCGGAGCCGTCGACGGTGAAGTCCGGGGCCAGCGGAGGATTGTAAGGCTCTTCGACCGGCCCGGACCGGGCGGCGCAAACTTCGGCGGCGGTGTCGACGAAGACTTCGCTGAACTCGCCGGGAGCGAAGAGTTCCCGCGCGATTTGGCCACCGCTGCCGGGTTCGGATGCCAGAACGATCAGTCCGGCATCGGCGAGAATCCGCGCCACTTCGACGATGCGCCGCCGTCCTTCGGCCTCCTCGGACCCCGAGGAGCCGAGATCGGCGTTGAGGCCGTGGCTCAGGGTGTCGCCGTCGAGGAGGTAGGTGTGCTTGCCGAGGGACAGGAGCCTCTTTTCCACCAGGGCGGAAACGGTCGACTTTCCGGCCGAAGGGCGGCCGCTGAACCAGAGAACCTTCGGCGCCTGCCCTTTGATCCCGGAGCGGGCGTCCTTGTCGACGGTGAGGGTCGGCCAGGCAATGGTAGCAGCTTTCTGCAGCGGCGCATCGATCATCCCGGCGGCGACGGTGGCGTTGGTCAGCCGGTCGATGAGGATGAAATTGCCGGTGCCGCGGTTTTCGCCGTAAGGGTCGAAGGGGATCGTTTTGCCGGCGGTGAGGGTGCAAGCGCCCACTTCGTTGAGGGAGAGGGTCTCGCCGGGCTCCTCCTCCAGGGTGTTGACGTTGACCTTGAAGCGCAGGGCGCTGACCGTCACAGGGGCGGTGGTGGCGCCGGCCTTGATCAGGTAGCTGCGTCCGAGGTGCAGGGGTTCCTCGTGCATCCAGACCACCTTCGCCTCGAACCGGTCGCTCTGGCAGGGGCGGGCGTCGGGGGCGGCGAGGAGGTCGCCGCGACTGATGTCGATCTCGTCGGCCAGGGTCAGGGTCACCGCCTGACCGGCTCCGGCCTTTTCCAGGTCGCCGTCCAGGGTGACGATCCGTGCGACGCGCGAGGTCTGTCCCGAGGAGGATACGATCACCGTCTCCCCGGGGGAAATCGATCCCGAGGCGATGGTGCCGCAGAAACCGCGGAAGTCGAGATTCGGGCGGTTGACCCACTGCACCCGCATGCGAAACGGCTTGCCGGCGTCGGCATCGGCGATCTGCACGGTATCGAGGTGCTCCATGAGCGTCGGCCCGGCGTACCAGGGGGTGCACTCGCTGCGCGTCAGGACGTTGTCCCCCTCGAGAGCCGAGATCGGGATGGCGACGATGGCGTCGAAGCCGAGACCGGCGGCGAAGAGCTCATATTCCCGGCGGATCTCCTCGAAGCGTTCGGCACTGTAGTCGACGAGGTCCATCTTGTTGATCGCCAGGACCACCTGACGGATGCCGACCAGGGAGACGAGATAGCTGTGGCGCCGGCTCTGGGTCAGTACCCCCTTGCGGGCGTCGATGAGGATGACCGCCACCTGGGCGGTCGACGCCCCGGTGACCATGTTGCGGGTGTACTGCTCGTGCCCCGGGGTGTCGGCGACGATGAACTTGCGCCTGTCGGTGGAGAAGAAGCGGTAGGCGACGTCGATGGTGATCCCCTGCTCCCGCTCGGCCTGCAGGCCGTCGAGGAGGAGGGCGTAATCGATCTTCTCCCCCTGGGTGCCGACCCTCTTGCTGTCGGCGGCAAGGGCTGCGAGCTGGTCCTCGAAGACCATCTTCGAATCCCAGAGGAGGCGGCCGATCAGGGTGCTTTTGCCGTCGTCGACGCTGCCGCAGGTGATGAAGCGCAGCATCGTCTTTTCTTCCTGGCTCTTGAGATAAGCGAGGATGTCCTCGGCGATCAGGTCGGATTGGTGGGCCATAAAAAAACCTCGGATGACGTTTGGGCCGCGGCCGATCCGTCGGATCGGTCCGATCGGACGGATCCGTCCGATCCGTCGCGGCCGAAGATTAGAAGTACCCTTCCTGCTTTTTTTTCTCCATCGATCCGGCCTGGTCGTGATCGATGAGGCGCCCCTGACGCTCGGAGGTGCGGGTGAGGAGCATCTCCTGGATGATCTCCGGCAACGTGGCGGCCGTCGACTCGACGGCGGCGGTGAGGGGGTAGCAGCCGAGGGTGCGGAAGCGCACCGACTTCATCTGCACTTCTTCGCCGGGGCGCAGTTCGAGCCGCTGGTCGTCGACCATGATCAGCATCCCGTCCCTCTCCACCACCGGTCGCATCGCCGCGTAGTAGAGGGGGACGATGGGGATTTTTTCCAGATAGATGTACTGCCAGATATCGAGCTCGGTCCAGTTGGAGAGGGGAAAGGTGCGGATGCTCTCCCCGGGGCGGACGCGGGCGTTGTAGATGTTCCACAGCTCGGGGCGCTGGCTCTTGGGGTCCCAGCGGTGGCTGGTGCTGCGGAAGGAGAAGATCCGCTCCTTGGCCCGGGATTTCTCCTCGTCGCGCCGCGCCCCGCCGAAGGCGGCGTCGAACTTGTACTTGTCGAGGGCCTGCTTGAGCCCCTCGGTCTTCATGATGTCGGTGTAGACGGACGAACCGTGGCTGAAGGGGGTGATGCCGCTGTCGACTCCCTCCCGGTTGGTGTGGATGAGGAGGTCGAAGCCGCACTCGGCCGCCATGCGGTCGCGAAACTCGATCATCTCCCGGAATTTCCAGGTGGTGTCGACGTGCAGCAGGGGAAAAGGGGGGGGCGCCGGATAGAAGGCCTTGCGCGCCAGGTGGAGCATGACGGCGGAGTCCTTGCCGATGGAGTAGAGCATCACCGGGTTTTCGAATTCGGCGGCCACCTCGCGCATGATGTGGATGCTTTCCGCCTCGAGCTGGCGCAGGTGAGTCATTTTCGTGTTCATGGGTCGGATCCTTCCTGGTGAACTCTGTGCCGATTATTTGCGGTGCAGCCCGCACTCCTTGTGCTCCGGGTCTTCCCACCACCAGCGCCCGGCCCGGGACGATTCCCCGGGTTCGATGGCGCGGGTGCAGGGGGCGCAGCCGATGGACGGATACCCCCGCCTGTGGAGGGGATTGACCGGCAGGTTCTTCTTCTCGGCGTAGGCCCAGACCTCGGCTTCGCTCCAGGCGGCCAGGGGGTTGATCTTGACGATCCCGCCGTGGGCGGCGTCGATCTCCAGGGGCGCCAGGGCGCTGCGGGTCACGCTCTGTTCGGCGCGCATCCCGGTGACCCAGCCGGAGAGTCCGGCCAGGGCCCGCTGCAGCGGCTCGACCTTGCGGATGGCACAGCACTGATGGCGGTCCTCGAGGCTGTTGCGGAAGGAGAAGAGTCCCTTGTCCCGCTCCAGTTCTTCCACGGCCGAGCGCTCAGGAAAGTACCAGTCGATCCGCACCCCGTAGCGCATGGCGACCGCCTCGGCGGTCTGGTAGGTCTCCTCGGGGAGGCGGCCGGTGTCGAGGGCGAAGATGCCCACCGGCAGCTGCAGCTCCCGGATCAGGTCGATGACCACCACATCCTCGATGCCGAAGGAGGAGGCGAGGGCGACGGGTCCGCCCGCGGCCTCGAGGCCGGCGCGGAGAATCTCTTCGGCGCCGGCGCCGACGGGGAGTTGCGGAAGATTTCTTGGAGTCGGGTTGTTCATGGGCGCGTCCTTTTTATGGGTCAGATGTGCAGTCCGATCAGGGGCCAGACCAGCCAGGCCGAGCCGAGAAAGAGGAGCCAGGCGATGGCCATGATGATCATCCCCGGGACGATCATCTCCCGGGTTTTAAGGTATCCCGACGAGAAGACGATGGCGTTGGCCGGGGTCCCCATGGGGAGACAGAAGGCGAGGCCGGCCGGCAGGGCAATGGTCAGGGTCATGACGCGGGGGTCGATCCCCATGCTCTGCTGCAGGCTCATGCCGATGGGCATGAGGATGGCGATCACCGCGGCGTTGCTGATGCATTCGGTGAGGAGGAGCGACAGTAGGGAAAAAATCGCCACCACCATGAAGGGGGAGTCGAGCCACCCTGCCAGCCCTTCCTCGGCCAGCCAGCGGGCGGCGCCGCTTTTCTCCAGAGCCGAGGCCAGGGTGATGGCGCCGCCGTACATCAGGATCACCCCCCAGTTGACGTACTCCTCGATGGCCTGCCAGCTGACGACCTTGAAGACGAAGAGGGCGCCCACGGCGAGAATGGCAATGTTGGCCAGGCCGAAGCGTTTGCCGAGAAAGACCCAGCCGAAGAGAGTCAGGAGCATGATGACGGCGACGATCTTCTCGTTGTAGTTCATGCGCCCCATTTCGAGGCGCTGCCTGTTGAGAAAGGCGATCCCCGGGGCGACGCTGTCGATATCCCGGGGGAAGAACCTTCCCAGGAGGAAAAAGCCGACCACCAGGAGCGGCAGAACCACGGGGAGGGCGGCGACGGTCCACTCGAAGAAGGTGAAGTCGAGGCCGGTCGCCTCCCGCAGCATCCCCACCGCCAGCGGCGCCCGCGCCCCGCCGAGGAAGGTGGCGATGCCGCCGATCACACACCCCCAGCCGATGGCCATGAACAGGAGCTTGCCGTAGTTGCTCTTCCCTTTTTGCAGTTCGAGACTGCGCACGATCTCCAGGACGACAGCGAACATCATGGCCGCCACGGCGTGTTCGCTCATGGCGAAGGAGAAGAGAGCCGAAAGGAGAAAGACCGTCAGAACCAGGCTCCTCGGGGTTCGGCCGAAGCGGACCAGCATCGTTCGCGCCAGACGGGTGGAGAGGCCGCTCCCGGTCATGGCCGCCGCCAGGACGAAGGCGCTGAGGATGAAAAAGATCGCCTCGTTGCCGAAGAGGGCGTAGGTCTTCTTGGTTTCCATGATCCCCAGCAGGGGGATGACCGCCATCGCCAGCAGGGAGGTCACCGCCAGGGGGATCAGCCCCGAGACCCAGAGGATGACGCAGCCGCCGAAGACGATGAGGGCGTGGTAGCCCTGGTGGGAGAGGCCCGACGGCGGAGAGAGGCAGAAGAGGCCGGCTCCGACGATAAAGAGGGCTGCGATCACCTGGTAGCGCAGCGTCCGGTCGGCGAGGATACGCCACAGCGGCCGACGATCGATTTTGAGCGGTTTGTCGAAAAGGATCTGGTCCATCAGAGCCCTGCCGATTCGAAGGATGCTTCCACTTCCCTGACCCGCAACAGGCGCCGCAGATCCGACGTCGTGCGCAGGCGGGCGTCGTCGACCTTGTCGAGCAGAGCGACGATCCCCCTCCCGCGGACCGGAGTCACCAGGGGGGTGGCCACGGAGAGGAGAGGGTGCAGGGGCTTGAGTGCCACCTTGTGGTGACGCCAGGTGCGGACCAGATGTTTGAAGATCGGCGAGAGGGCGCTTTCGGCAAAATTCCCGCGCAGACTTTCGAGGGTGACAAGGGGGACGATACCGTGCTCCGCCAGGGTCTCCACGTCTTCCTTGAATCGGGATTCCGCCGGAAGGGTCCCGATCACCGACCAGCGGGAAAAAACGGTGCAGGCATAGTCGAGAGTCTCAAGTCGCTCCGGGGTGATGCCGCCGTTGAGGGAAACCTCCAGCAGATCGAGGCCCGAGGCGTAGGCGCGCTCGATCAGGGCGCCTGAGGGTGCAGTCCCGAAGCGGCCGAGCACGAAGCCACGGAAGTTTTTCTTGATCTGACGCACCAGTTCTTCGCCCCGGGAAAAGGCCGCCTCGTCGTTGAAGACGAGGTAGAAGAGATCGGCGGGCTTCTGGCAGTCGCTCTCGAAGATGGTTTCCAGGGTCGGCAGGATCGGCAGGTCTGCGGCGACGAAGAAGACCTGGTCCTGGCGGCGCAGTTCTCCGGAAACCGGGGAGGCGACCGGTTGTGCGCGGAGGATGGCGATTTTGGCAGGATCCAGGTTCATGGAGCGTATCCCTCATCGGGCGGCAGTGTGAACGGGCATCGGGTTATCAAGTTGTCTGCTGTTGAAAAAAGATTACGATAAAGCTGGCTGGCTAGTCAAGAATAAAAAAGTAAAAAGAAGGGATATTGTTTAGTGTAATAATGTAGAATATCTGGCTGGAATTCGGTTGGGACCGCGGCGCCGCCGCGAGTGTCTTTTTTTTGGGCAGATGTGCCCGGAAAGTATGCAGATCGGGGGGAGGAGGAGAAAAGGATCGTTGCAAGATTCGGGAATTAAAGGGATCGTCGGCTGGCACGGGTATTGAATTCTGTTTTGCCCTGATTCCCCGGCAAAGACGCCTTCGGAATCCTGAACGAGGAGGTCAAAAGACGATGGAGTCGGCAATCACATCCCTGGGGCACAGTGGCGACGTACTTTTTTTGATGCTGGGCGCGGTCATGGTCTTCGCCATGCACGCCGGTTTTGCCTTTCTTGAGGTCGGCACGGTTCGCAAAAAGAGCCAGGTCAATGCCTTTGTGAAAATCCTTTCCGACTGGTCGGTGTCGACGGTCGTCTATTTCGCCATCGGCTACCCCATCGCCTACGGTATCCACTTCTTCCATCCGGCCGTCGAGCTCCTCGGCGACAATCAGGGGTTCGAGCTGGTGCGCTTCTTTTTCCTCCTCTGCTTTGCCGCCTGCATTCCGGCGATCATCTCCGGAGGGATCGCCGAACGCGCCCGTTTCTGGCCCCAGGTGCTGGCCGGGGGGATCTTCGTCGGCCTGACCTATCCCCTCTTCGAGTCCCTGATCTGGGGGCGCAACAGCGCCGGCCTGCAGGAGTTTTTCGTCAAAAACTTCGGCGCCCCCTTTCACGATTTCGCCGGAAGCGTGGTGGTCCATTCCATGGGCGGGTGGCTGGCGCTGCCGGCGGTCCTCATCCTCGGTCCGCGCATGGGGCGCTTCGTGCGCGGGCGATCTCACGCCATCCCCGTCAGCAATATCCCCTTCCTCTCCCTCGGCTCCTGGATTCTGGCGGTCGGCTGGTTCGGCTTCAACGTCATGAGTTCCCAGCGTCTCGAGGGGATTTCCGGCCTGGTGGCCGTCAATTCCCTCCTGGCGATGGTCGGCGGCGTCCTCTTTGCCCTGGTGGCGGGGCGCAACGACCCCGGCTTCGTCCACAACGGCGCCCTCGCCGGGCTGATCGCCATCTGCGCCGGCAGCGACCTGGTTCATCCGGTGGCGGCTTTTTTCATGGGGGGAATCGGTTCGCTGATCTTCGTCTACGGGTTTGCCTGGGAACAGGAAAAATTGAAGATCGACGACGTGCTCGGCGTCTGGCCCCTGCACGGCATGATCGGGACCTGGGGGGGGATTGCCGCCGGAATCTTCGGCCTCCCCCTCTTCGGCGGACTCGGCGGGGTGAGTTTTTTCAGTCAGCTCTGCGGCAGTCTGCTGGCGGTCGTCTACGCCCTCGTCACCGGCGTCCTCGTCTACGGCCTGATCTCCAGGACCATCGGTTTCCGGCTCAGCGACGAACAGGAATTTGCCGGTCCCGACCGGGCGATCCACAACATCCACGCCTATCCGGAAGATTATGTGAAGTAGGACGGGGGGCGTTGGCCCCCGGACCGCACCAAGCGAGAGTGCTCCTTTCTTCAGGCTCTTTCCGACCGCAAAAAAACGAACAGCCGTTCCCGGTTCAGGGAGCGGCTGTTCGCTTTTTTACCTCAATACCTGCGGAGAACCGTCAGGAGACTTTTTCGCAGAGTGTCTGCAGGTTGTGTTCCTCCTGGAGGGCGAGGCGGGCAAAGGTGTAGCGGGAGAGTGTCGCGGTCATTTCGTCCCGGACCTCCTTCCAGGCGCCATGGACGGGGCAGAAGAGGTCCTTGGCGCAGGCTCCGGTTTTGACCAGGCACTGATTGAGGTGCAGCGGGCCTTCCTCGGCCCGTACCACGTCGAGGAGGGTGACCTCCTCGGGAGCCTTGAGGAGATAGAAGCCGCCGCCGACGCCCCGCTGGGAGCCGACGATCCCGTCCTTGATCAGGGGCTGCAGGATCTTGGTGAGGAAGGCGGGGGTGATGTCCTGGGTGGCGCAGATGTCCTTTTTGAGGACGATTTCGCCCCGGGGCTGCTTGGCCATGAAGAGCAGGGCGCGGATGGCGTATTCGGTGGCACGGGTGATGAACAAGGAGACCTCCTATAGATAACCGGTACGGTTATCCTTAACCGGAGAGGGGCCGTTTGTCAACGGCAAAGGTCTCCTGCCCGACCCTTCCCGTCGCGGCGTCCTTGACAGGGACGGGGAGGGGAGGCATCATCAGGGCAATCTTCAGATAAAGGAATCCCCCGTTCATGTCGTCTCCGGGAACCTCGCCCGCCGTCGTCGGCCGCTTCGCGCCGAGTCCCTCCGGTCCTTTGCACATCGGTTCGCTGGTGACGGCGGTCGGCAGCTATTGCCTCGCCCGTCGACAGGGGGGGCGCTGGCTGGTGCGGATGGAGGATCTCGACACGCCGCGGGTCGTGGCGGGGGCGGCGGAGGAGATCCTGCACACTCTCGAAGCGCTGGGTTTTCAGTGGGATGGAGAGGTCGTCCGGCAGAGCCGCCGCACGGCGGCCTATGAGGAGGCCCTGGAACAGCTGCGCAGCGCCGGGCTGGTCTTCGATTGCGCCTGCTCCCGCAAGGAGATTCTCGCCAGCGCCCCCCACGTCGGGGAAGAGGGCCCTGTCTATCCGGGCACCTGCCGTCAGGGGTTGGCGGGAGGGAGTCAGGCGCGGGCGCAGCGCGTTCGGGTGCCGGCCGGAACCCTCTGCTTTACCGACGGGGTGTTCGGCGCCGTCGAGCAGTGTCTGGCCGGCGTCGTCGGCGACTTCGTGCTGCGGCGGGCCGACGGTCTCTTTGCCTACCAGCTGGCCGTCGTCGTCGACGACGGCGCCGCCGGGGTCAACCAGGTGGTGCGGGGGGCGGATCTGCTGTCGTCGACGCCGCGGCAGATCTTTCTCCAGGCCGCATTGGGCCTCCCCGTTCCCCGCTATGTTCACCTCCCCCTGGCCCTGACCGCCGAGGGCGAAAAGATCAGCAAGCGTCATGGCCCCTTGCCGCTTGCCGCCGACGGGGGAGACATTCTCTGGCGGGTTCTGCGCTTTCTCGGGCAACCGGTGCCGCCGGAGCTTCGGTCGGCCTGCGCCGCGGAGGTTCTCGCCTGGGGAGTCGGCCACTTTGACGCGGCGCTGATTCCCCCTGCCGACCGTTTTTTGTCCGGGGACTGAAAAAACGCCCCCCTCAGGGGCCGTCGGGGAGGGTGAAGGGAAGGGTCAGACCGCTGCGGATGCTCCATTCCTCGCTGTTTCTTGCATAGCCGAGGCTGGCGCCGATGTCCCAGACCCACTTTCCCGCCGGAAGCTGGATGCCCGCCAGCAGAGCGCCGCGCTTGTTGGTCCGTTCTCCCAGGTCCAGTCCTTCGGCGGAGAGCAAAAAGGCCCCTCTGCTCCCGCCCACGGGGAAGCGCAGGCCAAAGGCATACTTGAGGAGATCGTCCTGGCCGTCCGTTGTTTCGCCGGGGTCGCCGAGAATGGCCAGTCCGAGGTTGAGGTGAACCGCCATCGGACCGAAGTCCCGGCTGAGGAGGAGTTCAGTGAAAATGTCGGCCTCGTCGGTGCCGAAGTCCTTCTTCTCATCGGCATTGGGGAACTTGGTGGCAAGGCGCAGGGCCATGGCCGGACGGGCAGCCGAGGGGGCAAGGAGGCAGATCTTGAAGGCGACCCAAAGATCGCCGCTCCCCCAGGTGGTGTCCTGCCCCGTCTCCTGGACGCGCATCCAATTGTAAAGGAGCTGTCCCTCGACACGGCTGCCGAGGCCGACGGCGAGGCGCAGCGTCGGCGCTTCCCAGACCCGGCGGGTGCGGTCGGCGTCCTGGAACTGCAGGTGGAGGCCGGAACTGTAGGCAAGGCCGGCGCGGAACTCGCCATCGTCCTGTCTGAGGAGGACGGCATCTTCGAGACCGAGGGGCTGGAGACCCGCAGCGGCGGCGGGTCCTGCGGCGGTGCCCATCAGAAGCAGGGCTAGGATGAAGAGACGGGGGACAAGGGGTGGCATGGTGGTCCTCCTGGGCATGGAAACATGACATGAAGGTTCGATTATTAAAACCGGCTGAAACGTATGTGTCAAGATGCGGCCGGCAAAGCGGAGAGGCGTGGGCGTGGTTCGGCATATTGTGTGGTATGATACTCCCCTTATAACAGACCAAGGAGTCAAAATGATGAAACGTCGGTTGTCTCTGGGCCTTGTCCTTCTGCTGCTTGCCGGTTGCGGACAGAGTTATTACAAGATTCCCAAGGAGGAATTCCGCCAGACGGTTCGGACCCTCGGGGTTCTGCCGCTCTTGGTGGACGAGAATTCAACGGTCAGTCATCCTGATCGGCAGGGGGTTTTCGATCTGCTGCGGCGGGAAAATAGCGGGAAGGAGATGCACCTGGTGCAGATGCTTCGGGACGAAAAGGCGTACTTCGACGTCCGGGCCATTGCCGGGGATCCTGCCGCCCTCTTCCCCCTTCTGGTATCGGGTTCCTCCCTTCGGGGGAACGGGGCCGACATTGTCCGCCGCTATCGTTTCAACCCCGCGGGCGTGGCAGAGGTCGCCGCCGGAGAGAGGGTCGACGGAATCCTTGTCGTGATCATGAACGGCGTCGAGCGTCCGGAAAAGCGCTGGGACCGCGATTCGTCCAGCATGAGTTACCTGGAGACCGTGTACAACGATATCCTCGTCTACGCGGCCGTTCTGCTCCCCACGGGAGCCGTCGCCTGGGAATACCCGGTGAACGGCGGCGGCAAATTTCTCAACCTGCAGTATCCCGACTTCGACGGGGCATTCTTCAACCGAACGGAAAACGTCCAGGTGCGGCCGATCTCCCTGGCCGGTCTCGGCCGGACCCTCTCGGAGCGGGAGCGGGGGCTCTTTCGCGAGGAGGAGTTGCCTCGCCGTTACAAGGAGCTTTTCGAGCATTTCACCCAGGTCCTGAAGCCTGGGCTGCTCAGCCGCCTCGGCAACAGCGACGGCGCCCCCCGGTGACGAAGGGGAACTGACGGTGCCGGCGCTCGGGGGGGGGAAGAGTCCAGATGCCTCGAGCGCCCGCATCGGCTGTTTTTGCCGCCGGCAGCAAATTAATGGATTGACAACCGCCGGCAAAGAGGGTAAAAAAAATTCCAACGTCCCCGGCCTTCCCCCCTGTTTCCCGTGCCTGTCCTTTCAATGTCATCCCGCAGCTCTCTTTTTCAGGTTTCCGGACGCCTGCAAGCAGACCCGAGAAATGAATCTGTGGCGGATGCGCGGCCCTTTTCGGCAGCCCGGTCCCGTACGAGGAAATATCCCACCTCCACTCTCAGTATTTGAATCCCATAGATGCCTGTTGACAATCGGACCGTCTTTTACGGGGCCGCCGAAATGGCGACCGACCCGGCGTATCCCCGTGAACGTCATTCTGCCGCGCTCGACCTAGGAGAAAACATGAACCTGAAGGAACTGAAAGAGAAAAAAGCCACCGAACTTGCGGCTCTCGCCAAGGAATTGAAGGTGGAGGGGGCTCCGGGAATGCGCAAGCAGGACCTGATCTTCGCCATTCTCAATGCGACCGCCGAGAAAAACGGGGCTATTTTCGGCGAGGGGGTACTGGAAATCCTCCCCGACGGCTTCGGTTTCCTCCGGGCACCCGATGCCAACTATCTTCCCGGGCCGGACGACATCTACGTTTCTCCCTCGCAGATCCGCCGCTTCAATCTGCGCACCGGCGACACGGTCTCCGGGCAGATCCGCCCCCCCAAGGAAGGAGAGCGCTACTTCGCCCTTCTCAAGGTCTCCGAGGTCAACTTCGAAAACCCCGCCGTCGCCAAGGACAAGACCCTCTTCGACAACCTCACCCCCCTCTACCCCGAGGAACGGGTCATTCTCGAGACGACCTCGGACAACCTGCCGATGCGGGTCATGGATCTGGCCTCGCCCATCGGCAAGGGACAGCGCGGCCTGATCGTCGCCCCTCCCCGGACCGGCAAGACGATGCTGCTGCAGAACATCGCCAATTCCATCACCGCCAACCATCCGGAGGTCTACCTCATTGTCCTCCTTATCGACGAGCGCCCCGAGGAGGTCACCGACATGCTCCGCTCGGTGAACGGCGAGGTCATCTCCTCGACCTTCGACGAGCCGGCCACCCGCCACGTCCAGGTGGCCGAAATGGTCATCGAGAAGGCCAAGCGTCTGGTGGAGCACAAGCGCGACGTCGTCATCCTTCTCGATTCCATCACCCGCCTGGCCCGGGCCTACAACACCGTCGTCCCTCCTTCGGGGAAGATCCTCTCCGGCGGCGTCGACTCCAATGCCCTCCACAAGCCCAAGCGCTTCTTCGGCGCCGCCCGCAACATCGAGGAGGGGGGGAGCCTGACCATCATCGCCACCGCCCTCATCGATACCGGCAGCAAGATGGACGAAGTCATCTTCGAGGAATTCAAGGGGACCGGCAACATGGAGCTGCACCTCGACCGGCGCCTCGTCGAGAAGCGCACCTTTCCCGCCATCGACATCAACAAGTCGGGGACCCGCCGCGAGGAGCTCCTCATCGATCGCACCAGCCTGCAGCGGATCTGGCTGCTGCGCAAGGTGCTCTCGAGCATGAACGTCGTCGACAGCATGGAGTTTCTTCTCGAGAAGCTCGGAGAGTCCAAGAGCAATCAGGAGTTTCTCGATTCGATGAATCGTTAGGCGCCGACGGCTCCGAGAAAGGGCTTGCAAAATCTGGCGGAAAGTGATATTTGTCCGTCTTTATCCCGATCCAATAAACCAGCGATGGCCTGTACAAAGCCAGGCCGCAAGGAGACGCATCATGAGAGAAGGAATCCACCCCAGTTACGCGGCGGTGACCGTCAACTGCCAGTGCGGCAACACCTTTGAAACCGGCTCGACCAAGCCCGGCGGCGAGATCCGCACCGAAATTTGTTCCGAATGCCACCCCTTCTACACCGGCAAGCAGAAGCTCATGGATACGGCCGGCCGGATCGAGCGTTTCCGCAAAAGATACGATCAAGGCAAGTGATTGCCGGAGACGGCCCTCCGGGGCCGTCTCTTTTTTTTTGTCCTGGGACTTCCCGGCTTGATCCTCGCCAGCGGGCACCAGGTTCCTGCCACAGGTCCGGACGCCGGCTGCTGCAGCGGGGAGACGTCGCCAAGATGATGCTTGTCCAGCTTTTGACCCATACCCCCGATCCGGAGCAGGTCGCCGCGGCCGCGGCCCGGCTCTGCTACTCGGCCTCCTCCATCGACCGACTCCTCGACCAGGACGCCGCCCAGCGCCAGGCCCTGCTCGAGAAAATCCTCGCCCTCGGCCACCATTCGGTTCTTGAACACGCCTCCTTCACCTTCGGCATCGAAGGAATCAGCCGCGCCTGTTCCCACCAGCTGGTGCGCCATCGGGTGGCCTCCTTTTCCCAGCAGAGCCAGCGCTACGTTTCCCACAAGGAACCGTTTGCCGCCGTCGTCCCGCCGACCATCGCCGGCCGCGCCGACCTTGCCGAGCGCTACCGGGGTCTGCTCGAGGAAATCCACGGGGTGTATCGCCAGCTGATCGATGCCGGAGTGCCGGCGGAGGACGCCCGCTTCGTCCTTCCCAATGCCGCCGCCACCAAGCTGGTGGTGACCATGAACGCCCGCGAGCTGCACCACTTCTTCAATCTGCGCTGCTGCCGGCGGGCCCAGTGGGAAATTCGCGCCATGGCCAAGGAAATGCTCCGTTGTTGCCGTCGTGCGGCCCCATCGCTCTTCGCCGTTGCGGGCCCCGGCTGTCTGAAGGGCGCTTGCCCCGAGGGAGCGATGACCTGCGGCGAGATGGCCGCAGTGCGCCGCGAATATTCCGAGTTTTGAGTTTCTTTATCCCTGCATTGGACCCATCCGGGGAGGATGATAGAAAAATCGTATGTTTAAGAGACTTGAAGCAGTTGTAGACCGCTTTCGCGAGGTGGAGGGGCTTCTCTCCGACCCGAAGGTGGTGTCCAACCAGGAAAAATTCCGCGCCCTGACCCGGGAACACTCCGAACTCTCGGCGGTGGTCGAGACGTACGGCAAGTACAAACGGGTCAGCGACGATCTCGAGGGGAACCGCGAGCTGCTCCGCGATGCCGACCCCGAGGTCAAGGAGATGGCCCGGGCCGAAATCCCCGAACTCGAGTCGCGCAAGGACGCTCTCGGCCAGGAGCTCAAGGTTCTCCTCCTCCCCAGCGACCCCAACGACGACAAGAACATCATCCTCGAGATCCGGGCCGGTACCGGCGGCGAGGAAGCGGCCCTTTTCGCCGGCGACCTCTTCCGCATGTATTGCCGCTTCGCCGATGTCAAGGGGTGGAAGGTCGAGGTGATGAGCCTCTCCGAGGCCGATGCCGGCGGCGTCAAGGAAGTCATCGCCATGATCAGCGGCCAGCGGGTCTACTCGCGGCTCAAATTCGAGAGCGGCACCCATCGGGTGCAGCGGGTTCCGGCGACCGAGGCCCAGGGACGGATTCATACCTCGGCCTGCACCGTCGCCGTTCTTCCCGAGGCCGACGACGTCGATGTCTCCATCGATCCCCAGGACCTGCGCATCGACGTCTACCGAGCCTCCGGCGCCGGCGGCCAGCATGTCAACAAGACCGAGTCGGCGGTGCGCATCACCCACATCCCCACCGGTGTCGTGGTCGCCTGCCAGGACGAGAAGTCGCAGCACAAGAACAAGGCCAAGGCGATGAAGGTCCTGCAGTCGCGCATTCTCGACGCCAGGATTGCCGCCCAGAATGCCCTGACCGCCGCCGATCGCAAGAGCCAGGTCGGCAGCGGCGACCGCAGCGAGCGGATCCGCACCTACAACTTTCCCCAGGGGCGCTGCACCGATCACCGCATCGGGTTGACCCTCTACCGCCTTGAGGCGATCATGCAGGGGGATCTCGACGAAATCCTCGACGCCCTGGTGACCGACTTTCAGGCCGGGGAACTCTCCAGCCAGGACGGGTGATTTTGAGCGAGAACTGGACGGTCCTCAAGGTGCTGCAGTGGACGGCGGGCTATCTCGGATCCCAGGGGGTCGAGGGGGCCCGTCTCGATGCGGAACTCCTTCTTACCGACATCCTCGGGCTCGACCGCGTCGGCCTTTATCTCAACTACGATCGTCCCCTCGAATCCGCTGAGCTCGCCGCCTTTCGCGGGCGGGTCGCCCGCCGCGCCCGCCGGGAACCGCTGCAGTACATTCTCGGCTCCGCCGAGTTCTGGTCCCTGCCGCTGACGGTGACTCCGGCGGTGCTGATTCCCCGGGCGGACACGGAAATTCTTGTCGAGGAGGCTCTGGCACGCTGCTCCCTCTCCTGCGCCGTTCTCGATGTCGGAACCGGCAGCGGCGCCATCGCCATCGCCATCGCCAGCGAACGCCCCGCAGCCCGGGTGGAAGGGGTCGATCTTTCCCCTGCCGCCCTGGCCGTTGCCGAAGAGAACGTTCGCCGCCACGGCCTGGAGGGGCGCCTGACCCTGCGCCAGGGAGACCTGGCGGCACTGAACGGCGGCCCCTGGGACCTGATCGTCTCCAATCCCCCCTATATCGCCGAGGGCGAATTGGCGGAATTGATGCCGGAGGTGCGGGATTTCGAACCGCGCCAGGCTCTGGCCGGCGGCGAAGACGGTCTCGACTGCTACCGCCACCTCGCCGGCCAGGCGCCGCACCTGCTGGTCAGCGGCGGCTGGCTGCTGGTGGAAGTCGGCCTCGGCCAGGCCGCACCGGTCAAGGATCTGTTCACCGCCGCCGGGCTCGACCAGACCTTTCTCCGGAAGGATTATTCCGGGATACCCCGGGTGGTCGGAGGACAAAAGCGCTAATTACGCCCTGCGGCAAAACTTTGTTCTTTCGCCGATTCTTCCCTCTTCTCCTCTTTTTCTCGAAACGGTTGTGACTGCGTTGGAAAAAATCGTGATCCACGGCGGAAGCCGACTCAAGGGGGAAGTTCAGATCAGCGGCGCAAAGAATGCGGCGCTCCCCCTTCTCTTTGCCACGCTCCTTGCTCCCGGCGAGCATCGGCTCACCAATGTCCCGCACCTGCGGGATATCGCCACGGTGGAAAAGCTGCTCGGCACCCTCGGGGCCAAAGTCAGTCATAACGGCACCTTCGTGGTCGACGCCTCGAACATCGACTGCATCGAGGCCCCCTACGAGCTGGTACGCACCATGCGAGCCTCGGTTCTGGTCCTCGGGCCGCTCCTGGCCCGTCTCGGCCATGCCCGGGTCAGTCTCCCCGGCGGCTGTGCCATCGGCGCCCGGCCGATTAATCTCCATCTCAAGGGGCTGGAGGCGATGGGGGCCAAAATCACCCTCGATCACGGCTATGTCGAGGCCAAGGCGTCCCGCCTGCGCGGGGCGAAGATCTGTTTCGACTTCCCCTCCGTCGGCGGTACCGAAAACCTGATGATGGCTGCGACCCTGGCCAAGGGGACGACCCTCCTGGAGAACGCCGCCTGCGAACCGGAGATCGTCGATCTCGCCGAGGCTCTCAACGGCATGGGCGCGAAGATCTCCGGAGCCGGGACCGACACCCTGACCATCGAGGGGGTCGACGAGCTTACTCCCATGAATCACGCGGTGATGGCCGACCGCATCGAGGCCGGCACCTTCATGGTCGCCTCCGCCATCACTCGCGGCGACGTGCGCCTGCAGGGGGTGATTCCGGCCCATCTCGAGGCGGTGATCGCCAAACTCCGCGAAGCGGGGGTCGAGATCCTCGACGAGCCCGGTGGCCTGCGGGTCAAGGGGCCGAAGAAGCTTACGGCAGTGGACATCAAGACCCGACCCCATCCCGGCTTCCCCACCGACATGCAGGCCCAGTTCATGGCCCTCATGACCCTGGCCGAAGGGACCAGTCTCATCTCCGAGAACGTCTTCGAAAATCGCTTCATGCACGTCTGCGAACTGCAGCGCATGGGAGCGGACATCACCATCGAGGGGCATACCGCCATGGTCAAGGGGGTTCGGGGTCTCACCGGCGCGCCGGTGATGGCGACCGACCTGCGGGCCAGCGCCTCGCTGATTCTTGCCGGTCTCGCCGCTGACAACACCACCGAGGTTTCCCGCATTTATCATCTCGACCGGGGCTACGAGCGGATCGAGGAGAAGCTGCGGAAGCTCGGTGCCGACATCCGGCGGGAAAAGGAGTAAACCAGTGATGGGGCCAGTCCTTCGGGCAACCTGCGGTCCCTCACCTTCGACAGGGTTACAGTCATGAGCGATTACATCACTTTTGCCCTCCCCAAGGGGCGCATCCTGCAGGACTCGATGGAGCTCTTCGCCAAGATCGGCATCACCTGCCCCGAGATGGAAGGGAGCAGCCGCAAGCTTGTCTTCGAAAACCGTGAGAGCAAATTCCGCTTCATGGCGGTGCGGGCCACCGACGTCCCGACCTACGTCGAGTACGGCTGCGCCGATATCGGCGTCGTCGGCAAGGACACTCTCCTCGAGCAGGGGAAGGATCTTTACGAGCCCCTCGATCTCAAGTTCGGCTATTGCCGCCTGGCGGTGGCCGAGCCTGTGGCCCTGCGTCAGCAGGACGATCCCGCCTCCTGGTCCAATATCCGCGTGGCCACCAAGTATCCCAACATCACCGAGCGCTTTTTCGCCGCCAAGGGGATCCAGGTCGAGCTGATCAAGCTCTACGGATCCATCGAGCTGGCCCCCCTGGTCGGCCTCTCCGAGCGGATCGTCGATCTGGTCTCCACCGGCGCCACCCTGAGGGAAAACGGCATGGTCGAGGTTGAAACCATCGCCGAAATCACCAGCCGGCTCATCGTCAACCGCGCCAGCCTCAAGACCAAGCATCAGCGGATCACCGCAATTCTCGAAGGGCTCGAGAAGGTGATCGGCGACGAGGTTCGAATCTCCAACTAGAACGGTCCGCGCCGCGACCCGTTATGCAGGGAGTCCGCATGATTCAGATGCTGCGTTTTTCCGATCCCGGCTTTGAGGCTGCTTTCGCCAGGATCGTCGCCCGGAGCGAGACCCTCCCCGAGGGAGTGGAGGAGACCGTCCGCACCATCATCGACGATGTGCGCCGTCGGGGGGACGCGGCTCTCTTCGAGCTGACCGCGCGCTTCGACCGGCTGGAGCTGACCGCCGGCACCGTGCAGGTCAGCGAGGCCGAGATCGACCGCGCCTGCGCCGCCGTCTCCGCCGAGTCCCATGCCGCCCTCAAGCTGGCCGCCGAACGGATCGCCGCCTTTCACGCCAAGCAGAAGGTGGAAACCTGGATTTCCACCACCGAGGAGGACGTCCTCCTCGGCCAGATGGTGCGCCCCCTCGACCGGGTGGGGATCTACGTCCCCGGCGGCAAGGCCGCCTACCCCTCCTCGGTGCTGATGAACGCCGTCCCCGCCAAGGTTGCCGGCGTCGCCGAGGTGATCATGACGGTGCCGACTCCCGACGGCGTGGTCAATCCCCACGTTCTGGCGGCGGCGCGTCTGGCCGGCGTCGACAGGATTTTCCGCGTCGGCGGAGCCCAGGCCGTGGCGGCGCTGGCCTACGGCACCGAGTCGGTGCCGCGGGTCGACAAGATCACCGGCCCCGGCAACATCTACGTCGCCACGGCCAAGAAGATGGTCTTCGGCCAGGTCGACATCGACATGATCGCCGGCCCCAGCGAGATTCTGGTGATCAACGACGGCAGCGGCGACCCGGCCCATATCGCCGCCGATCTCCTCTCGCAGGCCGAACACGACGAGCTCGCCTCCTCGATCCTCATCACCACCGACGAGGCCTTCGCCGGAAAAGTCGCCGAGGCTCTGGAGTCGCAGCTGCAGACCCTCTCCCGCCAGACGATCGCCCGGGACTCCATCGACGCTTTCGGAGCGATCGTCGTCGCCGGAAGTCTCGACGACGCCATCGCCTTCTCCAACCGCATCGCCCCCGAGCACCTGGAGCTGGCGGTGGCCAACCCCTTTGAAATTCTCCCCCGCATCCGCCACGCCGGGGCGATCTTCATGGGGCATCACACCCCAGAGGCCGCAGGCGATTACCTGGCGGGTCCCAATCACACCCTCCCCACCGGCGGAACCGCCCGTTTCTTCTCGCCTCTGGGGGTGGACGATTTTGTCAAGAAGTCGAGCATCGTCTCCTTTTCCCGCCCCGGGCTCGAGCGGCTCGGCAAGGAGATTATCCACATCGCCGAACTCGAAGGGCTCGAGGCTCACGCCCGATCGGTGTCCATCCGGCTGAAAGACTGACAAGGCTCACCACGGAGGCACGGAGACACAGAGGAAAGCATTTCTGGACAAGGTTCTAAGTCTGGCTTCCTCCATTCCCTCTGTGACTTCTGCGGTTAACCCTGTTTTTTGATAGACAACAGGAGGCCCCATGCGCACCGCAACCATCGAACGCAAGACCAGCGAAACCGACATTTTCCTGACTCTGGATCTGGACGGGCGCGGCAGCAGCGAGATCGACACCAGCGTGCCGTTCATGGACCACATGCTCGGAGCCGTCGCCCGCCATGGCTTCTTCGATCTGAAGATTCAGGCCACGGGGGACGTGGAGATCGACGCCCATCATACGGTGGAGGATCTCGGAATCTGCCTCGGCGAAGCCTTCAAGAAGGCTCTCGGCGACAAGTCCGGGATTCGCCGTTTCGGCCGCGCCACCATGCCGATGCACGAGGCCCTGGCCTCGGTGATCATCGATTTTTCCGGGCGCCCCTTTCTTGTTTTCAACGTCGACATCCCCAAGGCCAAGGTCGGCGAGTTCGACACCGAGCTGGTCGAGGAATTTTTCGTCGCCTTCTGCAACCACTCCGGCGCCAACGTCCATGTCAATCTCGCCTACGGCGACAATCTGCACCACATCATCGAGGGAATTTTCAAGGCCTTCGGCCGGGCCCTCGACGAGGCGACCGGTCTCGATCCCCGCATCGAGGGGGTTCTCTCCACCAAGGGGAAGCTCGAATAGCATGATCACGATCATCGATTACGGCATGGGGAATCTGCGCAGCGTGCAGAAGGGTTTCGAAAAGGTCGGCTTTGCCGCCAGGGTGACCTCCGACCCCCGCGACCTGTCGGCGGCGGACAAGCTGGTTCTCCCCGGAGTCGGCGCTTTCCGCGACTGCATGGCCAATCTCGTCGACGGGGGGTTCGTCGAGCCGATCAAGGCCCACGTCGCCTCCGGCCGCCCCTTTCTCGGCATCTGCCTCGGCCTGCAGCTCCTCTTCAGCGAAAGCGAGGAGTTCGGCCTTCACAAGGGTCTCGACATCATCCCCGGGCGGGTGGTGCGCTTCCCCGCCGACCTGAGTGCCGCCGGCGAGAACCTCAAGGTGCCGCACATGGGGTGGAACCAGATTTCCATCCGCCGCCCGTCGCCGATTCTCAAGGGGGTGGCCGACGACGCCTCCGTCTACTTCGTCCACTCCTATTACGTCGTCCCCGATGACCCGGAGGTGGTGGCGACCGTCACCGACTACGGAATCCCCTTCTGCTCGAGCATCTGGCGGGACAACGTCATGGCCACCCAGTTTCACCCGGAAAAGAGCCAGCAGGTGGGACTGACCATCCTCAAGAATTTCGGAGAACTGTCATGATCGTCATACCCGCCATCGATCTCAAGGGAGGGCGCTGCGTCCGCCTGGAGCAGGGGCTCATGGAGAAGGACACCGTCTACGGCGAGGAGCCGGCGGCCCAGGCCCGCATCTGGCAGGAGGCGGGGGGCGAGCTTCTCCATATCGTCGACCTCGACGGCGCTTTTGCCGGCGTGCCGCGCAATCGCGAGGCGATTGGCGCCATCGTTTCGGCCATCGACATCCCCACCGAACTCGGCGGCGGCATCCGCGATCTCTCGACCATCGAGGCCTATCTCGAACTGGGGATCGGCCGGGTGATCCTCGGAACGGTGGCCCTGGAGAATCCGGCCCTGGTGAAGGAGGCCTGCCGCCTCTTTCCCGGGCGGATCGTCGTCGGCATCGACGCCAGCGATGGCTTCGTCGCCGTGCGCGGCTGGGCCGAAATCACCGGGAAAAAGGCGACGGAGATGGCCAGGGAGATGGAAGGCTTCGGCGTCGAGGCGATCATCTACACCGACATCGCCCGCGACGGGATGATGCAGGGTCCCAATCTCGAGGCCACCCGGGCTCTGGCCGAGGCGATCGCCATCCCGGTCATTGCCTCCGGCGGCGTCTCGAGTCTGCAGGACATCGAAAACCTCATGACCATCGAGACCTCCGGGGTGGTCGGGGTGATCACCGGCAAGGCGATCTATAGCGGCGCCCTCGATCTGCGCGCGGCCGTCGCTCTGACCAAACGGCCGAAAATGGCCTAGGGGCGTGATTCATCACGCCCAGGCATTGGCCCAAGGCGCAACCAAAGGGCGCAATCGCAACCAAAGGGCGCAATCGCAACCAAAGGGCGCAATCGCAACCAAAGGGCGCAATCGCAACCAAAGGGCGCAATCGCAACCAAAGGGCGCAATGAATTGCGCCCCTACAAACCCGGGACGTTCAAATCATGCTGAGCAAACGCATCATACCCTGTCTCGACGTCAAGGACGGGCGCGTGGTCAAGGGGGTTCAATTCCTCGAACTGCGCGACGCCGGCGACCCAGTGGAGGCCGCCGAGGCCTACGACGCCCAGGGAGCCGACGAACTGACCTTTCTCGACATCACCGCCTCGAGCGACAAACGGGGGATTATCCTCGACATCGTCGCCCGCACCGCCGAGCGGGTCTTCATGCCGCTCACCGTCGGCGGCGGGGTGCGGGAGATCGCCGATATCCGCAACCTCCTCAACGCCGGCGCCGACAAGGTCTCGATCAATACCGCGGCGGTGCACCGTCCGGAGTTCGTTCGCGAGGCCGCCGAGCGTTTCGGCTCCCAGTGCATCGTCGTCGCCATCGACGCCCGGCGCGTCCCCGGCAGCGATCCGGGGGCCTGGGAGGTCTATACCCACGGCGGACGCAACCCGACGGGGATCGACGCCGTCGAGTGGGCGGCGCGCATGGAGTCCTACGGCGCCGGGGAGATCCTTCTCACCTCCATGGACAAGGACGGGACCAAGGACGGCTACGACCTCCCCCTGACCCGCGCCGTCAGCGATGCGGTACGGATCCCGGTGATCGCCTCCGGCGGCGTCGGCACCCTCGAGCATATCCGCCAGGGGCTCACCGACGGCGGTGCCAGCGCCGCCCTGGCCGCCAGCATCTTTCACTTCCGCGAGCACACCATTTCCGAATGCAAGGAATACCTGGCGGCAAGGGGCGTGCCGGTGCGGCTGTAATAAATTAATCCCACCACAGAGACACTGAGACACAGAGGAAAATCGACCTGGACCCTGTCCTGCGTCCATACCCTATGGGAAAAAATATGTCCTTAGCCGAACAGCTCAAATTTGACGCCCAGGGCCTGATTCCGGCCATCACCTCCGACGCCGACAGCGGCGCGGTCCTGATGATGGCCTATATGAATGCCGAGGCGGTCGATATGACCGTCCGCACCGGCAAGGTCCATTACTACTCCCGCTCCCGGCGCACCCTGTGGATGAAAGGGGAGAGCTCCGGCCATGTGCAGCACGTGCGGGGAATCCGCTTCGACTGCGACGCCGATTGCCTGCTGATCGCCGTCGAGCAGGAGGGTGCGGCCTGCCATACCGGGCACCGCTCCTGCTTCTATCGGGTCTGGAACGGGGAGGGCGTGGAAAGCGAGGGGGAAAAACTCGTCGATGCCGCTTCCATCTACGGCCGCGCAGACATTCTCGACGCTCTCTACCATGTCATCCAGGAGAGACGCCAGAATCCGACGGAGAAGTCCTATGTCGCCTCACTCTTTGCCAAGGGCCTCGACAAGATCCTCGGCAAAATTGGCGAGGAGGCGACGGAGACCGCCGTCGCCGGCAAGGGGGGGGACCCGGAGGAGGTCGTCTGCGAAGTGGCGGATCTCTTCTTCCACACCCTGGTTCTCCTCGGCTTTTACGATCTGCCGCCGGAGCGCATCTATGCCGAACTGCGCCGCCGTTTCGGTCTTTCGGGGATTGTCGAGAAGGAGAGCCGCGGCGGCAAATAAAAGGGTTGCTTCCCCTGAAAAGTCGAATTATACTGTAGAATTCCTGTGAGAAGGGCACCGGCCAACCGGCTGCCCTCTTTGCGTTTACACCTCCCAGCGATGAGGTAGATCAGTCCATGACCCTGAAAGACCGGCTCAACGAAGCGATGAAAGAGGCCATGCGGGCCAAGGCCCCCCTGCGTCTGAGCACCATCCGCCTGGTGCGCTCCGCGATCAAGAACCGTGAGATCGAGGCCCGCTGCGAACTCGACGACCCGGAAGTGATCGGCGTCCTCTCCACCCTGGTGAAGCAGCGTCGGGAATCGGCTCAGGTCTATCGGGAAAACGACCGCGTCGAACTGGCCGAGAAAGAAGAGGAAGAACTCGCCATCATTCAGGAGTTCCTCCCCGCCCAGCTCGACGAGGAGGAAATCCGCGGGATTATCGAGGAGGCCGTCGCTGCCGTCGGCGCCGCTTCGATGAAAGAGATGGGACAGGTCATGAAGATTGTCGCCGCCCGGACGACGGGGCGGGCCGACGGCCGGTTGGTCAGTGAACTTGTCAAGGCCCGGCTGGCGGGGTAGGTGGCGGGGGCGGTTTTTTGCCGTCCCGGGCGGGGGTTATGAGCGGAGTGGACATCGCCATTCTGGTGATCCTCGGGGCCTTTGTCCTCAAGGGGATGTTGCGGGGACTTCTGCGGGAACTCTGTTCCCTCCTCGGCCTGACGGTCGGCGGTTTCCTGGCCTTCACCTTTCACGGCCCCCTGGCGCAGAGCCTGGCCGATGCCTTCAATCTGCCGGCCCGTCTCTGCGTCATCGCCGCCTTTCTCCTCCTTTTCCTGACCACGGTCCTGCTCTTTTCCCTACTCGGCTACCTGCTGTCGCGGTTCGTCAAGATGATCTTTCTCGGCGGCATCAACCGCATGGCCGGGTGTTTTTTCGGCCTGGTCCAGGGCGTGCTCCTCCTCACCGTGGTCCTGACCGCCGTGAGCCTCGGGCCTTTTCCGGAGACGGTTCGACCCTACCTGGAGGAGTCGGAGCTGGCTCCCCCCTTCGTCCGCCTCGGATCGACGATGTTCAGCGGCGCTGCCGGACTGCGGTAGACCGCCGCCGGGGGTGGAAAAAACGGTAGAACGATGATCGAAGCGACCCTGCGGGTTCTCGAATACGACAAGGTGACGGGGCTTCTCGCCCAGTTCACCGTGACCGACCCCGGTCGGGAGCTGGCTCTTGCCCTACTGCCCCTTGCGGCGCCGGAGGCGGTGGCCGATTCCCTGGTCGAAGTCACCGAGATGATGACGCTCCTCGAGCGTCAGAAGAGCCCCCCTCTCGGCGGCTGCCGGGACCTGCGCCAGCCGCTGCGGGAACTGCATGCCGAGGGGACCTGGCTGGCCCCGGCCGTCTTTCTCGAGGTCGTTTCCAGTCTCGAGGCGGCCAGGGACTGCCGGCAGTATTTCACAGGGCGCCAAGAAGCGCCGCGCCTCGGGGTGCAGGCCGAACTTCTCGACCCGCTGCGCGAAGTGCGAAAAGGGATCCGCGAGAGCATCGGCCCCCGGGGGGAGATTCTCGACGGCGCCTCCTTTGAACTTGGCGAACTGCGCCGCGAGATCCAGAAGACCCGGGTACGCATCAAGCGGATTCTCGAAGGGCTTTTGGCCTCCGATTCCCTGTCCGGCGTCTTTCAGGAACGGATCATTACCGAGCGCGGCGGGCGCTACGTCCTGCCGGTGCGGGCCGATCACCGCGGCCAGGTCAAGGGGTTCGTGCACGACGAGTCGGCAAGCGGCCAGACCCTGTTTGTGGAACCGGCGGCCGCTCTCGAAGCCAACAACCAATTGCAGACCCATCTGCGCGAGGAAAAGCGGGAGGAGGAGCGGATTTTGCGCCGCCTCTCGGATCTGGTGCGCCGCCAGACCGCCCCCCTCCTCGTCAATCAGCAGATTCTCGCCCGGCTCGACTTTGTCGCCGCCGCCGGGCGCCTTGCC
>Ga0209231_1000227_pt1 | contig 38347 bp, 27 predicted proteins | sample Deesub45470m_DNA_FD_188086 | JGI IMG/M metagenome (GOLD analysis project Ga0209231, IMG submission 188086) | Deep subsurface microbial communities from North Pacific Ocean - 450_OLKR46/470m Metagenome (SPAdes) (version 2) | ecosystem: Environmental > Terrestrial > Deep subsurface > Unclassified ... | reverse complement strand
CCCCGCCGATTTGAACGCGACTCTTACGCCCGGCACACCACTATATTTCCCAAACTATAATTTTTCAGGGAAGACGCGCCGCCGCTCCTCTGCTAAACTCTCAAACATGAAACCACAAACAATCCATACTGACCACAACGGCCCGCTCCCCATGCACGCCGAGATGAACCGGGTTATCGATACCCTGCTGGCAAAACATCTGCAGGGGAAATCCCGTTCCCTGCGTCTGGCGATGATCACCCTGCTCTCCGGTGGCCATCTGCTGTTGGAGGATATCCCCGGTCTCGGCAAAACCACCCTGGCTCTGGCCCTGGCCAACGCCCTTGGGCTCTCTTTTGGCCGGGTGCAATGCACCAGCGATCTGCTCCCCTCCGACATCACCGGTCTGTCTATTTTCGACCGTGACGAAAATCGCTTCCGTTTTATAGAGGGGCCGGTGTTCAGTCATATCGTGCTGGTTGATGAAATCAACCGGGCGATGCCCAAGACCCAGAGCGCCCTGCTCGAGGCGATGGAGGAGCGCCGGGTGACGGTGGAGGGGAAGACCTGGCCGTTGCCGGAGCCGTTTCTGGTACTGGCCACCCAGAATCCGACCGAGCAGGTCGGCACCTACCCACTGCCGGAGTCGCAGATGGACCGCTTCCTGCTCGCCACCGATATCGGCTATCCGACGGCGGAGATGGAGAAGGCGATTCTGCGTACCGGCAGTATTCGTGACGATATCCGGCGGATTACCCCACTGGTCAACTGCGAACAGATCCTCGCCGCGCAGGCCGCGGTGGCTACGGTGCATCTGGGTGACAAGGTTCTCGATTACATCTACCGGCTGATTGCCGCCAGCCGGGCGCACCGCTTTATCTACGCCGGGATCTCGACCCGGGGTGGCCTCAGTCTGGCCGCTGCCGCGCGGGCCTGGGCCTACCTTGATGGCCGCGCGGTCGTGCTGCCGGAGGATGTGCAGGCGGTGGTGGTCCCGGTCACCGCCCACCGGCTGGTTCTCGCCCCGGGCCAGGAAGCCCTCGACAAGAAAGAGGTGCTGCAATCGATCGTCGACAGCGTCCCGGTTCCTTTGGCCTGAAGCTGACCCGGGCGGGGAGCCTGTACATTATTCTCACCCTCCTGCTCGGTTTTGCCGCCGTTAATACCGGTAACAATCTGCTCTACCTGCTGGTCTCGGCGCAGCTCGGCTTCATGGCCGTCTCCGGCCTGCTCGGTCGCTACAATCTCGCCGGTCTGTCGGTAGAGGTGACACTGCCGGCCGAGGTTTACGCCGGCGTTGAAACCCTGGCCACGGTCCACCTGCACAATCACAAACGCTTCCCCGCCTGCCTGATCAGTGTTGTCACAGGTGAACAGAGCGTGCTGTTTTCGCTGGTCGCCGGGCGAGCTGCCGGGCGGCACAGTTTCCCCCTGCTGCTTGCCGAACGCGGCCGGCAACCGCTGCCGGCCGTCTCCCTGCGTTCCCCCTTTCCGGTCAACTTTTTTGTACGCAGTTTCCCGGCCCGGGTTGAATCGGAAATCCTGGTCTTCCCGGCACCGCTGCCGTGTCAGGCGCCGTCGGCTGGTCCTGCCCGCCGGCATGCCGGCCAGAGCGCGCTGCCGCGCCGTGGTAGCGATGGCGACATCGAACGTATCGGCGACTACCGGGGCGAGCCGTTAAAAATGATCCACTGGAAGCTGACCGCGCGCCAGGGGGAGTTGGTGGTCAAGGAGTTGGCTGATAGTGCCAGCGAACCATTGCTGGTCGATCTGCGCGCATTGCCGGGAGCCGGCATTGAAGAGCGTTTGCGTTGCGCCTGCTGGCTGGTTCGGGACTGCCTGCGCCAACAGCGGCCGGTCGGACTGTTATTGCCGCAAGGACGAATACCCCCGGCGACCGGTGCCCAGCACCGGCGGCGACTGCTGACGGAGCTTGCCCTGTATGGTGCAGATACGCCGACAACTTGATCTGCTGGCGACGGTTGTCTGCCTTCTCGGACTGCTGCCGGTCTACAGCAGTCTCGATCTGCTGGCGCAGCTGGCGGCGCCGGTGGCTTTGGTCGGTGGTGCCTGGTGCGACTGGCGCCGGCGCTATCTGCTGGGTCCGCGCCTTGCCACCGCAGTCTCCATCGTTATCTTCGCTCTCTACGCCCTGCAGATCGACCGGCAGAATCTGGTTTATCCCGCCCTGAACATGGTGGTGTTGCTGCTTGCGGTCCGCCTGCTCACCGCCAAACAGGGTCGCCATTTTTTACAGATTTTTCTGCTGGCCGGTTTTTCTCTGGCCGGGTCGACTCTGGTCAGTCTCAGCCTGCTGTTCCTGCCGTTGATGGTGCTGCTGGTGACCGGGGTCATTTGTGGGCTGGTGTTGCTCTGCTATGACAACGTCGACAGTGAACTGGTCATGGCACGGCCAGCGTATGGCATTCTGCTGCGGACCACCATGCTGCTGCCGGCCGGTTCGCTGCTACTGGCGCTGTTCTTCTTCTTCATTCTTCCCCGTACACAACACCCTTTGTGGGACTTCCTCAATCCAGGTCGTCTGGCCGGCGGCGTCGGCTTTTCGGAAGAGGTGCGCCCCGGGAGCGTTGCCGAGACTTCGGCCGACACCCGCATCGCTTTTCGCGCCGAGTGCGCCGAGCTGGCACCGGAGGATCTTTACTGGCGGACCACGGTCCTCGATCGCTTCGACGGGGCGGCCTGGGTGCGGATGGAGCTGGCGGCAGCCGGTCCTCCCGTAGTCGAGGCGGGGCGGCCGGTGCCGGTCACCCTGTACCCGGTGGGGGAGACTGCCAGTTTTCTGGTGACCCTCGATGTGCCGCAGTCAGTGACGTTCACCGGTCCCGTGCCGCGGCGCGACGGAGTTTATAAAATAGCGCGCGGCGGCAAGCCGCCGCGCAGCTACGAACTGCAGGCCGCCGTCGGTGGCCATCTGCGGGAACAGGCCAGAGGAGGGTACGATTGGCTTGAACTGCCCGATACCGGTGCGCCGCGCGGCCGCGCTGTGGCCACCACGCTGCGACTGGCCGGTGGCGATCGCCGCGCCCGTATCGTTGCCCTGCAGGACTTTTTCCGCAGCCAGAAGCTGGTCTACGCCACAGATGGTCTGCCAACGACCGGTGATCCGGTCGATACTTTTTTGTTCGACAGCCGGCGCGGCTATTGCGAGCATTTTGCCTCCTCCTTTGCCGTGTTGTTACGGGCTGCGGGCGTGCCGGCGCGTCTGGTCGGCGGCTATTATGGCGGCGACTACAACCCTCTTGGCGGTTACTACATGGTCGGTGAGCGGACGGCTCATGTCTGGGTTGAAGTCCTGCTGGAAGACGGCCGCTGGCAGCGTTATGATCCCAACCAGCTCGCCCTGCGGTTTGAGAATGGACTCCTCGCCGGACGCAATCCGCCGGCGGGGTGGCAGCAGCTGGTCGATGTGCTCGATTACTACTGGGTGCAGGCGGTGGTTGCCCTCGACTTTAACCGCCAGTTTGAGGTGGCACAAGGGCTGTGGCAGGCGTGGCAGGGTGGTGGCCGTGAACGGTTGCAGCGCCTCTGGCCGCTCCTGGCTGTAGTGGGTCTGTTGCTGGTCGGGGGCGGGTTCTGGTGGGGTTGGCGTCGGCGACGTTCACGACCAGCCGGTGATCGCCTGGTTCGCTGCTTTGTTGCCCGGCTGGAACGGCGGCTGGGTCGATCGCGGCACATAACGGAAGGGTTGCAGGCTTTGGCTGAGGCGAGTGGCGAGGCACCGGCGCTGGAGTTTGCCAGAATCTACGGCCGGGCACTTTACGGTGATTGTTTATTGACCCCGGCGGAGAAAAAACAGCTGCGGGGGCTGTTGCGACAATTGCACTGAAGCCGTAGTCGCTGTTGTCGGCGCTAACCGTCAGCGAAACTCGATCCGGTAGGAGAGATCGGCACCGCTGACCGTCCCGAGTTGTGATTCGACCTCCCAGTGTTTGCCGAGCTGATAACGTAACTTGGCGACGTTCGCTGGCGTGAACAGCGATTGACCGAAGCTTAAGTACAGTTCCGGGGTCAGATACTTGCCAACCGCGACCATGGAACCCTGAACGCCATCACTGCCGCTGCTCTGGACTTCAAGGGTATCAATACCGATCTGCCCCTTGATTTTTTCCTGTAAGGCAACCGACTCTCCTTGTGACAGCAGAGCGCTGGCGCCAAGCATCAGGCCGGAACCCTGTGCGCCGGCTGCCCCCAGGGGCCGGCCGAGTACAATGTAGGAGAGAATCTCCGTATCCGGCATGGCCGGCGTCGAGACCAGGGTCACCAGCGGCTTGCGCGGGGTTCCGGTCACCTGGACCCCGGCCTTGACCTCGTCGATCGTCTTTTCAGCCAGAACATCGAGCACCGGTTCCTGCACCGCCCCCCCGCCAAACAAGGCCCGGCCACGGGTAATCGGCAGTTTCAGCCCGTAGGCGGCGTAGTGTCCCCGGATGACATGGATTTCTCCCTGGCCGACAAAGGCGCCCCGCGAGTCGGTCGTCACCATGACCTCCCCACCGAGTTGGGCGTCGAGTCCTTTGGCTTTGACCACGACATGGTCGCCAAGTTTGAAGCTGACCGCGACATCAAGTTTTTCAGTTTCTTTGTCGGTGTTCTGCGTCGCCACCTTTGTCAGGATGACATCCGAACTCGGTTCGATGGCACCTGATTTGGGCAGCTGGTTGATCAGCAGGGTCGGGATCAGGGCCTCGCCCCGGATGCGCAGACGTTCCTGTGTCCGGTCGAACTGCAGGTCGGGTGACGCCGTCAGGATGACCTCCGGCAGGTTGACCAGTTCAAAATCCTCCCCTTTGAGTTTCAGCGACCAGTCCCTTGGTTGCCAGTCGACCCATTTCAGCGCTCCGTTACCGGTCAGCCGTCCCTTGCCGGAGGTCAGTTGCAGCCGTTTCAGGGTGAGCGTCGATTGGTCAAAGACGGCATCAAGCTCCGTCTCACGCAGTTTCAGGCCGAGGGCCGGGATGTCGGCCCCGGCACCGCGCAAGGTCAGGCGCCCAAAAAGTTGTGGTTGTTGCCGGTTGCCGGCCAGTCGCAGGTCGCCCTGCAGCTTGCCCCGACTTTCGTTCGCCACCCCCGGCATCAGCATGGTTAACAGTCCGAGTTCATTGAGGTCGAAGCGAACCGTGGCCTGCAGCGGGGCGGTCGGATCCTCCACCCCGAGCGGCAGGCGGAACTGTCCGATGATCTCACCGTGTTCGACCAGAGAAAGGTGCAGGTCCCCTTCAGCCCAGCCTGATTGCCAGCTACTGTTCAGCTCCGCCCGGCGCAATGGCAGACTGAGCAGACCATCGGCCTGCTGCCACTGCACTGCGCCGGATTCGATCCAGCTTCGACCTTTAAACTGCGGCGTCGAGCTGTTTTGCCAGTGAGCGGAAACATTTCCGAGCCAGAGGCCGTCGGCCGTGACTTGCTGCGGCAGCCAGGGCGAAAACTGGCGCAGGTCGATTGCCTCCCAGTTCAGAGTCAGATCGCCCTGTTCCGGGACTGCCAGGCGACCGCTTTGTGCCGAATGCAGGCCGAAACCGATCCGGCCGCCGCCGGTTAGGTCAATCTGACCTTCGGCAGTCAGGCCGGATGTGTCCCAGTTTATGTGGGCCTGACTTGGGTCAAACGCCAGTTCGTGGCCTTGCCAGCGCAGGACGGGGGTCGCTGCCACCGTGGCAGACAGTGCTATCACGCCTTGGGGTTGCAGGCCGAGGTGCAGGTTGCCACTGGCGCTGCCGCCGAGGGTCGGGCCGGTGAGCCAGGGGTTGAACCACCGTAACGGCAGCTCCTGCCAGTCGGACTGTATGCTACCGTTTAAAGGCGCTGGGCAAAGATCGGCGGCAAGGTTGATCTGTCCTGCATCGGGGCCGATGAGCTGCAGCGATTCGATGAAGATCCGATCCGGTGCAAGCCGTAACCGGGTCGGCGTTTTCATGGACCAGTCGCCAGCCAGAGTTTCACTGCCGGCCAGTTCCTGCAGCTGCCCCGACCAGGCGGATTCCTGCCAACCACCGGACAGACTGCCAGTCAGGTGGCCGGTCGGCCAGGTCAGGTGCAGGTCGATTTCATGCTCATCCAGCTGGCCGCTGGCGCCGATATTGACCTTATCCAGTCGCCCCTGCGGCAAGGTTAACGTCTGCAGGTTCAGAGTCAGCTGACTTGTGGCTTGTGCACCGGGATAGTCGAGGCTGAACTCGCCGCTGGCGGCCTGTAGCGCGCCGACCGTGATACCCTGCAGGTTGCCGGCGGCGGCACCGATCCACTGCCCTTTCGGGCGGGCCAGCCAACCCGCCGCCGTCAGCCCCCCCTGCCACCCCTGGCCGAGGCGGGCAAGGTTGTCGACTCGCAGCCGCAGGTGAAGGCGCTTGCTGAGCCGACCTTCTCCGGCAAGCTGTAATCCGTCCCCGTGCAGATTGAGCACATCGAGTTGCAGATCGTTCTTTAGCCAATGGCCGCTGATACGACCGGCGACCGGGTGCTTTTGCAGGAGACTGTCGTCGAGTCTGGCGTCCCAATCGGCGGAGAGCTCGCCTTGCTCTGTGATCTGCAACCCCCCGTTAATCGTTAGCTGTAGTTGTCCGTCCATGCCGGGGACCAGGGCGGCGGGGTTGAGCTGCTGTCCGCGCAGGGCACCAGAGAGCCGAAATCCGTTACTCCAGTTCAGGTCCAGATCGCCGGTCAGCTTGCCGTCGAGCCAGGCGGCGTTCAGGTCGCTGAGCTGCAGACTCTGCCAGCCGCCGTTGACCGTTGCGGCGAGGCGCCCCTGTTCCAGATGGGGCCGGGCGCTCTCCAGGTCGACCGTTCCAATATAGCCGGTGGTCGTCAGCGTGGCCTTGGCGGTTCCGGTCAGGTCGGTGGGCCAGCCGGTTTCAGCCAAAAGATTGAGATGTTCAAGCTGCAGATCGACGGTCAGTTGCAGCTCGTCACTCCAGTTGAGCTGCAGGGAGCCGGTCGCCCGGTCGGCGGCGTTGCTGCGCGCGATGGCCAGTCGGTCCAGAGTGACGCCGCCAGTGGTCAGTGCGGCATCAGCCTGCAGCTGCAGGCGTGCCGCGTCCCCGGAGAGGATGTCGACCTGCAGTGTTCCGGTCAACTGCTCATTGAGGCTGACCCGGGTGCGGACCGTGTCCCAGTCGGCAGCGATGGTGGTTCCATGCCAGAGCAGGTCGGCGGCCAGTTGCCGGCGCGGGAAGTCAACTTCGACCGACCCGTCCCAGCTGCCACAGGGCAGATCGATATGCACATCATGACCCTGCAATCGACCGGCGGCAAAGGTGAGGGCCAGCTGTACGTCATCCAGGAGCAGGGGTGGCTCTGAGGCGCCGGCAATGCGGATTTTGCCAATGGAAAACGCATCAATATGGATGGTGCTTTTGGCCAGCCAGCCGGGGAGTTGCGGCCAGGTCGGCCGGCTGGCGGCAAGCGGCGGGGTGGTCGTCGCCGGGTTGGTTGCGAACGATTCAAGCTGCAGGTTACCGAGGGTCAGTTGATCGATCTGCAGTTGTCCTCTTAACAGTTGTAGCGGTTTCCAGACCAGCTGCAGCTGGTCGAGGCTGACGCGGCCTTTTGGCCAGGTAAGCTGCAGGTTGTGGACGGTCAGTCCGCGCCAGAGCGAGCCATCGACATTGGCGGTCATCGCCATCCCGGATGTTTGACTAACCCGAGAGAACAGCCAGTTTGCGCCAGAGCGGCTACCCAGCAGCCAGGCCGAAGCAACCAGAAGCACAAGCAGGACGGTCGCGAGTAGTCCCCCGATGATTTTTACGCTCCGTCTTACCATCCGACCCCCAGACCGATATGCAGCCGGTAATTGGTTTTATCGCTGTCAATGGTGCGGGCCAGGTCGATGCGGGCCGGTCCGACCGGGGTGTAATAGCGCACGCCGATGCCGGTCGCCTTTGCCAGATTGTAGTCGTTGAAATTGTCGAAGGCATTGCCGGCGTCAAAAAAGACCGCCCCGCCCCAGTTCTGCAGAAAGCGTTTCTCCAGCTCGATACTGCCGACCAGCAGGTTTTTGCCACCGATCACTTCGCCAAGAGCATTTTGTGGGCCGAGGGACTGGTAGGCATAGCCGCGTACGCTACCGTCACCGCCGGCAAAAAAGCGCAACGAGGCCGGGATTTGGTCAAAATTACTCTTTTGCAGCGTGGTTGCCACGTTGCCGCGCAGGTGCAGGACGGTTCGCCAGGGGAAAGGGTGGAGCCAGTCGAGATTGGCCAGCACCTGTAGCAGGGAGATCTCGGAAAAAATCCCCTCCTGACTCCCCCGGGCCTCGAGTGCCACCCGATAGCCGCTTCGGGGCCGAACCGCGTCGTCCAGACTCGACATCCGGTAACGGACACCCGGCATCAGAACGTGGGTGGTGATGTCGGCTCCGCTGATGGTGGAGGTCTCCTGCTGGAGACGGATAAAGATCGAACCGACCCGGTTTTCGCGGAAGCCATAGAGCTGTTCCGCCTCGGCAAAGATATAGCGGGTATCGTAGGTATCAAGGTTTTCGGCCTGGTAGCCGCCGCGCAGGGCGAACAGGGTGTCGAGATTCCGATAGCCGGGAAACAGATAGTTGACGATGAGGTTCTGCTGACGTTCGGCCAGCAGCAGGTCGGTGGTGAATTCGTGGCCGAGATGCCAGACGTTGACATCCTGATAACGGAGCCGAAAGCGGGCCCCGGTGTCGGTACCGTAGCCGATCCCGGGGCGGAGTCGTTTCGGCGCCTTGGGCTCCAGTTTGATGTCGACCGGATGCTCATCGCTACCAATTTCCGGAGGCTGCGGGGTGATGATGACGTTACTGAACCGGTCGCTGTCAAGCAGTTGCTGCTGGGTCTTGCCGAGATCGAGGTAAGAGAAGAACTCTCCCCTCCGGGCCGCCAGATAGCGACGCAGAAAGCGCTCTGGATAATCGTCGCCGCCGTAAAACCGGATGGCGCCAAAGCGGTAACGCGGGCCGGTCTCCAGGGTCAGTTCCACCTCGGCGCTCAGTCGCTCCTCGTCGATGCGGATCAGGTGCCGGGTATAGGTGGCATCGATATAGCCAAGGTCGACGGCCAGCGCCTGCAGATCGGCTTTGGCTTTTTCGTAGGGGAGGTGGAGCAGAACCGAGCCCGGTGCCAGAGGAAATTTGTCACGTTTTTCCAGTAACACCGGGTTCTGGTCGCCGACAATTTCGATCTGTCGGGAAGCGATGCGGACCGGGGGGCCGGGGTCGATGGTGACCTCGACCAGCGGCGGATTCTGCTCACGATCAACCCGGAGTGCGATTTTGGCCTGATAGTAGCCGAAGGGTTCAAGAGCGAGGGCGGCCTTATCCGGGGCCTGACGCAGGTAGCGGTTCAGCCAGAGGGGGTTGATCAGGCCGTCGCTGAACAGGCCGGCCGGTGGTTGCAGGGCAGTGGTTACATTGGCCAGGGCATCGCCGCTGATTCCCTGAATCCGGATCGGCAGGGACGGCTCGGCCAGAACCGGTGCCGTCATGACGGGTAACAGAAGCAGCAATCCGAAGCAGGTCCGGGAAATGATCGTTAAGGGCTTCATAGGTTGGTTTAATAGTAACAGGAAAGAACGCCATTGAAACAGGGATGGGCGGCTCAGCCGGACGAACCGGGATTGCCGTCGCTTTGACAACCGTCCGGAAATGAAATTTTTCAGGGTTGCGGCGAATCCGCCGGGTCCGACGCTGCTGCCGGTTTACGGCCACGGCGGTGGCGGGAGCGGCGCCGGCGTTTGCCGGCCGGTTTCGGCTCATTACCCGTCGGTGCTTCGTTGGGGGTGCTGATGCGCAGCAGTTCTTTTTCCCAGACTGCAACCAGGTCGGCGTGTTCACCACTGACGCGGCTGTAGGCGGCAAACAGTTGCAGAACCCGGCCGGTGGCCGGATGAAGCATAAAGCGGCGTTCGCCGCGGCGCCCGCGACCCAGAAGCAGGCGGTGACAGCCGAGCAGCAGTTCCCGCGCCTGATGGCGGGTGCCATGGGCGATATGGAAGTGCTGGCAGTGATCAGTCAAGGCTTCGTTGGCCAGATGCATCGCCCCGGCAAAGTCAAGGTTACCGGCACGGGCAACGGTGGTGAGAAAACCGGACAGGTAGAGGGCGGCCAGAGCATCGGCTTCGGTGGCCGGGTTCCCCTCGGCGGTGCGCCGGTCGAATTCGGTCAGCAGGCCAAAGCTGGTGGCATCGGCCACGTAGCCGGGGAGCAGATAATTCAGGAGGCCAAACTCCTGGGCCTGGCGCAGCACCGGCGTTGCCACTTTGTGCCGGAACAGCTCCATGATCTCTTCGCGCAAGCGGGCCGGCGCGGCGGTGGCGATCAGCGGTGCCGCACTGCGGATGCCGTCGACCAGGGCCGGGTCGAGATCAAAGTCGAGGCGGGCGGCAAACTCCAGTGCCCGTAACATCCGCACCGGATCCTCGGCAAAGCGCACGGCCGGGTCGCCGATGACGCGGATGCGCCTTTCGGCCAGGTCGCGCAGGCCGCCGACGTAATCGACGATGGAAAAATCCTCGATGTTGTAGAACAGGGCATTGATGGTGAAGTCGCGGCGAAAGGCATCCTCCTGTGGCGTGCCGAAGATGTTCTCACTGGCAAAAAGTTGATCGTCCGAATCTTCCAGTAGATCGTCGGCATTGGCCTGACGGCGGAAGGTGGCGACTTCGACCAGCTGATCGCGGCCGAAGCGGATGTGCGCGAGGCGGAAGCGGCGACCGACCAGAAAACAGTTGCGGAACAGCTTGCGCACCTGATTCGGAGTGGCATCAGTTCCGACATCAAAATCCTTCGGTTTACGGCCCAGCAGCAGATCGCGCACGCCGCCGCCGACCAGAAAGGCCTTGAAGCCGCTATGTTGCAGGCGATAAAGAACCTTGAGGGTCTCCTGGTCGATCTGCTGGCGCGAGACGGTGTGCTCGGCGCGAGCAAGGATCACGATGTCAGGGGCGTTAAGGATGGTCGATGTATCAGTCATAGAGTTGTTATCCGGGGGAAAAATCTGGGTTAATTTAGCAGTCATGGTGCAAAATTCAAAGAAAATCCTGAGGTCGGAGCTTTCTTGGCGACTTTAGAGGCTGTTTTTTTAGCGGTGGAACCGTACAATAGGGCTCGATTTGTCAACCTTAGCCTCGGGATTGTGATCTGCAATGAAAAATCTGGCCAATTTTCTGTTTGAAGTCGGCATGCTCAAGCGCACCCCGCGCACCGGCTTTCAGTTTCTCGGTTCCGGCACCGAATCGGTGGCCGAGCACATCTTTCGTACCGCCATCATCGGCTACACTCTGGCCCGCCTCGACGGCAATGCTGATGTCGGCCGGGTGGTGCAATTGTGTCTGTTTCATGATATCCCGGAAGCGCGGACCGGTGATATGAACTACGTCAACAAGAAGTATGTCCAGGTCGATGAAAAGCGGGCGGTCGAAGATCTGGCCCGCACCCTGCCGTTTGGCGACGATTACCGCGACACCATCGATGAGTTTACCGCCAGCAGCAGTCATGAGTCGCTGCTGGCGCACGATGCTGACCAGCTGGAGATGATCCTGGCCCTGAAAGAGTACCGCGACCTCGGTAACCGCAATGCTGATGAATGGTATCCGTTTGCGGTGCGCCGTTTAAAGACGGCGGCGGCGCGGGAGCTGGCGGAGACCATCTGGACCACCGATTCGACCAAGTGGTGGTTTGATGGGGATAGTGAGTGGTGGGTCAAGGGTCGTCGGGACGGCTGATGAAAAGGCACCGTCTGCGGCGTTGCCCTTGCGTGCGTCGCTGCAACGCAGCTACCGCTACGTAAGGCTGATGAAAAGGCACCGTCTGCGGCGTTGCCCTTGAGCTCGTCGCTGCAACGTAGCTATCGCTACGCTTCACTCCTTGCTCGGCGGGGCGCCTTGCATCCGGCACCTTTTGATCAGCCTTAGGGTTGTGTCCAGAATGGCGCTAGATTAAGCCTTTACAGCCGTCCCTTTTGTGAAATTTTGTTTGTCGACATCGCGCTTCAATATGTTTCTTGGCAAAAGCTTTTTACAGGGATGAGCAGGATAAGGTCAAAGTCTGTAACTCCCAGACTCTTTGCCTATACGGTTTTCCGGTTTTATCCTGTCTATCCTGCATATCCCTGTCAAACCGCTTAAGGCCTTTTGTCTGACGGTGGAGTACAATCAAGAACAGACAAGCGCGGATGGCTTAAACTGGTGCCATTCGGTTGTGTCCACAAAATAGCAAATAGAAAAATTCTTCAGTTCGGTAGCTCTGTCTTTCCCGCTTTCGCCAGCTGCGCCGGTGTCGGCTCTGGCAGCGGCTGCAGATTCCAGAAACCGTCGGCCTGGCGGCTGGCGACGGCGCCGAGGGGGGCGCACTGGGCGTTGAACTCGTTGCCGAAGGCGGCATCGTCGGCCAGCGGCCGCGGCTGGAACTGCACTTCGTGATTGGCGACGTTCAACGGGAGCAGGGCAGCGCTTTGCACCTGGCCGTTATCGAGGACAATCCGGGCCAGTCCGCCGATCTGCGCGTTGCGGCTCCAGGAGCCGAAGGCGTAGTTGCCCAGAGAGTAGAAGATGGCGCCGTTTTTGTAACGCTCGGCCCCCTGCAACACATGCGGGTGGTGGCCGATGACCACATCGGCGCCGGCATCGATGGCCAGATGCGCATACAGGCGCTGGTAATCCTTCGGCGCCGGCATCTTCTCCGCCCCCCAGTGAAACGAGACGACGATATAATCGACAAACGGTTTCAGCTTTTTGATGTCGGCGCGGACCAGATCAGGCCAGCCCGGCGCAGTGCCGGGGCGGCTGGCGCTGGCGTAGAAGTCGGTCGGCAGGGTGTTGGAGTAAGCGAGAAAGCCGACCTTGCCACCACGGGTGGCGATGGCGGACGGCCGCCGCGCCTCGGCCAGATTGGCGCCGGCACCGACGGCACGCAGGCCGTAGGGGCGCAGGGCGGCGCGGGTGTCGAGCACCCCCTGCGGGCCGTAGTCGCCCATGTGGTTGTTGGCCAGGGTCAGCACGTCGAGGCCGGCACGTTGAATGGCGGCGGCGGTCGTTGTCGGCACCCGGAAGGTGTAGGTCTTGTCCACCACCGCTTCGCCACCATCGGTCAGCGGTGCTTCCAGGTTGGCGATGGCAATGTTGGCACCCTGCAGCAGGGCAGCGGTGGCGGCAAACGGGTAATCGGCACCCTGTTGACGCAACGTGGCCGTGGCGCTGCCGCCGAGGAGCAGGTCGCCGACGGCGACCAGGGTGATCGGCTCGGCCGCTGCCGGCAGGGCGTAGCATAATAGCAGCAGAAAAAGGGGCAGGCGATAGAACGACATGGTCCTGACGTGATCTTTCATAGAGCGCAAATCGACCGGTTGACGTTGACCGGCCAAGGGTGCTAATAATATCCCCCTTAAATTGCTTAAGACAAGGGTTTTCCCATGCTCGACAGTAAACTTCTGCGTGACAACCTCGATGAGGTCATTCGCCGCCTGGCCACCCGTGGCGAAGCGCCTGATTTAACTTGGTTTACGGCCCTCGATGCCCGCCGCCGCGACCGTCTCGGTGAAGCCGAGAGTCTCAAGGCCGAGCGCAATCGGGTCTCGGACCTCATCGGCAAGACCAAGGATAAAAGCCAGGTCCAGGGCGAGATCAGCCGGATGAAGGAGGCTTCGACCCGGATCAAGGAGCTCGACGAGGAGCTGCGGGTCATTGAGGAAGAGTTGGAGCAGAAGCTGCTGCTGCTGCCGAATCTCCCTGATGCCGCCGCCCCGGCCGGGGTCTCTGAGGCCGACAACGTCGTCGTCCGCACCTGGGGTGACATTCCGGCCTATTCCTTCACCCCGCAGGCGCACTGGGACCTTGGCAGTGCCCTCGACATCCTCGATTTTGAGCGTGCCGGCAAGCTCTCCGGCGCCCGTTTTTCGTTGCTGCGTGGCGCCGGTGCCCGGCTGGAACGAGCGTTGATTAATTTCATGCTCGACCTGCACACCACCGAGCACAAATATATTGAAATCCTGCCGCCCTTCATGGTAAACAGGGCGACCATGACCGGCACCGGTCAGCTCCCCAAGTTTGAGGACGATCTGTTCCATACCGAAGGGGTCGATCTGTTTTTGATTCCGACCGCTGAAGTACCGGTGACCAATATCCATCGGGACGAGATTTTAACGGCGGCGCAGCTGCCGATCTGCTACACCGCGCACACCCCCTGCTTCCGCAAGGAGGCCGGGTCGCACGGCAAGGATACCCGCGGTCTGATCCGCCAGCACCAGTTCAACAAGGTGGAGCTGGTCAAGTTCACCCGGCCCGAGGAGTCCGATGCCGAGCTGGCCAAGCTGCTCGACAATGCCGAAGAGGTGCTGCGGCGCCTGAAGCTGCCGTATCGGGTGGTTGACCTGTGTACCGGCGATATCGGTTTCTCCGCTGCCCGCACCTTTGATATCGAGGTCTGGCTGCCGGGGCAGAATGCATACCGGGAGATCTCTTCCTGCTCCAATTTCCGCGACTTTCAGGCCCGGCGCGCCAGTATCCGCTACCGGCCGGAAGAGGGCGGGCGCACGGCCTTCGTCCACACCCTCAACGGCTCCGGCCTGGCGGTCGGACGCACCCTGCTGGCGGTGCTGGAGAATTATCAGCAGGCGGACGGTTCGGTGCTCATCCCCGAGGTCCTGCGCCCCTACATGGGCGGGCTGGAGAAGATCACCAGGGAGTAAGGTGTTACAAAAATACACGGAGGAGTGGCCGAGTGGTTTAAGGCGGCGGTCTTGAAAACCGTTGAACGAAAGTTCCGTGGGTTCGAATCCTACCTCCTCCGCCAAATAGTTCAATTTGCACCGCAGCCAATCGGTAGGATTCGAAGCGGAGCGAACGCTGCCAGCGGCAGATAAGCGGACGAAGGTCCGCGTCAGTGAGCGCAGGGGAGCCGACGCAGGAGCCGATAGGGCGACGTAGTGGGCGAATCCTCCTCCTGAAGCCAAAATATGAATTAGCAGGTTGACCTTTTGTCGGGTTTGCCTGAATATAGGGGCCGATTACGGTCTCAAAAGAGTTGTCTAAAAACGGAGAGGTGGCCGAGCGGCTGAAGGCGGCACCCTGCTAAGGTGTTGTACGGGTTACCGTACCGAGGGTTCGAATCCCTCCCTCTCCGCCATTTTCCAGCCACCTCTACTTTCTACCGGAAGGGACTCAATGGCGCGCACCCAGATTATTTTGCTGATGGTCGTGATGACACTGACGCTCCTGCTGGGGGGGTGTGGAGAGAAGGAAGAGAAGCAAGTCGTAACGTCGGGTAAAGTTGCCCAGCCCATTGTTATCCCCGAGTCTGTTCAGGGGCAATGGAAGGCAGTGCGGATTGCGATTCTCGATAAAACCAACGGTCGCACCGAGATCTATACTGTCGATCTTGGCTCCGAGTTCAAAATTGCCGGCTCCGACGTTCGCCTGCGGGTCGAAAATTTTCTACCCGCCTTTGTCATCGAGAAAAAGACTCTCACTTCGGCATCGAACGAACCACGCAATCCGGCCGTGCAGATCGTTGTCAGCGAGAACGGCAAGGAGCTGTTTAAGGGGTGGTTGTTCAGTCGCTTCCCCGCCCAGCATGCTTTTCAGCATAAGCGCTTCAACTTTACGCTGGTCGATTTCATCAAGCAGCAGGAAAAAAAGGGTTGACAGCCAATCGTTTATAAGCGATAAAGTCGTCCTTCTATGCGCCACTAGCTCAGCTGGATAGAGCGTCTGACTACGGATCAGAAGGCCGGGAGTTCGAATCTCTCGTGGCGCGCCATTAAAAATCAAAGGACTTACGGTATCTTAGGCCGTAAGTCCTTTTTTATTTTTCCTGCCAGGATTGTCTCTAGGTTGTCTGTAGGGGGTCTCGCTTCTTTCAAAGTTGCTGGAAGGTTAAAGTCTTTGCCACCTTTGAGCGAAGATGTCATAATTACACGTTTTTTTAGTTAAGCATCATCTTTTTTCAGGGGGACATTTTCTGATGGACCACTCCGCTCATAATAAGATCGTTTCATTTATCTGGTCGATTGCCGACGATTGCCTGCGGGATGTTTATGTCCGGGGTAAGTACCGTGACGTCATCCTGCCGATGTTCGTGTTGCGCCGTCTTGATTGTCTGCTGGAGCCGACCAAAGATGCTGTCATGGAAGAGGTTAAGTTTCAGCGCGATGATGCCGGGCTGACCGATCTTGATCCTGAAGGACTCAAAGATGCTTCGGGGTACGTCTTTTACAACACCTCTCCCTGGACCTTGAAAAAGCTGGTCGAAACTGCGGCCAATAACCGGCAGATTCTGGAAGCCAACTTCAAGGCTTACCTCGATGGCTTCAGCGATAACGTCAAGGAGATCGTTGACAAGTTCAAGCTACGCTCGCAGGTTGGTCACATGGCGGATAAGGATGTGCTGCTGGAGGTGCTGGAGAAGTTCACGTCGCCCAACATCAACCTGACCCCCAATGAGGCAAAAGATCCGGACGGGCGTAAGCTGCCACCGTTGACCAACCTCGGCATGGGTTATGTTTTTGAAGAGCTGATCCGTAAGTTCAACGAAGAGAATAATGAAGAGGCCGGAGAGCACTTCACCCCCCGTGAGGTGATCGACCTGATGACGCACATCCTCTTCGAACCGGTGAAGGACCAGCTGCCGCCGGTTATCACCGTATATGATCCCGCCTGTGGTTCAGGGGGGATGCTGACCGAAGCTCAGGATTTCATCATTCATCCTGACGGGCAGATCAAGGCCAACGCCGACGTCTATCTCTATGGCAAGGAGATCAACGACGAGACCTACGCCATCTGCAAATCGGACATGATGATCAAGGGGAACAATCCTGAGAATATCCGTTGCGGGTCGACGCTTGCGACTGATGAGTTCGCCGGTTTGCGTTTCGATTTTATGCTCTCCAACCCTCCCTATGGCAAATCCTGGTCAGGTGATCAGAAGTATATTCTGGATGGCAAGGAAGTTGTGGATCGTCGTTTCGAAGTGGCCCTCAAGGATTTTCGTGGTCACGAAGATACCGCTGCAGCCACGCCACGCTCCTCCGATGGCCAGCTGCTGTTCCTGATGGAGATGGTCAACAAGATGAAGGACCTGGATAAGGGTCCCAGCGGATCACGCATTGCTTCTGTTCATAACGGTTCATCGCTCTTTACAGGCGATGCCGGGGGCGGTGAAAGCAATATCCGTCGTCACATCATCGAAAACGATTACCTTGAAGCGATCATCCAGCTGCCGAACAACCTCTTCTACAATACCGGCATTACCACCTATATCTGGGTGCTCTCCAACAAGAAGACCGAACAGCGGCGCGGCAAGGTGCAGCTGATCGATGCCAGCCAGATGTTCCGCAAGCTGCGCAAGAACTTGGGCGCAAAGAACTGCGAATTTGCTCCCGAGCATATCCGCGAAATCACCCAGCTCTATCTCGACCTGCCGAACGACGGTGTCTCCAAGGTTTTCGATAACAGTGACTTTGGCTATTACAAAGTAACCGTTGAACGGCCCAGTCGCAGGGCGGCTCAGTTCTCTCCCGAAAGGATTGCCAGCCTCCGTTTTGTTCCGGCTTTAAATGAGGTTATGGAATGGGCTTATGAAAAGTGGGGGGATGTCATCTATTCCGAGCTGGCGGTTCATCGCAAGGTGATCGAGGCGCATCTTGAAAAGGAAGAGATCAATCTGACCGCCAAGAACAGCAAGGCGTTGCACAACCCGCAAACCTGGGCAAATCAGCGTGCCTTGTTGAATACGGCGCAACAGCTGATGCAGAGCATTGGTCAGGGCCTGTTCATGGATTTCAATCTCTTTAAGGATGAAGTCGATGCCTGCCTCAAAGCCAAAAAGATTAAACTCTCGGCCAGCGAGAAAAACCAGATCCTTAACGCTGTGAGCTGGCGTGACGAGCAGGCCGAGCGGGTCATCAAAAAGGTGCATAAAATCAGCGGTAGAAAATTGGATGACTTACTGGATGAACTCAACTGCACTCCGGAGCAGTTGCGTGATTTTGGTTACTGGCCGTCGCAGACCAAGGTTGAATATATTGAATACGAGTCAGATTCTGACCTGCGCGATACCGAGAATGTGCCGCTAAAGGATGATATTCACGTTTACTTCCTGCGTGAGGTACGTCCCCACGTCGATGAAGCTTGGATCAATCTTGACCAGACCAAGATTGGTTATGAGATAAGCTTCAATAAGTACTTCTATCAGCACAAGTCACTCAGGTCGCTGGAAGAAGTGACGCGAGACATTCTTGATTTGGGGGCTGAGACTGAAGGACTTCTAAAGAAGTTGGTCAGTTTTGGGAGGGCAATACGATGACTTCAGATTCAGTATCTGACGTCATGATGATGAGAGATAGTGGTTTTAAATGGCTTGGTAGTATGCCAAGCCATTGGGAGCTTAAAAGATTTAAGTTTCTATACAGTGAATCGAATGCTGGAGAAGTGATTGATAAGAGCCATTGGCATGTCGGTGAAGAGTTATTATTCACTTGCCAACGAGCGCCAATGAAATCATCTTTCCCAAAGTTTAAGGATCGAATAAGGACGAGAACTTCAGACCTTTTACTTACTAGGAATGGAACGCCTTACGTTCACCTCCCTCCTGATGGGGCTATTTATAGCAACGTTGTTCAGAGAGTTCGTCTTAAGAAAGACTTGAATAGACGTTTTGTTTGGTACGCACTATCCAATTCTTGTCTCTACTTAAAAGGATTTGGGGACATAATTGAAAGTTTCAATATGTCCACATGGGACAACCTCGTTGTCCCAATTCCATCGCTATCGACCCAAGAAAATATAGTTACGTTTCTCGACCAAAAAACCGCCGAGATCGACGCAGCAATTGCTAAGAAGCAGCGTTTGATCGAACTTCTCAAAGAGCAGAAAGCTATTCTGATCAATCAGGCCGTAACCAAGGGACTGAATCCCGATGTGCCCATGCGTGATAGTGGTGTGGAGTGGATTGGGGGGGTGCCGGAGCATTGGGAGGTCATTAGGCTTAAGTACTTATTCAGCGAGGTAAGTGGCTGGACAAAAACAGGGGAGGAAGAGCTTCTTTCCCTCCGCATGTACGCTGGGCTAGTACCTCACAACGATGTCTCAGACAAGCCAATCACCGATACAGAACTTATTGGTTATAAACTTATTGTGCCTGGCCAGATGGTTATGAATCGCATGCGGGCATCAATTGGGTTATTCGGTGTAGCGCGTAGCTCTGGTCTTGTGAGCCCTGATTATGCAGTGTTTGACGTTACTGCTGACATAGATGTGGATTACTATCAGGCACTTTTTAAGACAACGGTAATGGGGGGCATTTTCCGACTCAATTCTAGGGGGCTTGGTACTGGAGCCTCTGGTTTCATGCGCCTTTATACTGATAGTTTCGGTAGAATAAAGGTGCCATTTCCACCGAAAAAAGAACAGGTGGAGATAAGTCAACAGATTGAAAAGGTGAATCAGGGGCTCGGAGAAGTTGAATCAAAAGTGCTTTCTGAGATTGAGCTACTCAATGAGATGAAGATTACAATTATCTCAAGTGTGGTTACAGGGAAAATTAAAATATAAGGATTCAGCGCTATGGCCACCCAAACCAACGAACAAGCACTCGAAGCCTGTATCGAGAAAGTCTTAACTGGAACGTGCCGTGAGCAATTGAAGCTTGATGGTTTGGGTATCGCTGAAGCTAACGTTCAATATCGTAGTGGCCACCAGTACTGGCTTGGTGATTCGGGTGATTTCGATCGTGAGTTTGCGGTCGACCGACTTCAATTCTGGAATTTTCTGGAAGCAACACAGGCTGAAGAGCTGACTAAGGTAAAAGACCGCCCCAACTGGCAGCGGTTGGTTCTGGAACGCCTGAACCGAAAAATCCAGAAAGAAGGGGTCCTCAAGGTTCTCAAGGGCGGGTTACGGATTGATGACGCCCATTTTTCCCTCCTCTACAGCCAGCCTTACAATACGATCAACCCCGAAGTTGCTAAGCGGTTTGAGCAGAATGTCTTCTCTGTTGCACGGCAGGTGCATTACTCCCAGGCAGAACCGCTCAAGTCCATCGATATGGTGCTGTTCATCAACGGTATTGCCATTGCCACTATTGAATTGAAGAACGCCTGGACCGGACAAACCACATATCACGCCATGAAACAGTACCGTGAAGATCGTGATCCCAACGAGCCGTTGCTGCAGTTTGGCCGTTGCCTGGTGCATTTCGCCGTCGATACCGATGAGGTCTATATGGCAACCCGGCTGGAGGGAAAGAAGACCAACTTCTTGCCGTTCAACAAGGGGTACAACCATGGTAAGGGGAACCCACCGAACGAGACCGGTCACAAATCGAATTATCTCTGGCAGGAGGTTCTCACCCGGCAGAGTCTCACCAATATCATTGAACATTTTGCCAAGCTGGTCGGTGAGAAAGAGAGCGTTCCGCTCAAGAAGAAAACCCTCTTCTTCCCGCGTTATCATCAGCTGGAGGTCGTGCGTAACCTGCTCGCTGATGTGCGAGATCGTGGCGTGGGGCAGACCTATCTGATTCAACACTCGGCAGGCTCGGGTAAATCTAATTCCATCACTTGGACCGCCTACCAGCTGATCGAGGTCTACAATAAAGAAGCGGATCATCCGGTTTTCGATTCGGTGATTGTCGTGACCGATCGGCGGGTGCTGGACAAGCAGCTGCGCAACAGCATCAAGCAGTTCTCCGAGGTCAAGAATATCGTCGCTCCGGCCATGAGTTCTCAGGAGCTAAAGCAGGCCCTGGAAGGCGGCAAGAAGATTATCATCACCACCATCCAGAAGTTTCCGTTTATCGTCGATGGGATCGAAGACCTCTCCGATAAGCGGTTCGCGGTCATTATCGACGAGGCGCACAGTTCACAAAGTGGCTCAGCGGCCGACAATCTCAACCGGACGCTGGGTTCCGATGAGGATGAGGTGCAGGACGCGATTCTGGAGATCATGAAGAAGCGCAAGATGCGCGGCAACGCTTCCTATTTCGCCTTTACCGCCACCCCCAAAAACGCGACCCTCGAACGCTTCGGTGAAAAGACACCGGAGGGCAAGTTCGTACCCTTCCATCTCTACTCGATGAAGCAGGCGATCGAAGAGGGCTTTATCCTCGACATCCTGACCAATTACACCACCTACAAGAGCTACTACCAGATCGAGAAGTCGATCCAGGATAACCCCCTGTTCGATAGTGCCAAGGCGCAGAAGAGATTGCGCTCCTACGTGGAAGGGGATAAGGAGACCATCGCGGTCAAAGCCGATATTATGGTCAGCCATTTCCTGGAGCAGGTCGTCGGTCCGAAAAAGCTCAAGGGGCATGCTAAGGGGATGGTGGTGACGCGCAACATCGAAACCGCGATTCGCTATCATTCCGCAATTCGCGAAGCCCTTAAAGGGCAACCGTTTAAAGCAATGATCGCTTTCTCCGGCAAGAAGCTGCTTGATGGCATTGAGCACACTGAGGATTCGATCAACGGCTTTCCGTCAAAGGATATCGAGGAGAAATTCGATTCGGAAGAGTATCGCTTGCTGGTGGTGGCCAACAAGTATCTGACCGGCTTCGATCAGCCCAAGCTATCGACCATGTATGTCGACAAAAAGCTGCAAGGGGTTTTGGCGGTCCAGGCCCTCTCGCGCATGAACCGCTGCTCCCACTCACTCAACAAACGCAAAGAGGATACCTTCGTCCTCGATTTCTTCAATTCTACCGATGATATAAAGAAGGCTTTCGATCCGTTCTATACGTCAACGTCACTCTCGAAGGCGACTGACGTCAATGTGCTGCATGATACCAAGGAGAAACTTGACGAGGTCGGTGTTTATGAATGGTCAGAGGTTGAGGCGTTTTGCACTCTCTATTTTGGTGATGCCGAGGCCGAGCAGCTCAGCCCGATTATCGACACCTGCGCAGCTCGTTTTGAAAGCGAACTGGAACTGGAAGACGACGAGAAGGTCGACTTCAAGATCAAAGCGAAGCAGTTCGTGAAAATCTACGCGCAGATTGCCTGCATCATGCCGTTTGACAACATCGAGTGGGAGAAGCTGCACTGGTTCTTAAAATTCCTCATCCCGAAACTGAAGATCAAAGATAAGGACAAAGATACCCTGGATGAACTGCTCGACAGCGTAGATCTCTCGACCTATGGCCTCGAAAGGGTCAAACTGAAAGAGAGTATCGGCCTGGATGACAGTGATTCGGAACTCGACCCGCAGAACCCAAACGTGCGGGGGGCGCATGGCGAGGGGCCGGTGGACCCGCTCGATGAGATCATCCGAGCTTTCAATGAGCGCTGGTTTGCAGGGTGGGATGCTACCCCTGAGGAGCAGCGCGTTAAGTTCATCAATATTGCCCAGCATGTATTCAATAGCCCCAACTACCAGACGCAGGTCGTTGATAATCAGGACGAGCAAAACAGCCGCATTGCTTTGGAGAAGTTGATCAGTCAGGCGGTCAGTAAGGAACGTAAGAGAGAGTTGGATCTGTACAAGCGTTACGCACAAGACCCTGAATTTAAGCGGGCATTTGATTCGAGTATTATGAGGATGCTGGCTAATGTGGATATTGCAAAAACCGTTGTCGAACACACTGGGGCTTAAGGGTGAGATGTGAGTACTACAGATCTGGCGAAGAAAATGAGCTCAACTTGTATATTTTGTAGTCGCACTGGTGAGATGACAGATGAGCATATCGTTCCCGAAGGTATGGGTGGCACTCTCATGATTAAGGCTGTCTGTAAAAGTTGTAATGACAGAATGGGTAGTGATTTCGAGGGGACCACAATCAACAGCTTCCTGTTTGAAACGCCCAGGTACGTTCATGGTATTAAAGGGAAGCGAACTGAGCCGCCGAATCCGTTTCGAAAACCGGGGGTTCTACCTAACGGATTAAAGGTGCGATTAACTGACGCATTAGCTCCTTATCTTATCCCATCTGTAAAAGAGGAGCGGATGCCGGACGGTAGTATGAGAGTGTCATTGACGTTAGACGCTGCCGATGAAAACGATACTGAAAGAATTCTATTAAAAGTCTTTCGCCGTTATTACCGTGAACAGCACGAAAGTGGTCCCTCAATAAATTTTGAGTCTAAAGCTGCTGAAGCTGTTGCAGAAGCAATGCTTCATCTGAGAAGGGAGGAAAATAGTGACCCAATTCAGATGAGCTTTTCAATAGACTTAACTGCTCTTAGGCTGACTTACCTGAAAATCGCTTTTGAAACGGGCTGGCACCATTTTGGAGATAGTTACCTTCAAGATAGAGTCGCAATTGAGATAAGGGATACCGTGAATAGCCGGTTAGAACAAGCTCTGATTAGAGGGCAGGTCCCCACCGAGCATAACGAACTGAGTCAAATAACTAACGTTGAAGATTGTCATTCCGTTATGCTTATAAACAATTCCTGTTACATCAACCTGTTTGGTTTGGCTGGAGTTGTCGAGATGTGTGATCAAGGGGGGGCGTTCAACCTTGGACAAGAGAACGCGGTTATCTATCATCATAATTACGTAAATGGTGGCGTCACAATCACGCCATTAGTTCAACATCTTGCTAATTTCCTAAGCGCATAAGTTGGTCTGTACCGACCCCATGGTACCGATTGTATCAATACATGTAATAGTGCTTATGGAGAAAAAGTATTTTAGTTTTTTGACCGTGATCTGAAGTCATGGTGGGCTCGGTCGATTTTGAAATATCCCGATCTTTGATCGATTTCCATTCCTGAACGAAATTTCCCATTTGCTTCCTCGAAATGTCTCAGAGAAGGTCCCGCTGAGTCTAACTACCTCTGAAGACATATATGACTCCTTCGATATCAACACTATCGAAGGAGGAATTTATGAAGCAATTCACAGACCGGCAGGGATTAGACATTCTGGGCATATCTGACCCCGTCAGGTCCTTGGTCGAGCATCTGCTGGCCGTTGAACTATCCATCTGTAAATCCGACATTCTCAATCCCGACGATGGCGCGGTCTATCTGGTTGAAGACAGTGATGGTGACAACTCCATCATCCAGGCAATCGGATCGCCTGTTCGCGCCGGGCTATTCGAAGGTGTGAAGTACCATTCGACTTCACGTTGCTTCGTCTGTCATTTCCTGCCGAATAACCAATGTTGCGTCACCGTGGTAATTCCTGATCGCAAGTGGCTTTGTCGTGAATGGCGGAATGTCCTTGAGCAGGAGGTGCAGCATGATCGCCAGATTCTTTAATCTGGAGGATGGTCAACCTTCAGTTCTTCGCCTGCGGATAATCCGTCCGGTCTTCGAGACGGTTTCCGTCCATGAAGATGCCGCATCATACCTGTCGGATAACCCGATCAAATCATCTGTGGCAGTTTTTGAAATGTTCCAGTTCTTGCAAAACGAAAGCAAGGAATACATGTTCTCTTTGCATCTTGATAGCAAGAATCATGTTGTTTGTGCCGAGCTGATTTCCGTTGGTAGCCTCAATGCCAGCATAGTGCATCCGCGAGAAATTTATAAAAGTGTGCTGCTCTCATCGGCAGCTGGTTTGATCTTGGTTCACAATCACCCGTCTGGCGATCCGGCACCGAGTCGAGAGGATCTCGACATAACGAAACGGTTAAAGGAAGCGTCAGAGTTGCTCGGCATCCGACTTCTCGATCACGTCATTGTCGGCCAGACGTATTATTCTTGCGCTGATCATGGGGTGCTGTAGCTCAAATCGTCAATCGGTCCTCCCATTAGTTGGGAGGGCTTTTTCATTTCAGGAGGTTTTATGATCCCACCGCTACTTTATGCGTTACCGCGTTTACTGCTAATGATAGTGCCGATCTTCATCACAATTAAGTCCAAGGAGGTCAAGGATGATTCGACTGAAAAGCGCGAGCCAGGCTCTGAGCCTCAAGGGACAGATACCTGAGCTTGCGATTAAGCGCATGGTTCAATTTCAAGGTGATAATCGCTATGATCCGTCGAGGGATGGTTACATAGTCGTGATTCAACCCGGGGACGACTTGGAGGCGATTCCGGAGGCAGGAGATCGTGGGCTTTTGACATACGTCGATGATGATCTCCCGCCATTCGAATATATCTTTCATGTCATCGAGGCGGGGCAGAGGATCTACGAGGCGGTTATGCTTCTGGACGATGAGCGGACCATCGCATTCATTATCCCCGATGAGGTTGTAGCAAATGATCGGTTAAAGCGGTTGCTTGAAGCTGAGAGCACGTTGGCCCTAAACGAATAATGCCCATCCAGCCGGATGGGCATTTTCTATTCAGAGGGCGGGCCAGCTTTGAAGGTGAAAAATGGATCAAATTTTCATCGAAACCCACCTGCAACCAACCTTTTTTGCCAGCAAAAGATATTCGGATATGTGGTTGCTCGAATCGTCACCTATCGACCCAGAGATCTTCAAGAAGACGGTCACCCTTTTTCAGCGAAATCTCCGTGGCCAGTGACCGTCATTCTGAACTTTCGTCGTAAATGAAATACCATGTTCGACGTGGCAGTTTGATCTGGCGCGTGACTTCGTTCTCTGTGACCTGCTCGCCGGTGGACTTGTGTTGCTTCAGCAACCGTTTGAGGGGTGTCATCTCAACCCTGGAATCTCGGAAGCAATAATGACGATCAGACAGATTGATCTGGTTGAGAAGATCTTCAATTTTGCGGTTTAGTGCTTGCCGGTTCTGATAACTCCCCGGTATGGCAATTCTGTCGTATTGATGCGGGGTGTCATCATCGGCGAGCAGTGAGATGTTGAAGGTCAGGTCGTGTCTGAGATCAGAACCTGAAGTGTCTGAAATTTTAGTTCGGTCTTGCCGTGACCTTTTATATTTGAATGCCGTTGTCAGCGAGACTTTATCGCTGAATACGTCCTTAACTGCTGTTGATGTGACGAAATGCAGCGCGTTGATGTCGTATCCGAGCATCGATTCAAAGCGGGCAATGCAAACTGCAATATTTCTTTCACGAATGCGGTGGTATGCCCGTGCATAAATGAGTCCCGATGCTCTTTCTTGTAAAAGGATGACATCGCCCTTAATGCTATTGCTCTTCCCGTCTTGCCACTGCACCCGGACTTGGTGAATTGCCGCTGAGCCGGGTGCAGGTATTTTTCGGTCGAATGAATTCAGGAGTGCACCGGAGGCGTAACGCTTCAAAGTCCGATGGATGGTTATAGGAGCGAAGACGCGCGATATCCGAAACTTGTTAGTCCCATTGATCGGTGTCGCTGTGTTGGTACTGCCGCGACGAGCTTGTGTTGGTAGGTTCGCCCAAACGGGTGCCAGATATTCCATTAATTTTGGATAGCGATAACGGGACAGCCGAAGCAGCTCTATAAAGACCGCTGCGCCGGGTGCATCAATGCCCGGTGGCCCTTCGGGGTTACGGGGGTGATCAGTGAAATCATCGCGCCTCTTCCATTTCTGAACTGATGTCGGTGACAGACCGTATTCAGCGGCAATCTTCCGCACGGGACGGTCATCATTACGGATAGCAATTCTCAGTTCTCTGGGAATTCGGCGGCTCATGCCCTGAATGTAACAGTTAAACGAGATAATTTACACAATTCATTTCACCAGTCACAAGCTCCTATCGCCACCTGAAAAAACGAGTCCTCCCCGACTATCAATGACCATTATGGCCAGCGTCTGAAATGTGAATCTTGTGTGAAATACTTCCTGTGATTTCAAGATTTTAGAAGGTAGTTGAGCTTAATTTAATAGCCGAAACGGAGGAACGAAATGACACGAAACAAAACGCGAAAAATGAGCATTCGCGTCATCGAAAGTTTGCCGGGACCTGATCCGGACTCGAGGTCGAGCAACATCGAATACAGCGTGGCTCAGGAGTCGAATTTGATTTTGGCGGTTTACAAAAACGGCTCACGGTCTTGGCGGTTCAAGAAGACTTTTCGTGATGATCGCCTGTTTATCACAATCGGGGCGTACCCGGTATGGGGGTTGGAGGATGCGATCGAGCGGACCCGTGAGTTCAAGAGGTTGATGGACGAAGGAATTGATCCCCGTGAACAGCAGTACTTGGAGAAGAACTATCTGTTCGGTGCGTTTATCGATGATCACTTCTGGCCGCAGGCGAAAGGTGCGTACAAGAGTGCGACCAATATCCGGAGCATGCTTGATAAACGCATCTTGGATGAGTTTGGCAATAAGCCAATCGCACGGATATCCAAGCGCCAGATTGCTGATTTCCATCGTCGCCTGGTGGATGAAGTTAGCGGCGTTTCCGGGAATCGGTATCTGTCAACCTTGTCCAGTATCTTCCAGCTTGGGGTCGAGCTTGACCTGATCTCAACCAATCCCTGCCGTGGAGTGAAAAAGGCCAAAGAGAACAAAAGCCGCGATCGTTATCTTCTGGATGATGAGTATGTGCGTTTCATCAAAGTCGCGCATGAAATGATCGATCGCTCGTCGGTCAAGGCAATCCTAATTTTAAGTGTACTCGGGCTGCGCAAGAGCGAGTTGTTGTCCCGAACCTGGGACGATCTGAGCTTTTCTGACCGGCTCATCTATATTCGTGATCCGAAAAATGGCGAATCACGGTATGTGGCGCTTAACACATTCTCTTACGACTTGCTGAAGCGGATGCATAAGGAACGGGACAAATCTTCCCCGTGGATTTTTCCGAGCCGTTCTGGTTCTGGTCATCTTCTTGAAGTCCGCAGAACGTTCGACACCATCCTGAAAAAGGCCGACATAAAAGGACTGCGCTTACACGATTTGCGGCGTTCTCATGCGACCCATCTGCTGAATTCTGGGGTCGACATTGTCCAGATCAAGGAAATTCTCGGTCACAAAGATTTGCGGAGCACGCAGGTTTATGCCCGGCTTAAGACGGCTTCCTTGGCCAAAACTAGTGAGCTTGCCTCAAAACGCATTGAGGAGGCAATCAACCATGTCTAAGCATAATGCGCGGCACCCTGAGAGGGGTGCCGCACCTGATAATTTTTTGCAGCAAAGTGTATCTGACGTTAACGACCTGCCTGAGTTGTATGCACCGTTTTTCGGACAGACATGGATTCGGAGTGATCGTGTGGAATGTGTCTACTCACGGGTTTACTTCCTTGCCCTGGACGCTGAATGGTACTGCAGGGGGGCGCGCAACATCATTCTTTCCTACCAGATGGCAACTGTTTCGCCTGATCGTGCCGCAAATATTATCGAGTACATGGCTCCCGGTCAGCGACTGACTCTGCCCGAGTTACTCGAAAAGGGGGTGCGATCGGTTATTGACGAGCTCCTTTCTCTCGACTCGGATCTGCCAATTCTGTTTGTTGTGATCGCACATAATACATCGGCTGAATGGTCGGCTGTGAAAGATCGCGATGCGAGCTACATAACCAAAAACCTGATGTCGATTCGGAAGTCACCGGTTACCGGTTTGAATCACATCGAGTATCACTCGCCGTCACTTGGACATGTTCATGTCCGACTCTTCGACAGTATGCTTCTTGCTCCGGCTGGGTTTAAGAGCCTGGATGCGCTTTCTTCATTATTGGGCGACTTAGCTCATCGCAAGATCGATATTCCCCAACACTACAAGGAAAACATGGACCAGTTCCATCGTGAGAGACCGGAGGAATTCGAGGCCTATGCCCTGCAGGACACGGCGATCACAGCTCGACTCTTTCCGGTACTTCAAGGAGCGCTGAATGATTTGGCTTATGGTGGTCAACATGGGCAATTGTTTGTCACTTTGGCGAGTGCTGCGGTTAAGGGGTTTTTGAAAGAAAACCGTTGGTACAAACATTATCGCAGAGCGCTGTGGGCCCCGAAATTTAATGATGCCTACAAGCTGATCAAGAGTTCTTACCACGGTGGACGTAATGAGGGGTTCATCGTTGGCGACACCCGCGAGGATGAGGTCCTGAAGAAAAAGTTCTGGTTAGATGACGATTATGCCGGGTGCTACATAACGGCGATGTCGCTCATTTTGATGATCGATACAAAAGGGGAAGTACGTGATGTTCGGGCACGCTATGAGATTACCGATAAAGTCGTTGCTGCATTACGAGTGGAAGGAATCGCCGATAAGATTATCCGCCGTTTGAAAACGTCGCTGAATGAATCGCCTGAGGCATTTCGCAATGGGTTGAATGAGCTCAAAAACTGGCGTACAGCGAAGCGAATTCGGCAGCTCTGCGAAGTCACCGATAACACGCTGATTGAAGAATGGGTATCGCGCTCGAATGATGCCCTTGATTCTGATCCAATTATCCCCGGTTTTAGTAAAGTCCGTTTTTCATTTCCTGAAGATTGCCCATATCCGTGTTTGCCTGTTCCGCATGAGAAATATGGACTGATCTATCCGCTCGAAGGCGAAACATGCGTGACAGCCTCGGAAGTTGTTTTGGCCGTTCAGGCTGGAGCCCGAATTGAAGGATTGTGGTCGGTTGAATTGCCGGTCTTGGAAGATGAAGCCGGTCCGGTCCTGTTGATTCGTGATCATCTGGCCAAACTTGCTCGACTGCGCAAGCGGTATAAGGATGACAAATCCAACCCCGAATCGAAGATCTATGAGCGGCTATTGAAAGAATTTTCCAACAGTTTTTACGGAAAATTTGCTCAAGGGGTTAACTGGAAAAACGCGATCGTAGACTCCACCGGTCTTTCAGAAAGAATGCCGCAATCGAAAGTGACGGAAGCGTGTGTTGCGGCACTGGCAACGGGGTTCGCGAGAACCGCGCTGTCAGCTTTTCATTTGGCCGTTACTCAATTCAATCGCGGCAAGGCCCCTGAAGATCGTATTGAAATTGCCTCCTGCACCACGGATGGGCTTTTGCTCGGGCTGCCTGCACCTGAGGACTTTAGTGTTGCCGGTGATTACTACCAGGTAGTGAATCAGGATAAAGCCGCTACTGGTGAATCCGAGTCTTACATGGCCTTCGCCAACAACCCGGGATTTGAGCATTTCCTTGAAAGGTTTGGTTGTTCGGAGTTGCTGGGTCACCTCGGTAATTATCTTTCCCTCAAGCAGATGCGGCACGCCCGTATCGACCTGACTGGTGACGATGATTATCTCGAAGTGAAGCATCTCGCCGATCATCTTGTATCTGTAAAGACCCGGGGGCAGCTTGGTTTTCTGTCGACGGGCGACTGCTCCATCCTGGCCCGGTTCGGGCACAAGATCCCCCTTTCTGAAGAATACGATTCCGAAGAATACAAGCGGATTATGACCAGTAAAGGGTTGGTCCGTGACACCGCTGATGCTATGTGGCTGATGAAGAGAATCGAGCAGTCAACCGAAGGGAGCGATCTGACGACCTATCCGCATATTACTCTGAACAGCTTCAAAAAAATTCTGGAGAGCAAGGGGGTCTTAGACTTAACCAGAAGCGTTACTGAGCGCTTCGTCAATGTCGACTTCGACTGGAAACGTGACTTGGTTTGGGGGGAAGGAGAGACAAGTCGAGTTTCACCGGTTTCGGTCCCGCACAAGTCCATCGAAGCCATGATCCGTCGCCGGAGCGTCATGGAGACTATCCGCCGATCGGGGAAGACGGCGACGCCGGAAATGGTCTTGAGGTGGTCGATGAAGTCTGGCCGGACCGTTCGCAGTCGTGAAGGTGATGTTGTAACCGTTGCGCGAATGTTTCTGCGTGGAGTCATGCAGGGAAGGATCGATGCTGTACGGCCTGCGACGTATAAAGAGACGGCGACTTTACTGAATCATGTGTGGCAGGAGATTGGTCTGCACCTGTTCGCTGTTAAAGAGTGGAAGTACGATGACGTCAATAACGCCATCCGTGGGCTCTGGGAGCCAGGAGCGCTTCTTTTTGATGGATCGTACGAACCTCTGCTGCAGGAACTCTGCAAAGTTTTCGATGCAGATTACGAGAGTGTCTACCCGCTGTTATTCAGTGCCGAGGTATTTCAACGTCAGGCTGCGTCTGTTGCGCGTGATGTTGCCATAGCTATTCTCAACGGACCTGGTCTTGGGATTGAGCCGTTTGTCGACTTGGCAGATCGGGGGGCGTTGCCGACGCGTTCTCGGATACTCGATCATTTTGGTGATCTGGTTTCCGGTATTGATGCGGTTGGTCCGTATGAATTTCCCGACAAGCGGTCTGCACCAGATCGCGAGATCGTAAATCAGTTCTTCCGGCGTGCGGGTTTGTCTGCAAGCGATGCTCAGGCAGCAACCCGAGCGGTCATCCAGAGACGTCCTCGAAGTATTCCGTCTGGCTTTAAGCCGAACAAAACCTGTCTACATAAATTTCTCCAAGCTCTCTATCGGCCTGATGTGACACCTGCGCCCATCACCTTTTCGAAAGTTGTTGATCGGCTTGAACGGTTTGGCTTGGAGCCAATTGAGGGTGCCCGGGTTCGTTGGGAGAAGTTTGTTCCGAATACTCTCGCGCGGACATCACGTAATCGATTTCAGATCAAGCTCATGGCTGAGGTCCTAAAGCTTGAACCCGAACCCTATTACGACGTGCTGTTTCGGAGAGGGTGATGCTCTACCTGTTAAACGATATGCCGCTCGATCTCTCGGTGAGAGTGATCGATCCGAGAGAGGTTGGGAATAAGTACCCACAGCGGTTCAATATTGCACGCATGGACATTCCTCATGAGTGCGAGGAAAGGCGGTTTGTCGCCGCACTGAAAATCATCAAAGGAGGTGAGGCGCAACACAGAAAGCGTATCGAAGAAATTCTGAAGAAGCGGAGTCGAAATCTGAAAACGGCCGTAGGGTCTCGACTCGATTATTTAAACGGTCAAATGGGAGGACGAGAAATGAAGTACGACAATGAGGCTTTGGAAAAGTTGTTAACTGATGCGTTTCAGCCTTTGCGGGCTGAACTGGGCTGGCCCGAGAAGAATACGACGACTTGGGCTTATCAGATTACTGAGCGGGCAATCGATGCGGCGACGAGTGATAAGGCGAAAGGAACTCTCCGCCAGACCGTGCCGTTCGGGATTCTGTTTCAGTATGACCTGAATCGGTTGGAGGAGCGGCTGAAGGTCGACGCACCTGATGACGTCAAAAACGTTATGAAAGTCGTAAGGGGGACGGTCTCGCGTGATCATCTGGCATTGATCTCGTTGACGGCTAATGGTGAGGGCGAGCTGGTGGTGAAGATTGTCAACGACGACAAAAAGCGACTCTTCATGCCCGCCTGGAAGCTGGTGGACCTGATCGAACATGCGGGTGCTACTCGTAAGGTTTTCACCTTTCCCGAGTACTATAACCGCGAGCGCAATCCGGCGGTGGTTTTCAATCAAGAAGCTGTCGGTGACGTGGTCGGTGAGTTTGACCCGGCGCAAGGGTTGCTGACGGTAATGACCTTCCAGGGCAGTGCGAAAAAGCCGACGTCCGGGCGGACCGAATTTTATCTGGACCCTGATTATCTCTTGGCGCTCTGGGTTGTTCTGAAGCGCACCCGTGAAGATAGCCGGAGATATCAGGAACTGCTGGAGATGGCTGAGGCTGAGATCGATTACAGACTTAATAACCTGCGATAGGTAAGGAGAGGTAAATGCCGAAGAAATGCGAAGGGAAAGTGAACAAGGAGCACGATGAAAACGTCGTGCAAAATTATCAACCTCAACGTGAAAAGGAGATGAATATGGCAACTACAGGCGAAATGGATGCAGGCAGGACGTTTCTTTATGAAGTGGTAGACGGAATGCTCCGCGCCGATGGTGATGGCCTTCAGGGTGGCGTTGCGAGAGGGCTTAATAATCTTTCCGCGATGGTGCCCTTTAACCCTAAAGGTGGAAGTCCGACTCCGGTGCCGGGAATGGGCGGAATGGAGCCGGGTGCGATCGGTTTCCGCCGTAACGGTAATAACCTTTCCGTTGCGATCGTCGGGGGGCTTTCACCTGTGCGTTATATCCCTCTCGACAAGTTGATTTTGCTGGTCGAGCGGATGCATGATCCCGATCGTCAGACGATCATCCTGCAGAACTGCTCCGAAGGGAGTGATGGGAATGGTCGTGGGCAGGTGCTGGCAAAGATCAACCCCAACCATTCGGCTCTTCAGGTGGTGGTCGGTGCGGCAAGCCGTATTATCCGACGTCGTGAGGATATCGTGCGCCAGGATAGCTACTACATCGACCGCGATCAGCTGACTAGTTATTATCTGGCAGCAAAAACTCAAATTCGAGGCGCAAATCAGCTCGAAGAACTTATCCAGGCCAATGAGGGCTGGCGGGAATTTAATATCCCCACCAACCCTCTGGACCCGTTTGGTGTTTAAAATGAGCACGGTAGCGATGTGCCAAGTCGAGTGGCGCGGAAGCAGGCTTGGGCTGCATTTGGTCAACGGGCATGGACAGAGTTTCTTTATCTATGCCAGACCGTTGATTGCAATGGTCAAAAGCTCTGGTAAATACAAACTGGTCAAGCGTCATAACCGGAATCCTGAACGGGCTGTGGATTACCATGGTGGCGAGATCTGGGGGCAGATTGAGAAGTATCAGGATGATCAGTTCCGGATTGAATTGCTTTTCGGGGTTATCGGTCAGGAGATTTCGAACGACGATAAAACCGGTGAGCTTAAAAATGTGGTCAAGCTGGAGGAGTACCTTCTCCCGCGGGGGGATTTCAGGACTCTGTATGAAGCCCTGAAGCTGATGTATGGCAAGCAGACTGATTTCAAGGATCTTGTGGATGAGGCGGAATCGTCTGTGAAAAACTGATACGCAATTACATTACATGGTCGTGATAATTCTGGGGGTCGTGCCGATAAGGCCGATCCCCCTTTTGATTTCCGTGAGCAAGTAATAGTGCTTATGGAGGATGGGTATTTTATTATTTTCGCGTGTTTTGGAATGGTTTCTGTTTATTTACATTCATCTTATTTTGGTGTAAGTTATGGGAATTATGCCAATTTTTCAAGAGCTTAAGGTGGTGTGACGTATTGCGGCATCAGCGGATGGTATCCACAAATCAACAATGGGAGGGGTGGCGTGGTTACAAATTCATTTTTTGATGAAAAGAAATCTTGGTCGAGGATCAAAGATGAGGTCCTGAAAGGGTATTTACCCCCTTATCTTGCCAAAGTTTCGCGAACGAGAAAACCTATCATCGTTGCCGACTGCTTTGCAGGGAAGGGAGCTTTTGATGATGGGGAACCTGGTTCTCCGCGAATTATTACTGGCGCAATCGCTGATCAACTTTTGGTCCACCCGTCCTCTGAAATTAAATCCGTATTTATAGAAAAGAAATATGTGAAGGACTTGAGGCGGAACCTATCTGAGGAGGAATGGGTTCATATCCTTGAGGGTGATTACGAAAGCCGAATGGAATATTTTATAGAAGAGTATGATTCGCGTGATCAAAATCTTCTCCTGTACGTTGACCCTTATGGGATTAAGAGTATTCTGTTTTCGCACTTCGAGAGGGTTAAAGCTAAAGGGTTTAACTCAGTTGAATTGTTGTTGAATTTGAATGCTTTTGGATTTTTACGAGAGGCTTGTCGTTTGTCGAATTATGCGGTCGACGATGACGAACAGCCCGAGAATTACGAACGCGATGTTAACTCCCCTGACAGATTGGATGAAATTGCCGGTGGTTCTTATTGGCGGGATATTATCGACCGGAAATATTCCGGTAAAATCACAATGGCGAAGGCTGAAGAGGAGTTCGTAGCCGAATACTGTAGACGGCTTAGAAAAGTTTTTCGGTTTGTCGTGAATATTCCGATCAAGGTTAAGATGGGAAATATCCCGAAATACAGGATTGTATTTGGGACTGACCATGAGGATGGCCTGTTGCTAATGGTTGATGATATGTGTAAGCGTTGGGATGCGTTTCGAGAGGAGGCCCGCTCGAATCAGTCTCCGCTTTTTGAGTTCGATTTTCCCGACCCGTCAAAGCTTCATGATTGTTGGAATGTTAAGGATAAAATTGTGTCAATGATTGACGGGGAAGTTGAGCTAAAAAAACTGCTTGTTTCATTGGTCGAGAAATACGAGATTTCCTTTTCGACCTCCGATTACAAGCAACATCTTAAAGAAATGGCTGGGAACCAGATTGATATTCGGCGTGAACCGGAAACAACCGCAACTGGCCGGAAGAGTTCAAGCTGGGACCACATGAAGAAAGATATGACTATTATGATTTCGAGGAGACAGCAATGGCAACCGTCTCTGCTATAGAGTGGACCGAAGAAACCTGGAATCCGGTAACTGGTTGTAGCAAAGTCAGTGCTGGGTGTGAAAATTGTTATGCGGAAGTAATGGCTCGGCGTCTTCATGCGATGGGTGTTTCAGGCTATGAAAATGGGTTTGATGTCACCTTAATGCCGAACCGTCTTGATCAGCCGTTACGTCGAAAAAGACCAACAAGGTATTTTGTTAATTCGATGAGTGATCTATTTCATGAGCAGATTCCAGATGAATACATCGCAAAGGTGTTTTCTGTTATGAAGAAAACTCCTCAACACACTTATCAGATATTGACGAAGCGGGCACATCGGCTGCTGGAATATTTTGGTGCTGACAAATTGCCAGAGAATGTCTGGCTAGGTGTGACGGTAGAAGATCGTACCAGTGGTGTGCCCCGGATTGATCAATTGCGTGGAGTTGATGCCGCAGTTCGATTTCTGTCGGTTGAACCCTTACTAGAAGACCTTGGAGACATCGACCTCACAGATATTCACTGGGTTATTGTAGGGGGTGAGTCTGGCCCTAAAGCCCGACCGATGAATGAGGAATGGGTGCTGTCTGTAAAGGAGAGGTGTGATCATTACGGAAGTGCTTTTTTCTTTAAGCAGTGGGGGACATGGGGGGCAGATATGGTCAAGCGTAACAAGAAAGCCAATGGACGCTTGCTCCTTGGCCGCAAATGGGACGCGTACCCCGATGCAGTTGCAGTGGGTGGCGAATAAGCTGCTCATGCAGACGCGACATTAACTTTAGGATGAACCTCTTGACGAAATTTTCTGTCCAGCCGTTAGATCAAAAACGATTCGAGGCATTAGCCGGGCATGCGAGGTCTCCTGCTGCGGCGTATATCAGCCGGGAACTTGCGTGGTTTACGAACCATGACGAAACGGTATTGGCAACATTGCTGCTAGATGTAATCGATGGTGATTTTACTGTAATCATACTTGCTAGAGATGAGGGTGGACGTTTTCGCTGCATTGATCTTGGGTGTTCAATTGAAACGGAGGAAGAGGCCCTGGATCGTATGGGGCATTTAATGCGGTGGCATAGTAATATTGGTTTCACCGATTTCACGCAGGGAGACATTGGCGAGGGGGTGGATTTATTTACCCCGATTGTCCCTTCCGACAAACAGCACCCCTATTTCGTCCAGCTAAACAGTAGTGAGGCGTTCTATCCGGCAAAATCATTGATCAATGAGATAATGCCCCATTTTGTGGATATTGACGGAAATTTTTGCGAGCAATTTCAGACGACCGGTTTTGATGCAAGGATGTGGGAACTGTATATCAACTCTTATCTCCACGAGGAAGAACTGTTCATCGACCGGCAATACCATGCTCCGGATTTTATGGTTACTAAGTATGGGGAGAGCGTCGCCATAGAGGCTGTAACAGTGGGGCGCAAGCCTGATAACCCGCCGCAATACTTTAAGGTAAAAGAGGGACAGGAGCTATTGGAGAAGGCGAACGAAGAGATTTATGATTCGATGCCGATCCGGTTTGGTAGTCCTTTGTATACAAAGCTACAGAAAAAGTATTGGGAATTGGAACATGTAAAAGCTATTCCTTTGGTTTTTGCGATTGCCGATTTTCACGATGACATGTCAATGCTGTGGAGCTCGTCGTCGTTGATTTTTTACTTATATGGATACCGGTATGAGCATTATTACGATGAGAATAAAAAGCTTGTCATAAAACCGGTAAAAATTGAAAAACACACTGCTGGTGGCAAAGAGATACCATCAGGTTTTTTCTTCCAACCGAATGCAGAAAATGTGAGTGCAATTATCACATCATCAATAGGTACCATTTCGAAATTCAATCGACTTGGTAGACAGGCTGGCTTTAAAAGTGACAAAGTTACAATGATGCGGGTCGGGTCTTATCATGATCACGACCCGAACGCTTCAGTCCCTAAGAGGTTCAATTATATTGTAGATGAAACCTGCAATGAGACGTGGGCTGAGGGGCTTTCAATGTATCATAACCCTAACGCTATCAACCCTGTTCCTGAGGAATTGTTTCCGTCAATTGCGCATCACCACTTTGAAGATGAGCAGATAGTGAGTCGCTTGCCTGAATTCCATCCATATGAGTCCTTTACGATCAACATGGGGGTCAAAGGATAGGCCTTGTATATAAGAAGACCAGCGGTCTCGAAGGTTGGTGCTCTGTTGGTTGGGTGGTTGTAGGGGGGGGCGTGTTTGGGCTGGAATCTCATATATTCCAGACATTTAGCTGGTTTTATCGAGTGAAAACTGGCTAAAACCGGTGTGGCCTTGAAAAGTATTTTAACCTTTTGATATTAAAGGCAATATCGTGATTAAGGGAGAATCTTGGCATCTGCGGGTAGGTGCCAAGATATTCTGTATAATCAGCGGTTTATAGTGTTTTTCTGCTGATTTTAACCGATATTCTACGGATCAGAAGGCCGGGAGTTCGAATCTCTCGTGGCGCGCCATTTAAAATCTAGGGATTACGGCATCTTGAGCCGTAATCCCTTTTTGTATTTTGTCTGTCTGTTGTCTTACGGGTGTCTCTATGCTATCCCGTTGGATGCCCTAGCAATCCTGGTCTGCACGGTCGCTGCCTGTTTTGTCGCCTTGTTCCTTGTGCGTTGTTCAGCCCTACTTTCGCTCATGTTTAGATGGTTTTCCGCATAGAATGGTCCCGTAATGAATGGGGGGCGACTGGGGGCGCATGAGTCGGTAGTAAGGTGCGGCTGAGTCATGCAGATGGACAACAGAATCAAATACAATACACGCAAGCAGTTCTGTATGGCAGGGGTTGTGCGGGTGTAGCGGACTCTTATGGGATAGAGTCATTTAGAAGATGTTTAATTCTGAAGTTTAAGGCCATCCGATCTGCGTCGGATGGCCTTTTGATCAAACAGATAAGGTATCTCTGTTTTTATAATATAGTCGATATACCGAGGATGGACTGATGCCATATAACTCTGCAATCTCCCTTTTGCTTAACCCTGGAGATTCGAAGTCACACAGCAATGTCTGGATCTCATCAGCCGACAACTTTGGCTTTGCACCAAAAACCACTCCCCGTTCCTTGGCTTTGTGGCGGCCTTCCGTCGACCTCTCGGTAATCAACCCCCTTTCAAATTCACCAATCGAAGCTAGGATGTTAAATTGGAGCTTGCCGTAGATGGTCGTGGTATCAATCCCCTGATCCAGAATGCGAAATCCGGAGTACACTGGACACCCATTCCGGTATTGACTGGACACCGATTCCGGAACTGACTGGACAGTCATTCCGGTTTTGACAGGACACTGATTC
>Ga0209231_1000226_pt1 | contig 38759 bp, 41 predicted proteins | sample Deesub45470m_DNA_FD_188086 | JGI IMG/M metagenome (GOLD analysis project Ga0209231, IMG submission 188086) | Deep subsurface microbial communities from North Pacific Ocean - 450_OLKR46/470m Metagenome (SPAdes) (version 2) | ecosystem: Environmental > Terrestrial > Deep subsurface > Unclassified ... | reverse complement strand
TGTAAACGTGCACTAGCAATTAAAGCGCCACTTTCAGTCATCTCTGCCAATATCACTTTATTGGCTTCTTTACGATCTAAACCACGAATCGCAGCAAATGGCACTAAATCACTTTCAAAGAAGCGTCCATCGCCACCCATCAAGACACGTGGCTTTTCATCTGGATAATTAGCGCGCATGACCAACCAGTCATCATTACCATGGGCTGCAGCGGTATGCACTAAACCCGTTCCCGCTTCAGTCGTCACGTGATCGCCACAAATGATCGGCACTTGGCGGAGATCAAACGGATGGCTTAATAGGAGAGCCTCTAAACTCTTGCCTAAAACTGACTTTCCTTTAATCTCCCATTTTTTTAATTCATATCTATCTTTTAGGGTTGGCCTTGCATCTTTTAGAAAGTCTTTCAGGTCATATGTTTGCTCTAACCCAATGGCCTGTGCTTCTGACCGAGTTAAACCTTTAAGCGCCCCATCCTCTGCTAAGTCTCTTAATAAAATCAAAAAACCTTTCTCAGTTTCAACCAAAGAGTAATCTAACTCTGGATTAACACTTACGGCCTGATTCGCAGGCAATGTCCAAGGTGTTGTCGTCCAAATAACGGCTAAGGCATCACCTTCAATTGTTTCAGTTAGGCCAAACACTTTACTTAATGCAGCGTTATCAATGACCTTAAAACCCACATCAATCGCTGGCGAGTTTACATCTTCGTACTCAACTTCAGCCTCAGCCAAAGCCGAACCGCAATCTGTACACCAATGCACAGGTTTAGAACCTTGATATAAATAGCCATTTTTATTGATATCGCCGAGCGCGCGCATGATGTCGGCTTCGGTTTTGAAATCCATGGTTAAATAAGGATTATCCCAATCGCCCAACACGCCTAAACGGATAAAATCTTTCTTTTGTTTTTCGACTTGCTCGGCGGCATATTCACGACAAAGCTCACGAAATTTAGCTGGGTCAATATTTTTACCGTGATTTTTTTCTACGACCAACTCAATTGGCAAGCCGTGACAATCCCAACCTGGCACATAAGGTGCATCAAAACCACTCATGGTTTTGGATTTAACGATGATATCTTTTAAGATTTTATTAACTGCATGGCCAATATGAATATCGCCATTCGCATACGGCGGCCCGTCATGCAGAATAAATTTCTTCGCACCCTTACGCGCTGTTCTAATTTTTTGGTACAGCTTTTTATCTTGCCAATCGTTCAACCAAGCGGGTTCACGTTGTGCCAAATTACCACGCATAGGAAAGCTGGTTTCTGGCAGGTTTAATGGATATTTTGAATCTTTATCTTGTTCACTCATGAGTTTATCTAAATACTATCTAATTTTTACTTTGGAAAAATGCTTTTGCTATCGCAACATCTTGGCCTATTCGTGCCTTTAGTGCATCGAGTCCATCAAACTTCATTTCATCGCGTATTTTATGAAAAAACTGCACATGCACATGCGCATCATATAAATCACCATCAAAATCAAATACATACACTTCTAGCATTAATTTTGGAATACCTGCAATGGTTGGACGTACACCTAAATTTGCCACGCCTTCTCGACCATCTAATTTTACCGCATAAACACCTGTAAAGGCAGGTCGCTCATGTCGCATATGCACATTGGCAGTTGGATAGCCCAATTGTCGCCCGCGTTTAGCGCCGTGCACCACTTTACCGCTGATACTGTAAGGCCGCCCGAGTAAACGTTCAGCTTGCATGAAATTGCCTTCAGCAAGCGCATCACGCACCAAAGTGCTTGAAACGCGCTCAAGCTCGACTTTTACCTCAGGAAAATCAATTAACTGAAATCCTGATTGCATTAAATCTTGTACCGTACCCTTACGTTTTGCACCAAAACAAAAGTCGCCGCCTACCAAGATTGTTGTCGCACTGAGTGAGGCTTTAAGCACTTGGTGCATAAAATCATGCGCGGTAATCGCCGCAAAGGCTTGGTTAAAGCGTAGGACAAAAACATCTTTAATACCAGCTTCTTCAAAATACTCTAGCTTTTCACGCATCGATGAAAGCCGTGCAGGCGCGTTTTGTGGTGCAAAAAACTCGCGTGGATGTGGTTCAAAGGTCATCACGGCTGGTGTTAGGTACTGCTCTTTAGCGGTAACCACCGTTTTAGCTAATAACGCTTGATGGCCTAAGTGCAAGCCATCAAAATTACCAATCGCTAATGCACGCGGCAGTTCATTTAGTATGCGTACAGATTGGCTAGAAGGTAGATGTCTATAAATGTTCATCATAATTACATTGTATCCATCACACAGCTGTACGACGGATAAAGTCTTTTATTCGAATACCCATTGCCCAAAGCATCACAAAATAAACCGCCACACCGACGAATAATAAGCTGAGCAATCGCCACATTTTTTCAAACAAGCCATAACCAAACCACAACGTATCAGCACCTGCAGCAAAATACAATGCCGTCGCCATCGCAATAACAGCGAACACCAGCTTAAGCATAAAAACAGCCCAACCAGCTTGTGGCTGATATAGCGAACGTTTACGCAATTGATAAAACAATAAGCTAGCATTAACACAGGCGCCTAAGCCAATCGCCAATGCTAAACCTGCATGTTTAAACTCTTTAAAATCTAAAATAAACACAAATAATACGTTCATTAATTGCGTGATAACTAAGGTGAAGAGCGCAATCTTAACGGGCGTTTTAATATTTTGACGCGAGTAAAACGCGGGCGCCAATACCTTCACTAGAATCAACCCAAGCAAACCAAAACTATAAGCCATTAAAGCAACTTTAGTCATCACCACATCATGTGCAGTAAATGCGCCATACATAAACAAGCTGGTCACCAACGGCACCGCTAACACGGCGAGCGCAACTGCTGCAGGCAATGCCAACATAAAGGTTAGCCGCAAACCCCAGTCTAATAAATGTGAATATTCACCATCATCTTTATCCGCAACACTTTTGGAAAGACTAGGAAGCAAGATGGTGCCTAAGGCAACGCCTAACAAACCTGTTGGAAATTCCATTAATCGATCCGCAAAATAAAGCCAAGACACACTACCGCTAACCAGATAGGAGGCGATTACTGTATTAATCAGAATGGAGATTTGTGCAACCGACACACCAAAGATTGCAGGTCCCATTAACTTTAGAATACGCCAAACGCCTTCATCATGGAGATTCAAATCAATACGCGGCATTAATCCTAACTTGCGTAAATAAGGCACCTGATAAAGCAACTGCAAAATACCACCAACAAACACAGCCCACGCTAATACACGAATAGAGTTATCAAAATAAGGCGCAACAAATAGCATGGCCACAATAAAGGAGACATTCAACCAAACAGGCGTAAACGCTGGTGTCGAAAAATTGCCATAGGTGTTTAATACACCACCCGCTAATGAAACCATTGAGATAAACAAAATATAAGGGAATGTCACCCGCAATAAATCGACTGTCAAATCAAATTTAGTCGCATCTGCGGCAAAACCTGGCGCGGTTACCTGCACAACCCAAGGCGCAGCTAACATGCCTAAAATAGTCAATATCACTAGGAACAAACCTAACAAAGTCGCGACATGATTAATCAGTGCTTTGGTTGCATCTTGTGAGCGCTGTTGTTTATACTCCGCTAAAATTGGCACAAAGGCTTGGCTAAATGCGCCTTCGGCAGAAATGCGGCGTAAAAAATTAGGAATTCTAAAAGCCACAATAAACGCATCAGTTAACACCCCTGCACCGAACACACGCGCAATCAATGTGTCGCGCACGAAACCCAGTAAGCGTGAAGCAAACGTCATACTGCCAACGGTAAACAGCGTTTTAAGTAAGTTCATACAATCATTTCATGAGGTTAATTTAACGCAGATTTAGAAGCGTATTTTGTAATTTACAAACTGCTGAGATTCTAGCATGCTTGCTGCTCAATACTTAGTTACATATAAATTCACTTTATTACTTGCAAAATTGGCCAAAAAACACTAATATGCACGGTTTCGTATCTTACATATACATCTATAAAGCATTAGGACAAGTACACTCATGGCAAATACAGCACAAGCTCGCAAACGCGCGCGCCAATCAGTTAAGGTTAACGCACACAATGCAGCATTACGTTCAACAATGCGTACTGCAATTAAAAAAATCATCAAATCAATTGAAGCAGGCGACAAAGCAGCGGCGACAAGCGCATATACTGCCAACGTTAGCGTGATTGATCGTATTGCTGACAAGGGCATTATTCATAAAAACAAAGCAGCTCGTCATAAAAGCCGCCTAAGTTCAGCAATTAAAGCAATGAGTGGTGAAAAACCAGTTGTTGAAGCTAAAGTAAAAAAAGTAGCAGCTGAAAAAAAACCAGCCGCTAAGAAAACTGCTGCAGCGAAAAAGCCAGCGGCAAAAAAAGCAGCTGAGTAATTAAAGAAGCTCAGGAATGTATTACTAAAAAGCCTCGCATTGCGAGGCTTTTTAGTATGCGCTACTTTATATTTACAAACCAATATTGAGCTCGCCACGTGCAATTAATGCAGTGTTGAGCGCAGCCTTCTGATCTTTATCAATCACCGTAAAATGGCCCATTTTGCGGCCTTGCCTCGCATCAGGCTTGCCATATAAATGCAATTTTAAATTAGCATGTGCCAATGCACGCTGCCAAACTGGCTCCTTATTATTGACCCAACTATTACCTAATATATTGACCATGACGGCTTTACTATGCAAAACCGCGCTGCCAATCGGTAAACCAACCAACGCGCGCACTTGTTGTTCAAATTGATTCGTTACACAAGCATCAATGGTGTAATGGCCTGAGTTATGCGGCCGTGGTGCAATTTCATTCACCAGCAACTCTCTGCCCACTAAAAAGAACTCAACAGCAAGTACGCCAACATAATCCAATGCATCCGCCAACTTTTTAGCCAACGCTTGTGCACGCGCTTTTACAACGGCTGAACATCTTGCAGGTGCAATACTAATATCTAAAATACCATTTAAATGCTGATTTTCTACCGTCGGGAAACTAACCACTTCACCTTGTGCATCTCGCACCAAAACCACGGACACTTCCAAATCTAGCGGCATCATTTTCTCAAGCACACAAGCTTCTTGCTTAAATCCTTCAAAAGCAATGAGAGCCTCCGCTTTATTTTTAATGCGCGCTTGACCTTTGCCGTCATAACCAAAACGGGCCACTTTCAAAATAGCAGGATACAAATCACTATCATCCTCCGGCAAATCATTAGCGCTGTTGACCACTGCAAATGGTGCTACAGGCAAGCCAGCCTCCTTAATAAAGTTTTTTTCAAGCACCCTATGCTGCGCAATAGAAACACAAGCGGCTGAAGGTCTTACAATGGTTGATTCCGCTAACTTTTCCAAAGTGCTGGCTGGCACATTTTCAAACTCTGTTGTAATAGCAGCACAAGTATCCGCCATCTGCGCTAACGCTTTGGCGTCATCATAATCTGCACACAAATGCACATCAGCTATTTTGCCTGCAGGACTGTCTTGACTGGGATCTAGCACGGTGACTTGATAGCCCATTTCATGCGCAGCAATAACAAAAAAACGACCTAATTGGCCGCCGCCTAACATCCCCAGCATCGCTGGTGCAGCAATTACATTTGAACTCATGGCTTTTCGTTTAACTCCATCGCTTGTACTTTTTCAATTTGTTGTTGGCGGAAATCATGCAACTTCTTAGCTAACTCAGCATCTTGATTCGCTAATAATGCAATTGCAAATAAACCAGCATTGGCCGCACCAGCCTCACCAATCGCAAAAGTCGCCACTGGAATACCTTTAGGCATTTGCACAATCGATAATAAAGAATCTTGACCTTGTAAATGCTTGCTTGTCACTGGCACGCCCAACACTGGCAAAATTGTTTTCGCTGCGACCATGCCAGGCAAATGCGCCGCGCCGCCAGCACCAGCGATAATCGCTTTATAGCCAGATTTAGCTGCGCCCTCAGCAAATGCCATCATTTTATCTGGTGTGCGATGTGCTGAAATCACTTCTGCATCATAAGCCACACCAAAATCTGCTAATACCTGCGCCGCATGTTTCATCGTAGGCCAATCACTATTAGATCCCATGATGATAGCAACCAGTGGTTGTTTTTTATCCATATTGTTTCCTAACAAAATCTTTTTAAGATGCCCTCTTCAAGCTTAAAGGCTAACATATCCATTTAGATCACCACTAAATGTAAATTACTTCTATGTTTAAAGCACTACTAAATTATCGCGATGTATAAGCGCCGATTCTTCAACATAGCCCAATATTTTCTCAATTTCATGACTGGCATGCCCTTTTATTCGCAGCACTTCTTGTGAATTATAATTGACAATCCCGCGTGAAATTTCATTGCCAGCATTATCTATACAAGCCACAACATCACCACGCTCAAAGCTACCAACGACATCCAGCACGCCAATTGATAGCAAACTCTTACCTTCAGCTTTCACAGCATTAATTGCACCCGCATCTAACACCAACTTGCCGCCAGTACGTAAATGATCTGCTAGCCATTGTTTCTTAGCAACGTTTTTTGCTTTTGTTGATTTCAGGTGAGTGCCAATCAATTCGCCATTATGCAAACGCAACAACACATCTTTTTCATTACCTGAGGCAATGATGGTGTGCACACCCGCATTAGCCGCACGTTTTGCAGCTAATATTTTGGTCAACATACCACCAGTGCCGACACTAGTGCCAGCACCTGAAGCCATTTTCTCTAGCGCAACATTACCAGCCGTCTCCTCATGAATAAAGATAGCATCTTTATTTTTGCGAGGATCTTCTGAAAACAAACCTTGTTGATCAGTTAACAGCACCAGTGCATCGACTTCCATCAAATTAGCCACCAAAGCAGCTAAGGTGTCGTTATCACCAAATCTGATTTCATCCGTGACCACAGTATCATTTTCATTAATAATTGGAATTACATTAAAGTTTAATAATGTTTTCAACGTCGTCCGCGCATTCAAATAGCGTTTACGACTGACCAAATCTTCGTGCGTCAATAATACTTGCGCCGTGTGCAATCCATGTTTAGCAAAACAGCTCTCATAGGTTTGTATTAACCCCATTTGACCAACAGCCGCCGCCGCTTGCAACTCATGTACTTCAACCGGCCTTTTTTTCCATCCTAAACGTTGCATGCCTTCTGCCACCGCACCGCTAGAAACCAAAATAATCTGTTGACCCCGTTTAACTAACTCACTAATCTGCGCTGCCCATTGCTCAATCGCTAGTCGGTCAAGCCCCTCACCATTTTTGGTGACAAGACTAGAACCAACTTTGACTACAAAGGTTTTACTGTTGTGTAGGAGTGATTTGTTCATCGGAATTTCTGGCTTCTTCTTGTTCCAACTGCATGGCTTCCATATACTCCATGATGGCATAGGTCAGCTGTTTACAACCATTGCCGTTAATAGCGGATATAGCAAATACAGGACCATCCCAGCCAAAAGCCTTAACGAAATCAGCCGCCACTTGCTCTGGATCCTGAATCATATCAATTTTATTTAATACCAACCATCGCGGCTTAACAAAGAGCTCTTCATCGTGTTTTTTTAATTCATTCACAATGGCTTTTGCTTCTGCAACAGGATCAGTCACGCCATCCAATGGCGCTATATCGACTAAATGTAATAACAATGAGGTTCTAGTCAAATGCTTTAAAAAGCGTACGCCCAAACCTGCGCCATCGGCTGCACCTTCAATTAATCCTGGCACATCTGCAATAACAAAACTGCGGTTAGTGTCGACACGCACCACACCTAAATTAGGTTGTAAGGTAGTAAATGGATAATCAGCCACTTTAGGCTTAGCTGCAGATACTGAGCGAATAAAAGTAGACTTACCCGCATTTGGCATACCAAGCAAGCCAACATCTGCCAATACTTTAAGCTCTAAAAACAGTTCAAATGACTCACCTTCTTGTCCGGCCGTACATTGACGAGGCGCGCGGTTCACACTGGATTTAAAATGTACGTTACCCAAGCCGTTCGCGCCGCCTTTGGCGATGAGTACTTTTTTGCCGTCATCAGCCAAATCAACGATGACTTGTCCAGTGGCTTTATCTGAAATTACGGTACCGACAGGCATACGTAAAACCAACTCTTCACCACCAGCACCGTACTGTTCGGCTTTGCGACCATTTTCACCGCGCTGTGCTTTAAAGGTACGAGTATAACGATAATCCACTAATGTATTGATGTTGCGATCAGCAATCGCATAAACAGAGCCTCCTTTGCCGCCATCTCCGCCACTAGGGCCTCCCATAGGCTCGTATTTCTCGCGACGAAACGTAGCAATGCCGTTACCGCCATCACCTGCATACACTTTAATTGTCGCTTCATCTATGAATTTCATTTTACCCTACGATTCTATTTAACAGCTTGCTCTGCTTACTTTATACATCATATTCAAAATAAAAAAGCCCTACCTAAGGCAGGGCTTTCTATTTAAGCACAGTTTTTAAACTGCGACTATATTCACCATTTGACGCTTTAATAGACCTTTAGTACAAAAAGTCACTTTGCCATCAATTTTAGCAAACAATGTGTGGTCTTTACCCATACCGACATTGTCGCCTGCGTGCATTTTTGTGCCACGTTGGCGAACGATAATGCTACCTGCTGAAACTACTTGCTCACCAAACGCTTTAACACCTAATCGTTTGGAATGGGAGTCGCGGCCATTTCGTGAACTACCGCCTGCTTTTTTGTGTGCCATTATCTAATCCTATTCTGCTGATTTTGCTTTAGTAGCAGCTGCTTTTTTAGCTGCTGGTTTCTTAGCAACTGCTTCTTTAGCCGCTGCTGGCTTAGCTTCTGCTTTGGCAGCGCTTTTACCATTGATATCGTCAATTTGAATTTCAGTGTAGCTTTGACGATGCCCTTGAGTTTTACGGTAATGCTTACGACGATGGAATTTAAAAATCATCACTTTATCGCCTTTGCCATGTGAAAGCACAGTTGCATTCACTTTAGCACCAGCAACTAATGGCGAACCAATCGTTACGTTATCTCCATCAGCAACCATAAGGATTTTATCAATCACTACTTTGCTGCCTACATCACCATCTAATTTTTCTACTTTTAAGTAGTCACCAGCAGCAACTTTATATTGTTTGCCACCTGTTTTAATAACTGCGTACATGTTGTTTGCCTTGATTCACACGTTCAAATTGAATCGCGCATTATACTAAATTAATGAGATAAAGCAAATGATAAATGAATCTTCTCTGCCACAAATTCTTATCCGCAAATTATCTCATGCTATATGATAAAATGCATGCAACTAAATGATTCAATTCAAACAACTTAATCTTTAACTATTCCCTGTGACTTTAAAGCAAATTCAATCTCCAATCGCCAATGATATGGAAGCCGTTGATACGGTTATTCGCAACTCGCTACACTCTGAGGTAGCGCTCATTAATACCATCGGTGAACATATTATCAGCAGTGCTGGCAAACGTTTACGTCCTGCATTGGTATTACTTTCAAGTGGTTTATTTGGCCGCATCAATAAGCAGCAGCATGAGCTGGCTGCGGTGATTGAATTTATACATACCGCTACCTTATTGCATGATGATGTAGTGGATGAATCACAAATGCGTCGTGGTAAAAGTACGGCGAACCATGTTTTTGGCAATGCAGCGAGCGTGTTAGTCGGTGATTTTTTATATTCACGCGCTTTTCAGATGATGGTGTCGTTGAAAAACATGCGTGTGATGGAAATTTTATCCGATGCGACCAATACAATCGCAGAAGGTGAAGTGTTGCAACTGCTTAATCTGCACGATGCAAACGTGACTGAAGAAGCTTATTTACGCGTCATCCACTACAAAACAGCCAAACTATTTGAAGCAGCCGCCAGATTAGGCTCGGTCATGAGTGAACAGTACAATGCTGAGGATGAAGAGGCACTCGCACTTTACGGTATGCATTTAGGAACAGCCTTTCAACTGGTCGACGATGTATTAGATATCAATGGCGATGCTGACAAAATTGGTAAAAATTTGGGCGATGATTTAGCAGAAGGCAAACCAACGCTACCACTGTTATATGCGATGCATCAAAGTGGCGAAGCGCAAGCTGCGGTGATTCGTAAAGCGATTGAACATGGTGGTGCTGCCGATGTGCCAGCTGTTCTTGCTGCTGTTGCCGCGACCAACGCTGCCGAGTATGTGCTCGGCGTAGCGAAGAAAGAAGCAGATTTAGCTTGCGCTGCTATTGGCCGCTTTGCTGAGTCCGAATACAAAACAGCAATGCTGGAACTAGCAGCATTTGCTGTTGCGCGGCAATACTAAATAGTCAGGTCGGATTAATTTAACGTAACGGGCTCACCACTGTCGGCATGATAGTAGGTTAAATGCGCACATTCACTTGTACCTGATGTTAATGTGCCATCAAACAGTGCTTTACCATCCACATCAACCACGGCATAGCCATTGTGATACAAGGTCACCTCTGCAACTTTTGCCGTTTTAGTGGCTTTTTCGCGCATAGCAAAGCTGATGCAAGTTTCATCCTCATCCTCGCTATACACTTCCCACTCTTTACCTCCAGCGAGCTGTGTCAGCCAGCCTGGCAAATCAACCTCTACGCGACAAACAATAGGCTCATTCCATTCGGGAAAAATGGCATCATCAAGCTCTATTAAGTCAGCTAACTCTGCTTGCAAATCATGCTGGTCGTTCATTATCGATTCCTTTACTAATTGATGAGCAACAATTTATAAGTGAGGTCTACCACGTTTTATTTCAAGCACTTTACATGCCATTTTTTACAACATTGCATAGTTTAATTAACGGTGAGATGATACAGAAAGTTTACATCAACCTGAGAATACTATGTTTGATTTTGCACATTCTTTATCCACAACCTTTAATAATGATTCAGTTATTTTTATTAGCTTATCTGTCATATTAGGCTTAATGCTTGGTAGCTTTTTAAATGTCGTTATTTACAGATTGCCTAAAATGATGGAGCGTGAATGGCATAACAATTGTTTGACACTTCAAGGCAAAGAGGTTCCAGAGCAAACACCATTATCTTTATCATTACCACATTCAAGCTGCCCAAAATGCAATCACTCAATTACCGCGTTAGAAAATATCCCGATTATCAGCTATCTATTTTTAGGCGGAAAATGCAAAGGTTGTAAAACCAAGATTAGCATGCGCTACCCATTAGTTGAAGCACTCACTGGCGCCTTATTAGGGCTAATTGCCTACCAGTTTGGTTACACTTACACCACATTATTCGCTTGGATTTTCACGCTCGCATTGATTACATTAACGTTTATTGACTACGATACACAGCTGTTACCAGATGACATTACGCTACCTTTGTTATGGATAGGCTTGCTATTCAACTTAAATGGCGGATTCACTGACTTAAAATCGGCAGTGATTGGCGCAATGATCGGCTATTTGATTTTATGGTCGATTTATTGGTTATTCAAAATTGTGACCAAAAAAGAAGGAATGGGTTATGGTGACTTTAAATTATTAGCGGCGATAGGCGCCTGGTTTGGCTGGCAATTGATTCCTGCGGTCATTTTATTAAGCTCAGTATTAGGCGCAGTGATTGGCATAGCGCTTATTGCATTTAAAGGCAAATCAAGTCAAACAGCCATTCCTTTCGGCCCCTTCTTGGCGCTCGGTGGCATTGCCGCTTTGTTCTTTGGCCAACAACTCGCTAGCTTTTACTTAGTTTAAGGTTAAGCCAGGAGCTATGTTTACAGTTGCATTAACAGGTGGCATTGGTAGTGGAAAATCAGAAGCCGCGAATGCGTTTGCAGCCCTTGGCGTCCCTATCGTTGATTTAGATGTGATTGCTCATCAGCTCACCGCACCCAATCAACCGCTAGTGACGCAAATTGCTGCCAATTTTGGTCAGACATATGTGACAGAAGATGGCGCATTAGACCGTAATAAAATGCGCCAATTGGTGTTTGAACATTCAGAAGCCCGCATTCAACTCAATGCGCTTTTACACCCAGCTATTTATGATGAAGCAGTAAAACAATTGCAAACGCATACTGCTTCACCTTACGCTGTTTTAGCCATTCCTCTATTAGATAAAGATGGCATCTATTCAACGATTATCGACAAAGTTGTGGTGATTGATTGTGATGAAGCCACTCAAATTAAGCGCGTTAAACAACGCAATCAATTAGATGAGCAACAAATCATCAACATTATTGCGGCACAAACACCCAGATCCACAAGATTAGCAATGGCAGACGATGTGATTGAAAATACTGAGAATATCAAAGAGTTACATCAAAAAATCAATAAACTACATCAAAAATACATTAAAACTTGCATCCCTAGTAAAACAATTCCATAATCTACCCCAATTCATCATTTTGGGTTGCAAGCATTAAGCAAAGTGGCTAGCTACGAATTTCCATTTAATGAACGTATTCGCGCACTATTAAGGTTAGAAGACCTTTTCAAGAAAGTGCTCTTTCACGTTAATGCTGAAGATCAGCACAACCACCATTGCGCACTCATTTTATTGCTACAAATGCTGGACTTGATTGAACGCACCGACATCAAACTAGATATTATGCTCGAGCTAGATAAACAAATAGCCTCTATGCAAAACTTGCTTGGCAATCCTAATATCGCAACTGAAATTCTGACGAAAACATTAGCAGAAACACAAGCCAGCGTGGCAAAGTTACGCGCTGTGAGTAGCAAAATTGGACAATCTCTGCGTGATAACGAATGGTTGATGAGTATTAAAAAACGCACTAGCATTCCTGGTGGTGCATGCCAGTTCGACTTGCCTTCTTATCATTACTGGCTAAATCAAACGACAGAAAAACGTAATCAAGACTTTAATCTTTGGTTACATCAACTATTACCTATGTACGAAAGCATTAAAATTATTTTGCATATTCTGCGTGCTAGCGGAATAGAGAATCGTCATCAGGCTAAACAGGGGCTTTATGAAAAAATGCTAACTGGTACGAAACCCATGCAATTATTACAGATTGAAGTGCTTGGCAACTGTTACTGCTTTCCTGAAATAAGCGCCAATAAATATGCAATTAATGTACACTTTTATACCATTGATTTTAATGATAAGTCGACACATTGCGATGATGACATTGATTTTAAAATGAGGCTATGTAATTTAATGTAAAGTCATTTCTGTTAAATATCGTTCTATTAAATAAGTTCTATTAAAATATTGATGTAAAAACTATGCAACCTTCTACTAAAAAACCAAAACAAGTTCCCTGCCCTAGCTGTAAAGCAGTATCTGATTTTAGCCCTGAAAATCAATACCGTCCTTTTTGCTCAGCGCGCTGCAAAATGGTCGATTTAGGCGACTGGGCGAATGAATCTTATCGCATTCCAGAAAAAATAATTCCTACCGATTCTGATGATTTAAACTAAATTAAGGCTACCAAAAACTAACACAATGAAACAACTTAAACTGATTCGATTTATCCTTATTTCAACTATTTTACTCGTGCTTAGCGCATGTGATAGCAAAACGAATACCGAGGTTGCCATCTCTGACGCTTGGGTGCGTAAAAATGCACCAGGCCAAGAAATAGGTGCCGCATATATGACACTCAACAGCCCCACAAAAAGCACATTAGTTTATGCTGAAGCAATTGATGCTGCAGGCTCTGTCGAAATTCACAGTATGTCTATGGATAATGGTGTGATGAAAATGCGCATGTTAGATGAGTTGATATTAGAACCAAATACACCCGTTGCACTAAAACCCGGCAGTTTTCATTTAATGTTATTTGATTTAAAAGCGCCTTTAGAATCGGGTGAAAATGTCGTTTTTAGACTGTGCTTTAAAAATGAAGAAGGCAACATCATAGAAAAAATGGTGACTGCTCCCGTTAAAGATTTGTAGCGCTCCAAAGAGCGCGTTGCATTGCAATACCTTGCGCACCACTAGCTAGTGCTTGCGGCAAATCAACCGTTCGCATCCCGCCCAATGCAAAAACAGGTAGCGTAATATTATCCATTAGGCTAGAAAAGGTTTGCCAGCCTAGTGGTTTGGCATTTGGATGACTATTCGTCTCGGCTACGGGTGACAAGGTGACAAAATCCATCGCTAATGCTTGCGCATGCGCTAGCTCAATATCGTTATGACAAGAAGCAGCAACCAATATATCAGCAGGCTTTTGTTTAAGTTGCAATAATGCTTTGCTCGACAAATGTACGCCATCTAACCCTAGCGTAACAGCTAATTCAAGCTCTTGATTAAGCAATACTTTTGCACCAAATGGCTGCGCCATTGCTTTTACTTGTATAGCAAACTGAGACAGCGCCTCAGTATCAAGCTGCTTCTCTCGCACTTGAATTAACCGCAAGCCAGCTGTTAACTGCATTTGCAATGCATCAAAGAAAAAACGCTCACCCAACTCAGCTAAATTAGTTATCGCATAAATAGAGGGTAATGCTAACGCCTTCATAATCGGCACATTGGCTGGCAATACTGGCTCCACACTGACCGCGCCTGCCGTTTGCCAACTCAGCGCTTGCCCTTCTTTTGGTGTTAAGTTACCTTGCCATTGTGTGACAAAAAAGAAGTGCAAATGCACTGTTTTTGCTGAAGAGTCATGTGTTGCTGGATAATCAAAACGCTTTTGCAACCACGGCTGGACTTGTGTTGGGACAATACCAATTTCTTCATACAGCTCTCGTACAAGCGCTTGTTCTGGCAACTCGCCAACTTCTATTTTTCCGCCTGGAAACTCCCACCAACCAGCCCATGGCTTACCTGTTGGCCTACTGGCTAATAAAAACTCGCCGCTTTCGTTCTTTAATATAGCCACCGAAACATGCGTGACTTTAGTCATGCAACTTTAGTTTCCCTGCATAATCGCGTGCAAATTGATAAGCAATACGACCGCTTCTAGCGCCTCGGGTGTAAGTAAATGCTAGCGCGGCTTTTCTTGCTTCTTCATCAAAAGCAATATCAAATGTTGTTAACCAATGGGCTGCAATTGCTAAATATTCCGTTTGATCAAAGGAGTAAAAAGACAGCCATAAACCAAACCGTTCTGCCAAGGCGGTTTTTTCTTCTATAGTGTCGCTTGGGCGAATTTCCCCGCCTTCATTTGTCGTCGCTAAATTATCGACCATCATTTCTGGCATTAAATTTTTACGATTGGATGTAGTGTAAACCAATACATTATCAGAAGTGTTGACCAGCGAGCCGTCCAATACAACTTTTAGTGCTTTATAACCAACATCATTACTCTCAAAAGTTAAGTCATCACAAAAAATAATAAACTTTTCTGGGCGCATTCTGATGAGACTAACTATTTCAGGCAAGTTTACCAAATCATGCTTTTCCACTTCAATCAATCGTAGCCCTTGCCTAGAAAACTCAGTTAACAGGGCCTTAACCATTGATGACTTTCCTGTTCCGCGTGCGCCCGTCAACAACACGTTGTTGGCAGGAAGCCCTTGCAGAAACTGACGCGTATTTCTAACTACTTCCGCTTTTTGTCTATCGGCAAATTGAATATTCTCCAAGCGCATTTGGTGTGGGTAAGGGATAACTTCTAATGAACCAGCGCCATTGACAGATATCCAGCGCCAAGCCGTTGCATTCCAATCAACCGTTTGCGGCTTTGGTTGCAAAAATGCTTCTAGCTTTAGCAATAAATCCTCAGCGCGCGCAATCAAACTTTCTAACTGTTGGCTCACATCGCTTCCTAGTTAGCTACGGTAATCAGCATTAATTTTGACGTAGTCGTAGCTAAAATCACAAGTCCAAACCGTTGCTGATTTCTCGCCTCGATTTAATACTACGCGCACTAAAATTTCTGCTTCTTTCATAATGGCAGCGCCCTGCTCTTCTTTATAAATTGCGGCAATACCACCATTTTCAGATACCAATACATCGCCTAAATACAGTGACAATTTGCTCACATCCAAATCATCAATACCTGCATAGCCAATTGCCGCCAAAATGCGGCCTAAATTAGGATCAGAGGCAAAAAACGCGGTTTTAATCAATGGTGAATGAGCAATAGCGTAAGCAACTTTGCGGCATTCAGCTTCATTTTTTCCCGCTTCAACTTGTATCGTCATAAACTTAGTAGCACCTTCGCCATCGCGCACAATCGCTTGCGCCAACTCAATGGCCACATCCGTCATGGCATCGCGCAAAGCAATAAAATCTTCGCTACTGGTGGTCACTTCTGCATGCCCAGCCAGATTAGTCGCCATCATGATAAAGCTATCATTAGTGCTAGTATCGCCATCCACCGTGATGCAATTAAATGATTTATTCACGGCATAATGAATGATGGCGTCTAACGCTTGTTTACTCACCACCGCATCCGTCGCTAGATACCCTAACATGGTTGCCATATTAGGATGAATCATGCCAGAGCCTTTACTCATACCCGTAATGGTGACAGTCTTACCGCCAATACTTAATTGGCGCGAAGTTGCTTTAGGCACAATATCCGTGGTCATAATCGCTTGCGCTGCATTCAACCAATTATCAGCTTGCGCATTTTCAATAGCGGTCGGTAAATGCGCGATAATTTTATCCACTGGTAGCGGCTCTAAAATAACGCCTGTAGAAAACGGTAAGACTTGCTCGGATTTTAGGTTTAATAACTCAGCAAGCGCATCACAACTTTGATTAGCATGTTGTAAACCTGACTCGCCCGTTCCTGCATTGGCATTGCCTGTATTCACGACTAGCGCGCGAATATCATTGTTGCTGGCCAAATGTTTTTTACAAACAATCACAGGCGCCGCACAGAATCGATTTTGGGTAAAAACACCCGCAACATGACTGCCTTCAACCAGTTGAATCACTAAAACATCTTTACGGTTTGGCTTACGGATATGCGCTTCGGCAAAGCCCAAAGTAACGCCATTAATGGGCAATAACGAGGAAGCAGATAATGTAGGGAGATTCACTGGCATGGCTATACTTTCTGTTAAAAATTTCTATCAAAACTTTCCATCAAACATCAACCGTTATTCTAGCGCATTAAAAGCCAGTTCCATCTTACGGCTTGATGGAAATTAGCCGCGCATTCAATTAGGCTTTACGCCAAGTTGTACCTTGTGGTGTGTCTTCTAGAACAATGCCTGCGTTCGTCAATTCGGCGCGAATTCGATCAGCTTCTGCAAAGTTTTTTGCTTGTTTAGCCTGAATTCTAGCCTTTATTAACGCCTCAATATCCAAGCCATCATCACCTATTTCACCTTGCACAAAAGCATCGGCATCACGCTCTAGCAAGCCAAGAACAGCACCTAGGCTTTTTAACAATCTAGCCGCACTAGCAGACTTATCTTTATTAACTTCATTCGCTAAATCAAACAACACAGCCATCGCTTCTGGCGTATTAAAATCATCATCAAGCGCCTCTTTAAAACGCAAAGCTTGTGGATGTGACCAATCCACTTTTTGCTCAGTAATTTCTATACCGCGCAGTGCAGTATACAATCGCGTTAATGCAGCTTTAGCATCATCCAAATGTTGATTACTGTAATTTAACGGGCTACGATAATGTGCACGCAATATAAAAAAACGGACGATTTCCGCATCATATTGTTCTAAAACCGTTCTGATGGTAAAAAAGTTGCCGAGTGATTTCGACATTTTTTCATCATCTACCCGCACAAAACCATTGTGCATCCAGTAATTAGCCATTTGGCAGCTGTGTGTCGCTTCGCTTTGTGCAATTTCATTTTCGTGATGTGGAAATTGCAAATCTTGCCCGCCACCATGAATGTCAAAATGCGCGCCCAAATGTTGGCCACTCATGGCGGAACATTCAATATGCCAGCCTGGTCGACCAGGACCCCAAGGCGAATCCCAATTAGGCTCGTTTGGCTTAACTGATTTCCACAAGACAAAATCCATTGGGTCTTTTTTATAGGTATCAACGTCCACACGCTCGCCTGCGCGTAAGTCATCTAGACTTTTGCCCGACAGTTTGCCGTAACCATTAAAACTTCTAACTGAATAAAAAACATCGCCATTTTCAGCCAAATAAGCATGCCCTTTTTCAATCAGCTTGCCTATCATCTCTATCATGGCACCAATATGCGTTGTCGCACGTGGCTCGATATCGGGGCGAATCACGCCAAGTTTATTAGCATCTTCATCCATTGCATCAATAAAACGCTGCGTCAGTGCACCAATAGTTTCTTTATTCTCGTTAGCACGTTGGATAATCTTATCGTCTACATCGGTAATATTCCGCACATAAGTCACTTCATAATCAGAAGCACGGAACCAACGCGAAACCAAATCAAAGACCACCATCACTCGCGCATGGCCTAAATGGCAATAATCGTAAACAGTCATGCCGCAGACATACATGCGTACTTTGTTGGCTTGAATAGGGGAAAATATTTCTTTCTGACGAGTCAGCGTATTATAAATTTTTAACATACGTTCAAATTTGATGGGTTTAATTTTGGGGTTTAACTTATGGGTTCAACTTCTAGCAAAAATCGAATAATAAAATGGCCTACACAAACAACAAAACAAGTTATTTACTATTATTTACAAGGAATTATCTATTAGGCTATTGGATGTTAGCTTCCCTGTTGGTAGAATACTGTTATTACTAACAAATCAGTATATCATAATGACAATCCACAATATTCTAAGAAAAAAGTTTGTAGCCCCATTATTATTAGCTGTCTTATTTGCAACTTCTCCAGCTATTGCTGATGAGTTGAAAGACATTGCAACAATGGCTGACCAGGGTCAACAAGAACAAGCTTTGAAAAGGATTGACGCGTATTTGGATGCAAACCCAAAGGATGCACAAGGTTTGTTTACAAAAGGCATTATTTTAGCAGAAAGTGGCAAACGCGATGAAGCCATCGCCACGTTTAATGACTTAACCAAAACCTATCCAAATTTACCAGAACCATATAACAACCTAGCCGTTTTATATGCTGATGCTGGTAAATATGATTTGGCAAAAAAATCACTTGAAACGGCAATTAAAACGCATCCAAGCTATGCAACGGCCCACGAAAATCTAGGTGATATTTATGCGCGTATGGCATCTGAGGCTTACGACAAAGCACTGAAGCTTGATAACAAAAATTCACGCGCTCAAAGCAAACTATCATTGATTAAAGATTTGTTTAGTAATGATGGTAAAACAAAAGTGGCGGCTAATAACGCAACACCAACACGTCCAATTCGCAAAGCTGAGCCAGCGACACCAATAGCAGCCCCAACACCTAAAGCAATTCCGCCACTTAAAAAACCAGTTGAAGCGGTTGTTGATAATACAGCCAATGTGGAAAGCAGTGTTAATGCTGCTGTAGACGCTTGGGCGGCAGCATGGTCTAGTCAAAGTGTCGATGGCTACCTTGCTAGCTATGCTGATGACTTTTCTCCTGCTAGAGGACAAAGCTTGAGCGCATGGAAAAACCTTCGCCGCTCACGTGTATCTGGTCCATCTAAAATCAACCTTGAGCTAAGTAACCGCAAAGTAGATGTGATTGATGAAAACAATGCCAAGGCAAGTTTTAAACAATATTACAAAGCAGATGGCGGTCCGATTCATACCTTTAAAACGCTTGTTTTCAAGAAAACGAATGGCAGTTGGTTAATTACTGAGGAAATTGCATCAAACTAAAGCGGTTTTATGCAAATAAAATAGCGCACAAGCAACAAATGATGAAAATGAAATTAATGAAACTATTCACACCTAGCCCAGTAAGACTTTTACAGTCTCTGCTAGTGATTTGCTGTACATTTTTGCCTTGGTCTGCAACTGCGGTCAATCAAAGCAAGCTACCAACAGACTTATTTACCAACAAAACAAGTCGTGACATTGTCGAAAGCCTGCTAGTAAAAAGCCTGATGCAAATCGCAGAAGGCAATACTACGCAAGCAATGGACACGGTAAACGAACTGATTCGCACAACGCCCAACTTCAAACTTGCACACCTTATTCGTGGCGACTTATTGAGTGCGCAAGCACGTACATTTGGCGCTAACAATGCGGCCCTCATTTCATCCACTACCGATGAAGTGCAGGGATTGCGTGAAGAAGCGCGCACCCGTATTAACCACTACTTTTCTGCAGACAATGAGCGTCTGGTACCAGATTTGTCAGTGCAAATGGATGCAGAACAACAACACCTCATTCTGATTGATACCGTTAAATCGAGATTATTCGTCTACAAGAAATCAGATGCAGGCCTTCAGCACTTGTCAGATTACTATATTACGATTGGTAAAAATGGCGCGGATAAAAGTTTTGAAGGCGATAAGCGCACGCCTGTCGGACTCTATTTCTCCAGTAAAAAACTCACTACGCCTTTGTCTGACTTTTATGGCGAAGGCGCGTACCCACTTAACTACCCCAATGAGCTAGATGTATACAACAACAAAACAGGATCTGGCATTTGGTTGCATGGCACCCCAAAAGATACTTACAGTCGCCCACCACGGGCTAGTGATGGTTGTGTTGTGCTTAGCAATCCTGACTTAAAAAAATTACAGCCAGTATTAAGCGCGGGGAACATACCCGTCATTATTTCTGACACAATTCAATGGACTGATAACACGATTGCATCGAAAAAAATAGCTGAAATTGAACTCCTTAACAAAGCGTTAGAAAACTGGCGTACCGATTGGGTATCGCAGAACACGAACGACTATTTAAGCAACTACTCGAAAGACTTTTTTTACAGTGATGGCAAATTACGTGAGTGGTCTGAACACAAACGCCGCGTACAAGCAGGAAAACCAAAAGTAACGGTCAAAATTAGCAATGTGAGTATGTTTAGTTACCCAACACACAATCATGGCACCAAAAAAATAACCGCTAATACTGATCAGATAGTTGTTGTGAACTTTGAGCAATATTATGCAAGCCCTACATTACAAAACAAAATGCGTAAACGCCAATATTGGAAAAATGAAAATAACCAATGGAAAATCATTTATGAAGGCGCAGCATGAACACAATGATGACCCATCTAAAACATTGGCTGCTTGTACTATCATTCTTTATCGCGACAACAACTAATAGTCACGCTGCTACACAAGTAGAATTTAAGACCAGTGAGGGTGACTTTATTGTTGAGCTATATCCAGAAAAAGCCCCAATCACTGTTGCTAACTTTTTACAATATGCTAAAGATAATTTCTACTCGAAAACAATTTTTCATCGTGTCATTAATGACTTTATGATTCAAGGTGGCGGATTTGAACGCGACTTGTATGAAAAACCAACCCGTGACCCTATCGTCAATGAAGCTGCGAATGGATTAAAAAATGACGTAGGAACCATTGCAATGGCGCGTACGCAAGCACCAAACTCAGCAACGGCTCAGTTTTTCATCAATCTGAAAGACAATGATTTCTTAAACCACACTGGCAGCCATCCTTCCGAAATGGGGTATTGTGTTTTTGGCAAAGTGGTTAGCGGCATGAATGTTGTTAAAAAGATTGCGATCATCCCTACTGCCAACGTTAGCCGATTCGAGGATGTACCAACCAAAGCAATTACGATTAAAAGCGTTAAACTCCTTGAAAAAGTCACTGCTCAATAATTTTTCATCTATTAAACTGTAAGGATTCTCGTGGTAAAACTCACAACAAACTTTGGCGACATTACGCTTGAACTAAACGCTGAAAAAGCCCCAATTACGGTTGCCAACTTTTTACAATATGTAGAAAATGGCTTTTATGATGGCTTGATTTTCCATCGCGTGATTGATGATTTTATGATTCAAGGTGGTGGCATGGACACCAAAATGAAGCAAAAAAGAGCTGAAGCAGAAATTAAAAATGAAGCGGATAATGGATTAACTAACGACAAATACACTGTTGCAATGGCACGTACTTCTGCTCCTCACTCTGCAAGTAGCCAGTTCTTTATTAACGTTAACGATAATGACTTCTTAAACCATAGCGCTCCAACGCCTAGCGGCTGGGGTTACTGTGTTTTTGGGCAAGTAGTTGAAGGTATGGATGTTGTTGATCAAATAAAAGCCGTTCAAACAAAAACGATTGCAGGCCACCAAGACGTACCTGCTGAACCAGTTATTATCGAAAAAGCGACCGTTTGTTAATCTGTTATTTCAATTCACATGGATCATAGTTTATTTATCTCTGACTGCCATTTGTGTGAATCTCGCCCTAGCGTAATAAACGCTTTTATTGAATTTCTAGCGCATACTGCCATCCATGCAGATGCGCTTTATATTTTGGGCGACTTGTTTGAATATTGGGCAGGCGATGATGCAATTAATCATGGCGTACATGCGCCAATTATTAATGCACTTAAGCACCTCAGTTTACAAGGCGTTTCATTGTACGTGATGCACGGCAATAGAGACTTCTTACTTGGAAATGGTTTTACACAAGCAACTAATGCCACCATTTTACCCGACCCAACATTAGTGTCGCTGTACGGGCAATTAACGCTACTGAGCCATGGTGATATTTTATGTACAGATGATATTGATTACCAACATTTCAGGCAAGAAGTACGCAGTGATGCTTGGCAAACACAATTTCTAAATCAACCGCTTTCTGAGCGTGTTGCCTATATTGAATCAGTGCGTCAGAAAAGTGATCAAGAAAAATCCATCAAATCGATGCAGATTATGGATGTCAATCCGACTGCCGTTACAGAACTGCTTGCCAGCCACGGCTACCCGACGCTTATTCATGGTCATACACACCGGCCTATGCAGCATCAGTATCAAATAGATCAGCACACATGCACACGCTGGGTATTGGGTGATTGGTATGAACAGGGAAGTTATTTAAGAGTAGATAAGCAGGGATTTCATCCGCATCAGCTTTAACCTAATTGCATCAAAGCTTAATCAAGACAAAATTCCATTTTCACACCCAATAACTCAATTTCATCATGGTTATTGAGCGCCTTTGCATGCGTATCAATCGGCTTGCCATTCACCAACGGGTAATCGCTGCCCACTACATGCGATAAGAAGTAGCCTTGCGCACGCTTCGTCACCAAGGCTAACTGCTCATTAGGTCGACCAATTTTGACAATGGCTTTATCAAGCGTCAACGTAGCACCTGCATCTTTACCATTCAAGATTTGTAATCGAGGCGGTTGTTTTATAGTGTTTTTAGTTTCTGTTGAGTTCAGCACTGCTGTTACAGCCGCATCCTGTTTAGGCAAAGCTGGCGCTATTTCTTTTGCTGATGGCGAATCATCCAATTCAGGCACATCAGCGACTAAAACTGTATCTTGAAACCCTTCATGACGTGGTTTATTTATTCTCGCATCACGTAAATATCTAAGCTTATACTTACCAAGCTTAATTAAATCACCATCTGCTAGCATGTGTTTTTTAATTTTTTGTCTGTTCACAATAGTACCGTTCGTACTATTCAAATCTTCGATATAAGCACCATCTTCTTTGGTCACAATAATGGCATGCTCACCGCTAATCCCTAAATTATCGATATGCACATCATTGGATGCACGGCGCCCAATAGTGAATCGCTCTTTATCGAGCGCATACTCTCTAATCACATTTCCATCTAATAAAAAAATTAGTTTTGCCATGATGACCTTATCTGCTTTATTTTTATTGTATTCATCGCGCACCTTATCATTCTATGGGAAACGGCTTTTCAACCGATGCAATGAGCATCGAAATATTATCGTTGCCTCCATAAGTATTGGCAAGCGTTAACAATTGTTTAACGGCAAGATTGATATCCCCATTTGCGCTAATGATCGTATTTTTTACTTCATCATCATCAACCAAATCCGTTAGCCCATCAGAGCATAACAAATAGACATCACCAACTTGCACGCCATGCTCACACAACTCAAGCTCTGCATCAAAGCTAGTACCTAAAGCGCGTGTAACCAAATGCTTATTGTTTGAATGACGTGCTTCTGCCTTAGTCATCAAGCCTGCTTTAATTTGCGCTTGCAGCACCGAGTGATCTTCCGTTAGTTGCACAAATGCATCATCTCTTAATCGATACATTCTAGAGTCACCGATATGTCCAACCACTATTTTATTATCGGCAAAAACACCACAAACTAATGTAGTGCCCATCCCCTCACAATCAGCAAGCTCTTGCGCTGCTTGCGCAATGCTGTCGTTTGTTAGCATGACTACCTTTTCCAGCATGCCTGAAACCGAGAGTGCCTGCGACGAATCAGCTTGCTGTTTCGCGAACAAATCACTCAATTCTGTTCTGATAATCAGCGACGCCATTGCACTAGCAATTTCACCGCATTGATGGCCGCCCATGCCATCTGCCAGCATCACCAGTCCGCTAGTCAAATCGCTCGCAACCGCATCCTCATTGTGCATTCTAACCAATCCAGTGTCGGATATGCTAGCAACACGAATAGCACCTGTTACATCCATAATTGACGTAAACACATTGAGATTGGGTTACTTTCTGAACTCTTGTGGTCTAGCTGACGCAGCAACTTTATCAAGCACACCATTAATATATTTATGGCCTTCCGCACCGCCAAAGGTTTTTGCTAGTTCCACGCCTTCATTGATAACAACTCGATACGGAATACTCATATCAAACAGCAGTTCAAAGGATGAAACTCTTAATATGGCATGCTCAATCGGACTTAACTCCGCTAAAGCACGGTCAATAAATGTAGTGATTTGTGTATCTAATGTTTCTTGTTGATCAAAAACGCCTTGCAATAAAACCCTAAAATAAGATTCATCCGCTTTATTGTAATCAGGGTCGTCTTTCATATCTAAAAAGACTTGTTTGATATCGCTGTTATTCATCATGCATCGATAAATGGCTTTTAAAACCAACTCGCGCGACTTATGACGATTGCGGCTAGGTTTGCGTTTTTTTGCACTAAATTCAGGGTTTATATCACTCATAACACATGCACCAAATTCGCCATTTCAATTGCAACTTGTGCTGCTTCAGCACCCTTAACATCAATTCTGACCATGGCTTGTTCATCATTTTCCGTCGTTAGGATAGCATTAGCGACTGGCACGCCCGTATTTAACTGCACCTCAGAAACACCACGCGCTGATTCATTTGCAACCACTTCAAAATGATAAGTTTCACCGCGCACCACTGCACCTAGCGCGATTAAAGCATCATATTGTTCGCTTAATGCCATGTGTTGCAGAATTAATGGTGTTTCCAGTGCACCCGCTACGGTTGCAATACGAATATCGTCAGCAGCAACACCAAGCTTCACCAACTCTGCATGGCAAGCTTTTAATAAACCCTCGCCAATATTGCTATTAAAGCGCGACATCACAATGCCGATTTTCTTACCAGAGCCATCTAAATTTATTGCTATTTTATCCAAAATATTCTCTCAATTTCATGAAAACAATATTTTACGCTATTTAAGCGCTAACCATAGCAAGCGATTACTCATCCTAACTAAATAATGACCACGCTTTTTGTGCGGTGCTCCATATACCATAAGCAATTGGAATCAACACTGCCGCCCAAGCTAGCCACAACACAACACCATGCTTTTCCGCTACAACTGCGGCAGTTGATTTTGACATGTTTTTTTCATGTCCTGCACTACGAACCGCCTCCAACTCAGCATCCGTCATAAAATATTTGTCTGCTACTGGCTTAATCAGCATATTTGCTACAAACCCAATCACCATCATGCCAGCTAATACCAACATAATTGGTGCGTAGATTTGGTCAAAGGGCACGCCCGCTTCCAAACGAGTATCGTGCATATAGTTAACCACTACTGGGCCAACAATCCCTGCAGTTGACCATGCAGTGAGTAAACGTCCGTGAATCGCACCCACAAACTGAGTACCAAACATATCTGCCAAATAGGCTGGAATGGTCGCAAAACCACCGCCATACATAGACGAAATAACACAGAAACAGGCGACAAACAAAGCCAATGATTTGAACCCTGCCACATAAGCAGCAGAGCAATATAAAATCGCACCCAAGACAAAGAAAATATAATAAGTCCGCTTGCGGCCTAGCTTGTCTGAAGAAGATGCCCAGCCGATACGACCAAAAATATTAAACACAGAAATTAATCCAACAAAACCAGCACCAACTAAAGCCGCGGCGGCAGTTAGTTCATCGTTACCTTTCACTTCTGCAAAACCAAGCTCAGGTTGACCAATCAGTGCGCCACCAAATGTTTCTTGCAGCATTGGAGAAGCGGCTCCTAAAATGCCAATACAAGCTGAAACATTCATGCAAAGCACCAACCACAACAACCAAAACTGCGGTGTTTTATGGGCTTTATTTAAATGCACATGCTTAGAAGCAATCATCGCATTGACTTTGGTTGTAGGTGGATTCCAGTTTGCTGGCATCCAGCCTGTTGCAGGAATGCGGTAACCAAATGAACCAACCACCATAAAGATAAAATAAATAATGCCAAGTACCACAAAGGTTTGCCACACACCGGCACCACCAGCTTCAGAAAAATGGGCCATCAGTTTAGTGGCGATTGGTGAACCAATCATAGCACCACCACCAAAGCCCATAATTGCCATGCCTGTCGCCATACCTCGATGATCAGGGAACCATTTAATGAGCGTAGAAACTGGAGAAATATAGCCTAAGCCTAAACCGATACCGCCAATCACACCACTACCCAACCACAGCAACCAAAGTTGATGCATATAAATACCGTAAGCAGAAATGAATAATCCACCTGCCCAAAGAACAGCTGCAACAAATCCTGTTTTTCTCGGCCCCTCACGCTCCAACCAACCACCGAACAAAGCAGCTGAACAACCGAGCAATACAAAAAATAGAGTAAACATCCAACCTAAATCAAACTGCGTCCAATTACAGTCAGTGGCAAATAATGCTTTACTCGTACCAGCCAACTTCTCACCGAAAGTAGTTGCGCCTGCTGCACAGGTCTCAAGCGGATTCCCCGCTGCGTCTTTTAATGCATTACCAAGCGGCTTCCAAAAAACACTAAAGCCATAAGCCATCCCAATAGACAAATGCACAGCCAAGGCTGCGGGCGGCACTAGCCAGCGATTAAACCCAGGCTCCGCAATCGTGTTTTCTTTGTCTAAAAATCCCGCCATGTTACTCCCCCATTTTAAATTTCTATCTATGCCTACTTAATCTCAAATTACATATTGTTACAAAATGACAGAAATGGCAATTGAGATATTGCACTAAATAGATAATCTTTTTTTCAATGTCATAAAATTGAAATATTATAGTCACATAATAAGCGCATCTTATTTTTAAAGTGTGGAGGCAAAATGCCTGCAAATATATTAGTTGTAGAAGATGAACCTGCGATTCAAGAGCTATTAGCATTGAATATTACGCAAGCTGGTCACACCCCAATGAGGGCGATTAGTGCTGAGCACGCGCAAGAGCTATTACGCAATGCGATTCCCGACTTGATTTTACTGGATTGGATGTTGCCAGGCATGAGTGGTATTGAACTTGCACGCAAACTGAAAGCTGATAGTGCGACTAAACAAATTCCCATTATTATGTTAACCGCGCGTGGTGATGAATTTGATAAAGTCCGTGGATTAGAAGTAGGCGCAGATGATTATGTTACAAAACCGTTTAGCCCTAAAGAACTCAATGCGCGCATTAAAGCCGTATTACGCCGCAGAGCACCGCAAATGACCGACGATCCTATTGAGATTCAAGGCTTGCATCTGGATCCGATTACGCATCGGGTTAAAGGCAATGAGGCAATATTAGAATTGGGCCCAACTGAATTTAGGCTTTTACATTTCTTTATGAGTAATCCAGAGCGCGTGCATTCTCGCAGTCAATTACTGGATAAAGTATGGGGTGATCGCGTTTTTGTAGAAGATCGCACTGTTGATGTTCACATTCGTCGCCTAAGAAATGCACTATCAAATTCAGGCCATGAAGATTTAATTCAAACCGTACGTGGTGCTGGTTACCGACTTTCAGCCCTAAAAAATTAAATCCAATCGCGCGATAGGCGGCAAATGATACTATAATATGCGCACACTGTATGAATAGGCAAACGTGTCAGATATTAGGTGGAAAACATTTTGGCTTGGCCTAAGTTTATTAGGCGCCTCTCTTATTATTTGGGCTGCAAAAAGTTTGGTCGCAGCACTTATATTCTTGTGCATAGCGCTTGTCATCTACATCGTCAATCATCTCTATTGGTTGCATCAATTACAAATTTGGCTTAAAACGCCCAGCCTGAATGAAGTACCCGATGGCAGAGGCGTTTGGGCCATCATTTTTTCAGGTTTATTTCAGCATCAACGTAAAAACAGCAGAGCAGAAGTTGAGCTTGTTACGGCTCTTGAAGGATTTCAGCGTGCAACTAGTGCATTGCCAGACGGCGTGGTTGTGCTTAATCATCGAGATGAAATTGAATGGTGCAACCCGCCTGCAGAGCTATTGCTAGGATTAGATGCGAGCAAAGATACCAACCAGCCGATTCAAAACTTGGTCCGATATGCAGAGTTTATTAGCTATTTACAAAGTAAAAATTATGGCGATCCAATTATCGTCAAATCCGCCCGAAACATCGAGACAACGTTACAAATTCAACTGATTGTCTTTGGCACTGCCCAAAAGCTACTGATATGCCGCAACATCTCTGCACAAGAAAAAATTGACACCATGCGCAGAGACTTTATTGCCAACGTATCACACGAGTTACGCACGCCGTTAACCGTGGTCGGCGGCTTCTTAGAAACATTAGTTGATACTAAAGATGCTGTGACAGAAAGCACCAGAACCTACTTTGATTTAATGATTAATCAAACTGCGCGTATGCGGTTAATTATCGAAGATTTGCTCACCCTTTCACGCATTGAAAGTAATAATGAAGTGCCGTCAGTTTCCGTTATTAATATGTCAACACTGCTGACGATGATTCAAAATGATGCAACTGCACTCAGCAATGGCAAGCACACCATTCATCTCGATGCAGAGGATTCACTTAATATCAAAGGCAGTCGCGAAGAGCTGTTAAGCGCATTTACTAATTTGGTTAGCAATGCAGTTAGATATACCCCAGAAGGTGGCGACATTACGATTCACTGGCAATTGAAAAACAAACATGCAGTATTCAGCGTTTCAGACACTGGCATTGGCATTGAAGAGCGACATATTGCAAGACTAACCGAGCGTTTTTATCGAGTCGACAATGGCCGCAGCCGCGATACAGGTGGCACAGGTTTAGGGCTTGCTATTGTTAAACATATTCTCGGTCGCCATAAAGCCAAATTAGAAGTCAAAAGCACGCTTGGTAAAGGCAGCACCTTCAGCATCACATTCCCTCAATCGCGTACAGTTAGTGAGCGCAATAAAGAAGCCGCATGAAACTGATCGCCACTCTTTGTATCTTATTGTTAAGTGCATGTGCAAACAGTCCGATTAGCAAACACCCTATTCCACATCGCACCGACAGCAGTAGCTTTAACCAATTAGCTAAAGCAGATTTTGATCGCATGGCGGATATGGAGCTAGAGAGTAATACGCAAAGTTTGCGTACATTAATGATTAAACTCTATAAGCGCAATCCGCATGAACTGGCCAAAAGCAATCATCACTCTGCAGAAAAAATGGCGGCTTATGTCTTTGATGAATCAACAAAACACCAATGGCAGTTTAAACAATTGCAGAACAAACAAGATGTAGAAGCCATTTTTCTAGCCTTTGATGCCAACTACCAAGGCGACCGTGTGTTAGCTTTTATCGCTGGCCTACAGACCATGCTAGCCAAAGCACATAACAATAAAACAGCATTTTACTTAACCGATAACCTAGACCCACAGAATATTTATAATGTCGCCCGTAACATAGAAATCGCTGCGTGGAAACTCTCAAACAGCCGTGACACAAACGGTAATTTATATCTACTCACCAATGAAATTAGCGACACAGACCGCAATTTAAGCTTTGAAAGAGAGTTTGGCAAGATGATAGGTAGAACTGACTTTTATGCGATTGCCTTAGCCGAAAAATCTCAGCGCCTCATTTCACGCATTGCGCAAAGCCTCGCTTCCGCCGTCTTTCTGCCGTTCTAAGCATAAATATTGTTGGCAACAGCAATCAATAAGAAATATTAATTTGTATTATCGCAATGGCTAAATAGTAGCCAACACCGCCAACCGAGTATAGAATGCAAGCATCACTTTGCTTGCAAGGTGAGAATTAACTTTAATCCGAGCGTGCAATCAACGCGTTCATTACAAAGTTTATATAAAAAGGGGAGTAACGATGGATCTGATTATTCAATTGTTATTAGGTGCAGTAGGTGGCAACATCGGTGGTGCTTTATTCAAGAACTTAAGCTTAGGCACATTAGGCAATAGTATCGCAGGTATCATAGGCGGCGGCCTAGGTGGTCAAATCTTATCCGCAGCACTTGGCGGCGCAGCAACTGGCGGCATGGTTAGCTCAGTAGTAGGCAGTGGAGTTGGCGGTATTGTATTGATGGCGATTGTTGGATTTATTAAAAAATCAATGGCTAAATAAGCTGTATATTTTCCTTTCCAATAAAAAAGCCGCAATAGCGGCTTTTTTATTGCGCAGACCAACCGTCTTAAACTGATACTCAAAAGAAAACTAATGGTGCCATGCAAATCCTCACACTAACAGCAGTTGTCCCATCCGACCCTCAAACCCTATCTTTTCTAACCCACTTAAACTCAACCCTACTAAGCGAATCGGTTGCTCACCCGCTTTTATGCGTTGTAATAATTGTGGAATCCAACTTTTTATAGCATGTAGATCCAAACCCACCTCTACTGATTGCGCTCTCGTCACTTGCTGGAAATTTGCATACTTAACTTTTAAGGTAATTGTCTTAGCTTGCAACGCTTGCTGGCTCAATTTGGTTAATACTTGCTCAGCTAATTCATTTAACTTTTCTGTTAATAACGCAACCGATAAAATATCTTCTGCAAAGGTGGTTTCTTTACCTAGCGACTTTCTCACTCTCGTACTGCGAACGGGACGTTCATCAATAGCTCTGGCAATGCTGTAATAATATTGACCTGATTGTCCAAACTTCTCGACTAACGCAAGCAATGATTTTTCTCTTAAATCGCCACCCGTTCGAATGCCTAGCTGATGCATTTTTTTCTCAGTTGCTGGGCCGATTCCATGAAATTTTCCAATAGGCAAATTAGCAACGAAAGCTAAGCCTTGCTCAGGCTTAATCACATATAAGCCGTTCGGTTTATCCATATCCGAAGCAATTTTGGCGAGAAATTTATTATAGGAAACGCCTGCAGAAGCATTCAGTTGGGTTTTGGTTAATATTTCTGCTTTAATCGCTTGCGCTATACGCGTCGCTGAACCATCAAAATCTGCAGTATAAGTCACATCTAAATAGGCCTCATCTAACGATAGCGGTTCTACTTGCGTGGCATATTGCCAAAAAATCTCGCGAATTTGATTCGACACCTCACGATAGGCTTCAAAGCGTGGTGGAACAAAAATCGCTTGCGGACATAAACGATAAGCGCGTGAACTAGACATGGCTGAATGAATACCAAACTTGCGCGCCTCATAACTGCATGCGGCAACCACACCACGGCTATTCGGTTGTCCGCCAACAATAAGCGGCTTGCCTTGGTATTCAGGCTGATCGCGCTGCTCTACCGATGCAAAGAAAGCATCCATATCGACATGTATAATTTTGCGTTGTTTTGCCATCAATCCGTTAATAGTATCGTGTTATTAAAAGAAAGTTTTAATCTTACTTTATACTATAGCTTCTATCACGACTTGGATTTTTCATGCGCACTCTCGGTAATATTTTATGGTTTATTTTAGGTGGTGTATTAATGGGGCTAGCATGGTGGTTAACTGGCATTATTGCGTTAATCACAATTGTTGGCATTCCATGGGCAAAAGCTTGCTTTGTCATTGGTCAATTCTCATTTTTCCCTTTTGGTAAAAAAGCGGTTGCGCGAAATGAACTGTCAAAAAAAGAAGATATTGGTACAGGCGCACTTGGTGTATTAGGTAATGTTATTTGGTTTATCCTAGCTGGCTGGTGGTTGGCAATTGGCCACCTCGTTTCAGCACTCGCATGTTTTATCACGATTATTGGCATTCCATTTGGCTTACAGCATTTAAAACTGGCCGAATTAGCCGTGTTTCCTATTGGCAAAACCATTGTTGAAAAATAATGATTAATGCTTATCACGCCCATATTTATTTTGAACTTGAGCAATTAGCACTAGCAGAACGCGTACGTCTTGCGATTGCCAAAGCTATACCAGAGCTCACTTATTTAGGCAGACTCATTCCCATGTTGGTTGGGCCGCATCCAAAACCAATGTTTGAGGTTCACATTCCCGCCCCTATTTTAGAGGATGCAATGGAAAAAATTGAGCTACTCAGAGAGGGGTTAGATGTATTGATTCATCCAGTACATGGTAATGACTTTGCTGCGCATACAGAAGATGCAAGATGGTTAGGTAAGCCACTAACATTAAATGTCGATATTTTTAATCAATTGAATAAGCAATAAAAAACCAGCCTAGGCTGGTTTTTTATTAATCCTAACTTAATCAAACAGAGCGGTTGCACGTTGGCTGGCCTCTTCTACTACTTTCTGCTTTTGATTATTATCTAAATCCCACCAATCTTGGATTTCACCTAAGGTGCGAAAGCAACCTTGGCAAAGCTGATTGCCATCATCAACCACACAAACACCGATACAAGGCGATTGCACTTCATTCTGTAAATTATCAGACATTTTGCTTACCTACTAACTTAATGCACCGTGGCATTGTTTATACTTTTTGCCAGAACCGCATGGACATGGATCATTACGACCCACTTTAACGCCCTCGCGCACAACAGGCTGTCCACCTTCTGGCAATTGCTCACCTTCTTCATCGTCTAACGCTTCTTCATAATCAGCATGTTGATATTGCACATTTTCAACCGCCTCAGGTGGCTCTACCGCATCCACATCTTCTCGCGTTTTGATTTGAACTAGCATGGTCACTTTAGTAACTTCAGATTTAATGGTATTTAATAAACCAGAAAATAACTCAAATGCTTCACGTTTATATTCTTGCTTGGGATTCTTTTGCGCATAAGAACGTAAATGAATACCTTGACGCAAATGATCCAGCGCTGATAAATGCTCACGCCAATGATTATCAACACTTTGCAACATCACTGAACGCTCAAATTGACGCATATTTTCTGCACTCGCTAACGCTTCTTTCTCAACGTAAGACGCATCTGCCGCTTCTGCTACGCGCTCACGTAAGGTTTCTTCATGCAAGTCTGGATTCTCTTCCAACCATTCTGCAATCGGCAAATCTAAACCTGTTTCTGCTTCAATGGCTTTCTCAAGTTCAGGAATTTCCCAAAGTTCTTCTACGCTACCTGGCGGAATATAAGTTGAGATTAAATCAGTCAACACATCGTGGCGCATGGCTTTGATTGTTTCACCAATATCCGTCGCTTCTAGCAACTCATTACGCTGCTCATAAATCACTTTGCGCTGATCGTTAGAAACATCATCAAACTCTAGTAATTGTTTACGAATATCAAAGTTACGACCCTCTACTTTACGTTGTGCATTTTCAATTGCACGGGTCACCATGGCATGCTCAATGGCTTCACCTTCTGGCATTTTTAAACGTTCCATAATCGCGGCTACGCGATCGCCAGAGAAAATACGTAATAGTTGATCTTCTAAACATAGGTAAAAACGGCTAGAGCCTGGATCACCTTGACGTCCTGAACGGCCGCGCAATTGGTTATCAACACGTCGCGATTCATGACGTTCTGTACCGATAATATGCAAACCACCGGCAGCAAGCACTTGCTCATGCAGTGTTTTCGCCTTGGCTTTAACCTCAGCAATTTTAGTTGCCTTTTGCGCTTCCGTTAGCGCCTCATTAGCTTCTATCAATAGTATTTCTGGCTCAGGATTGCCACCTAAAACAATATCGGTACCACGACCCGCCATATTGGTTGCAATCGTAATCATGCTAGGCTGACCAGCTTGCGTAATAATCTGCGCTTCGCGCTCATGTTGCTTTGCATTCAAGACTTGATGGTCTAATTTAGCTTTAGTAAGTGCATTGGAAATGATTTCCGAATTTTCAATTGACGTTGTTCCCACTAATACTGGCTGGCCACGCTTTTGGCATTCTTTAATATCTTCGATTACGGCATTGTATTTTTCTGTAGCCGTGCGATACACTTTATCCATGGCATCTTTACGTTGCATTGGACGATGCGTTGGAATAACAACGGTTTCTAAGCCATAAATCTGATTAAATTCATAAGCTTCCGTATCAGCCGTACCCGTCATACCGCTAAGCTTTTCATACATACGGAAATAGTTTTGGAAAGTAATAGAAGCTAAAGTTTGATTCTCTTTTTGAATCTCAACCCCTTCTTTTGCTTCAACTGCTTGATGTAATCCATCTGACCAACGACGGCCAGGCATCATACGTCCTGAGAATTCATCCACAATCACAATTTCATTATCACGCACCACGTAATGTTGATCGCGGTGGAATAAGTTAATTGCGCGTAATGCCGCATTTAAGTGATGCACTAAACCAATATTAGCTGCCTCGTACAAACTAGAGCCTGCTGGCAATAATCCAGCCTCTTCTAAATAGGCTTCGGCATGCTCATGACCAACTTCTGAAAAGTTAACTGATTGGCCTTTTTCGTCCACCCAGAAATCGCCAGCGCCCTCTTCGGTTTCTTGCTTAACTAATCTTTTAGCAACGGCATTAATTTGAATATACGAGTCAACGTCGCTCTCAGCTTGACCTGAAATAATCAATGGCGTACGTGCTTCATCAATTAAAATGGAGTCAACCTCATCGACTAAAGCATATGTTAAAGCACGTTGCGAACGTTGTGCAGCGCTAAACACCATATTGTCGCGCAAATAATCAAAGCCGAACTCATTATTGGTACCATAGGTAATATCAGCCGCATACGCCACTTGCTTGGCTTCGGCTTTCATCTGCGACAAATTAATGCCAACCGTCAAACCCAAGAAGTTATAGAGTTTGCCCATCCACTCAGCATCACGTTTAGCTAAATAGTCGTTCACGGTAACTACGTGCACGCCTTTGCCAGTCAATGCGTTTAAATAAACTGGCAACGTTGCCACCAAGGTTTTACCTTCACCCGTACGCATCTCAGCAATCTTGCCTGCATTCAACACCATGCCACCAATCAACTGCACATCGAAATGACGCATGCCTAATGCACGCACACTACCTTCGCGCACGACGGCAAAGGCTTCAGGTAATAATTGATCTAATGATTCACCATCGCTATATCGTTGTTTAAACTCTGCTGTTTTAGCGCGTAAAGCCTCATCTGACAAAGCTTGCAAGCTGGGCTCTAATTCACCGATTTTTTTAGCAATTTGGGTATAGTTTTTGACTAGCCTATCGTTACGACTACCGACTATTTTTTTGAACATCTTAGATAACATGGAATGACACCGATTTTCCGAACGTGCGGAAACCTCAAAAGTTAGATTAGTATTTAGTTAAGCTGGGGATAATAACGGTTAATTCAAGCGCAATCAAAACTAATTTTAATGACTGCTTAGATATTTTCTTGGATCTAATGGACTGCCGTTTAAACGAATTTCATAATGCAGATGCGGTCCTGTAGAGCGACCTGTGCTACCAACTAATGCAATTACTTGGCCTTTAACGACGCGATCACCATTTTTAACCAGTAGTTTAGACGCATGGGCATACCGTGTTTCTAAGCCAGCACCATGGTTCAATTTCACTAAGTTACCATAAGCTGGCGTGTGAACAGCTGCAATTACAATACCATCACCTGCAGCTCTGATTTTCGTACCTGTTGATGCAGTAAAATCTAAACCTTCATGAAAAGCTCTATTGCCATTAAATGGGTCAATACGCCAACCATAACTTGAAGAGCGGTAAGCAACACTGACTGGGTTAGAGTTTGGCAGCATGTCTTTCAACACACTATTTTGCAGCACATCAGCCTCAACATAGTTCATATATTCATCTCGATTACCAACCGCAGATGCGAGCTCTGCAATAGCCGCTTGTAAATCAGGCTCAGTCATTGGCGTTGCATTAACTAATGGGCCACCAACACCAGGAGTAACCAAGCCATCCACTGGCCTAAGATCAATATCTTTGGCTTTTTGTGCTACTTTCTTATCTGTTCCAATACCTGCCAACTTCACCAATCGCTTGTTTTGCGCATCTAAACGCATAATACGTGCTTGCAATTCACCGATTTGTTTAGCGTATGCATCTAAATGCATTTGAGAAGAACTGATGGATTTTTCTAATTGAGCGGGAGACATCACTTTGACAACTTGACGCTTAATATTGCTTTTTTCAGAGATAATAAAAGCGGTAATCAAGCTTGCAAATGCAAACAGGCAGATGGCAAGTATGGCAATATGCAAACCAGATAAAGTTCTAGGTTTAATCATATTGTTAGAAACTAGGATAATATTCATCGTATATTAATTCGATATTCTTTAAAATAAACGCATGCAAAAAATTAATGCATTACTTAATAAAAATAAAAGCGAATCTGACAACCAATTTAACCGCTTGGTTGCACAAACAGATGCACACCTTCGTCTTCAACAATTTTGGCAGGCGATAGCACCAATTGCCATTAGTCAATCTAGCTTTGCCAGTAGTTTAAACGACGGACTACTAACCATTTACGCGCACAACAGTGGCGTCGCCACAAAAATCAAGTTAACTAGCGCTAGCTTATTGACTCAATTACAAAATTTACAAAAAGAAGACCCGCTTTATAAGCTGTGTAAAGTTACTGCAATTAAGGTAAAAGTGCAAGTAAAATCTGAACAAAAGCGCCTAAAACCAACGCCACGCACGATATCTAGTGGCGCAGCAACCACACTAAGAAAACTGGCACTGGAGCTTGGTGACTCGACTCTTGCCGACAAACTGAATAAGTTAGCCGATAACGCGTAGCTCTGCCATAAAACTTAAAATAGATAGCCACTTTAAAAATTCATTTAAACAATTGATTTAATAGATATTTTTATATTAAATTCATTTGCATGCATAGGTATTGTTCCAATGACTTATTAATGCCATAATGCCTCAGCTGTTACAAATCATTTACATCTTTGTAATCGCGTTTGCACCAATCAAGTCACCAATAATTATAGTTAAGATGCATTAAAAAATTAGGAGAAGTTATGTCAATTGTAATCATAATCGCCATAGCTGCCGCAGTTTTAGCAGTGCTATATGGTTTAGTCATGAGTAAATGGATTTCTGGTCTTCCCGCAGGCAATGCCCGAATGCAGGAAATTGCAGGTGCGATTCAACAAGGTGCCGCCGCTTATCTGGCGAGGCAATATAAAACCATCGCAGTTGTTGGCGTATTATTGGCCATCGCGATTGCCGTTTTATTAGATATAACAACAGCAGTTGGTTTTGTTTTAGGCGCAGTCTTATCTGGCGCATGCGGCTTTATTGGCATGAATGTTTCGGTTAAAGCCAACGTACGCACAGCACAGGCCGCAACCAATGGCATTGTGCCGGCCATGGATGTTGCTTTTAAAGGTGGCGCGATTACTGGCATGCTGGTTGTCGGCTTAGGCTTATTGGGCGTTGCTGGGTTTTATTGGTATTTAGGTGCGGAAAATGCAGAGAATCTAAACCCTTTGATTGGTTTAGCATTTGGCTCTTCTCTTATCTCTATCTTCGCGCGTTTGGGTGGCGGCATTTTTACCAAAGGTGCCGATGTTGGCGCTGACTTGGTAGGTAAAGTTGAAGCTGGTATTCCAGAGGATGATCCACGCAACCCTGCTGTTATTGCGGATAATGTTGGTGATAACGTCGGAGATTGCGCAGGGATGGCAGCTGATTTATTTGAAACTTATGCTGTTACGCTGATTGCAACCATGGTGCTAGGTGGCTTAATGGTGCATAACAGCGGCTCAAATGGGGTCTTGTTTCCACTCATGTTAGGCGCGGTGTCTATCGTCGCGTCTATTATTGGTTGTTTCTTTGTAAAAGCAAAACCAACCATGAAAAACGTGATGCCTGCGTTATATAAAGGCTTAGCTGTTGCAGGCGTGTTATCACTCATCGCATTTTATTTCGTCACCATACAAATGTTCCCAGATGGCATTATGATTGATACAAAAACCGTGTCTGCCAATGCCTTGTTTGGCTCATGTGCGGTTGGCTTGGTATTAACAGGCCTATTAGTTTGGATTACCGAGTACTACACAGGTACAGAGTACGCACCAGTTAGGCATGTTGCACAAGCTTCAACCACAGGTCATGCAACTAACATTATTGCAGGCATTGGCATTTCAATGAAATCAACTGCTTGGCCCGTTCTTTCGGTCTGTTTAGCCATTTGGACATCCTTCCATTTAGGCGGTTTATATGGCGTTGCGATTGCGGCCACCTCAATGCTGAGCATGGCGGGCATTGTAGTGGCATTAGATGCTTATGGTCCAATTACGGATAACGCAGGCGGCATTGCTGAAATGGCAGAGCTCCCAAGTAGCGTGCGCGATGTAACGGATCCATTAGACGCCGTTGGCAATACGACAAAAGCAGTGACCAAAGGCTATGCAATTGGCTCTGCCGGATTGGCTGCTTTGGTTTTATTTGCAGACTATACGCACAAACTAGAATCTGCAGGGATTGTGGCAAACTTTGATTTAAGCGACCCAATGGTCATTATTGGTCTATTTATCGGCGGCTTAATTCCGTTCTTGTTTGCGGCAATGGCAATGGAAGCGGTTGGT
>Ga0209231_1000225_pt1 | contig 38837 bp, 42 predicted proteins | sample Deesub45470m_DNA_FD_188086 | JGI IMG/M metagenome (GOLD analysis project Ga0209231, IMG submission 188086) | Deep subsurface microbial communities from North Pacific Ocean - 450_OLKR46/470m Metagenome (SPAdes) (version 2) | ecosystem: Environmental > Terrestrial > Deep subsurface > Unclassified ... | reverse complement strand
AGTTTGATCTGCCGACATTCAACTGGGATATGATTTCTGCACTTCTTTCCAGCGCGCTGGTGATTTCTCTGGTGGGTTTCATGGAAGCGATTTCCATCGCCAAGGCGATGGCCGCCAAAACCCGGGATCGCATCGACCCCAATCAGGAACTGGTCGGTCAGGGATTGGCTAATATAGTAGGCAGTTTCGGTCAGTCCTTCCCAGTCAGCGGTTCTTTTTCACGCTCGGCGGTGAACCTTAACGCCGGTGCCGGAACAGGTTTGTCCAATGTATTTGCCGGCCTGATCGTGCTGCTCACGTTGCTGTTCCTCACCCCTTTGCTCTACCACCTGCCACAGGCGGTGCTGGCGGCGGTGATCATGATGGCGGTGGTCGGTCTGATCAACTTCAAAGCGATTCGCCATGCCTGGCACACGCACAAGCATGACGGCGTGGCAGCTATCGTTACCTTTGTCGCGACCCTGGCGTTTGCGCCACACCTCGATAACGGCATCATGGTGGGCGCCGGTCTGTCCATCCTGCTGTATCTCTACCGTACCATGTCGCCGCGCGTCGCCATCCTGGGACGTTATCACGATGGCACCCTGCGCGATGCCAAGGTGAATAATCTGCCGCTTAGCGAAAAAGTCATTGCCATACGCTATGACGGCTCCCTTTATTTTGCCAACGTGCCTTATTTTGAAGATACCATTCTGGAAGCGGTTTCTCGCAGTCCTCGTGCCAGCCATCTGCTGATCGTGTCGGATGGCATCAATCAGCTTGATGCATCGGGCGACGAGGTCATCCATCATGTGGTCGAGAGATTGCGCGCCAGCGGCATCCGTGTGGTGTTCAGCGGATTGAAAAAACAGGTGATTGATGTCATGCGCCATTCCGGTCTGTTCGACTACATCGGCCAGGAAAACATCTTTGCCGATGAAGACCGGGCACTCGATTCCATGTATGCCGAGGTGCTCCAGGTCGATCCCGATGCGCAGTGTCGCCTGCTGAAACGGCACATCGGCGGTGCCGACGGTGTGAGAACCTGGTTATAATCAAACGGTAATCTTACAGATGCTGGAGAATTCCTGGTGACGATCGTTTCGACCCTGCTGCCCATAGATATTGCGCTGGGGGTCGTTGTCTGCTGGCTGTTGCTGGGGCTTACCGGTTTGCTGTTGCAAAACACGGCGTTGATTACCCGTTATATTTTCCCTGCCGGTGCGTTGGCCGCGCTGCTGCTTGCCGCTGCCGCGCTGAGTAATCTGGGGGGCGATAGCAACGTGGCGGTGCTGGCGCTCGGATTACCAGACTTGCCTTTCCATCTGCGACTGGATGCGCTATCTGCATTTTTCTTGTTGCTGCTGGGCGCGGCCAGTGTCGGTATCTCGCTGTATTCGGCGGGCTATTTCCGCGACATGAAGGGCGGCGCGTTGGGTTTGCTGTGCTTCGAATACCACATCTTTCTTGCCAGCATGGCGCTGGTATTCATGGCTGACGACGCCTATTTGTTCATGGTGGCATGGGAAACCATGGCGCTGTCTTCTTATTTTCTGGTCACCACCGACCACCATTTGGCGCAGGCCCGACGTGCCGGCTTTCTCTATCTGCTGATCGCTCATGTCGGCGCGATTGCCATTCTGTTGAGTTTTGGTGTGATGCAGGGCGGGCAGGGCGACTATACTTTTGCCAGCATGCGTGACGCGCAGCTGAATGCCTTCTGGGCCAGTGTTACCTTCCTGTTGGCGCTGTTCGGCTTCGGAGCCAAAGCCGGTATCCTGCCGCTGCATGCCTGGTTGCCCGAAGCCCATCCCGCTGCGCCATCGCCTATTTCTGCGATGATGAGCGGCATCATGCTGAAAACGGCTATTTACGGTATTTTGCGTGTCAGTTTCGATTTGCTTGACGCTCCGCAGTGGTGGTGGGGTGCGCTGGCGTTGACGCTGGGATTGCTCACCGCGCTGTATGGCGTGCTATTTGCCGCCGTGCAGACCGATATGAAACGTCTGCTCGCCTATTCCTCGATTGAAAATATCGGCGTTATCCTGACGGGCATCGGCCTTGCCATTATCTTTCATTCCTTTCAGAAAGAAGCGCTGGCGGCGCTGGCACTGACTGCCGCCCTGTATCACGCGTTCAACCATGCCTTCATGAAGGGATTGCTGTTTCTCGGTACGGGTTCGGTGCTACACGCCACCGGTGAACGCAATCTGGGCAGACTGGGCGGACTGATACACCGCATGCCGAAACTGGCGCTGCTGGTACTGGTCGGCACTCTTGCACTCGCCGGTTTGCCGCCGCTGAACGGTTTTGTGTCTGAATGGCTGTTGTTGCAGGCCTTTCTGCTCTCTCCGGGCTTGCCTCATTCCTACCTCAATATGCTGATACCGATTGCGGCCGCCGCGCTTGCACTGGCTGCCGCGCTCGCAGGCTATGTCATGGTCAAATTCTATGGCGTGATTTTTCTCGGTCAGCCACGGGGCAGTGATGTCGTCGGTCAGAAGCCTTTCGATGAGGTGCATGATGTCGGTATCTGGGAGCGCATCGGACTGACCTGGCTCGCACTGGGTTGTATCCTGCTGGGGGTATTTCCGGTGTTCTTTATTCTGCATATCGATTTCGTCAGCCAGATGCTGGTGGGGCACACACTGGGTGTCAGCGCCGCCCAGACGGGCTGGCTGTGGCTGACTCCGATTCAGCCGGAACGCGCCAGTTACAGCCCGTTGATCCTGTTTGTGATTATCATCGTGGGCGTGCTGTTTACCCTGTATGGCGTGAAAAAATTCTATCATGGTCGTCTGCGCCGGGGTCCGGCCTGGGATTGCGGCTATCCTGAACAGACCGCCCGCATGCAGGATACTGCCGAGGGTTTCGGTCAGCCGATACGGCAGATATTCCAGTTGTTTTTCGGCATTACCCGCGAAGTGCCCGGCCCGTTCGACAAGAAACCCCACTATCATGGTGAAACCAGTGACCGGCTGTGGGAATGGTGCTATCTGCCCATCGCACGGCTCACCGACAAAATTTCCGCGCTGACCGGCAAGTTGCAGCATGGCCGCATCCATGCTTATCTGCTGTACAGCTTTGTCACCTTGCTGGCCTTGCTGGCCTTTGTCCGATGAACAGCCTGCTCTTACAACTGTTTCAGGATACCCTAGTGGTGTTGATCGCACCCTTGTTGCTGGGCTGGGTCAACCAGTGTCGGGCCTGGCTGCAAAACCGCAGCGGCGCCGGGGTGCTGCAACCATATCGCAATCTGATCAAGCTGTTCCACAAGGACGCCGTGCTGGCGAACAATGCCTCACCCTTGTTCCGTGCCACGCCCTATATCCTGTTTGCCAGCATGTGGCTGGCGGCATCGCTGGTGCCCGTCATCGCGACAGATTTGCCGCTTTCACAGGCGGTGGATGTCATCGCCCTGGTTGGTATTTTTGCGCTGGCGCGGGTGTTCATCTCGCTGGCGGCGATGGATGTAGGCACTTCCTTCGGCACGATGGGCGCGCGGCGCGAAATGCTGGTCGGATTTCTCGCCGAACCCGCCTTGCTGATGGTATTTTTCACGGCGGCGACCATCAGTCATTCCACTTCGCTGGTCACCATCGTCGAAACCCTGGCGCATAAACAATTCGTGATTTATCCCAGCCTGGCCTTTGCCGGCATTGCATTTGTCATGGTGTTGCTGGCCGAAAACGCCCGCATTCCGGTGGACAATCCGGCCACGCATCTTGAGCTGACCATGATCCACGAGGCAATGATACTGGAGTACTCGGCGCGCCACCTCGCGTTGATCGAATGGGCGAGCGCGCTCAAATTGCTGGCCTATTTCACTATCGGTTGCGCGCTGTTCATGCCGTGGGGCATCGCCGAGGTGGGCAATCTGGCTGCACTTCCCGTCGCCCTGCTGGCGCTGTTCATCAAGCTGCTGCTGGGCGGGGCTGGGCTGGCGCTGCTGGAAACCGTTACCGCCAAAATGCGTATTTTCCGCGTCCCGGAATTCATGGGCACGGCTTTCCTGCTTGCGGTACTGGGCATGCTGATTCATTTTCTGCTGGGGAGCTGAGATGCTGAATTTTGCCGGACAGCTGATCAATCTGTTTGCTGCGATGCTGCTGCTGATTTCCTTCGCCATGCTCTCGCAGCGGCGGGTGCTGTCGCTAATCAATCTGTTTGCCTTGCAGGGTCTGGTGCTGGCGGTCAGCACCACGGTCGTGGCCTATTCCTCCAGCCAGCATCATCTCTACTACTCGGCCGGGTTAACCCTGCTGCTGAAAGTGCTGGTCCTGCCGTGGATACTGCACCGGCTGATACGCAAGTTGAACGTCAAATGGGATGTCGAGACGATGTTCAATATTCCCACCACCATGCTGGTCGGCATCGTGCTGGTGGTGTTCGCCTTTAATCTGGCCGCACCGATCTCACAGATGGCCGGCACCATCACCCGGGGTACGCTGGGTATCGCCATGGCGTGTGTGCTGTTGTCCTTCCTGATGATGATCACGCGCAGCAAGGCCGTGCCGCAGGTGATCGGCTTTCTGGCCATGGAAAACGGTTTGTTCTTCGCCGCCACCAGTACCAGTTACGGTATGCCCATGGTGGTGGAACTGGGCATCGCGCTCGATGTGCTGATCGGCATGTTCATCCTGGGTATCTTCTTTTTCCAGATACGCGAGACTTTCGATAGTCTGGATCTGAAACACATGGAAAAACTCAAGGAAGACTGACTTGGAAATTATCTGGATATTGGCGATACCCCTGACAGGCGGCCTGCTGCTGGCGCTGTTCGGCTGCCGTTCCTTTGCGCCTGAGCTCAATGCCATGATGAGTTTTGCCACCTTCGTGGCCTCGGTATTCCTTGCCATCCGGGTTGTCAATGACGGATCGTTCAGCGCATATAACGAGCAGTTTTTCGTCGATTCCTTCAATGTGTTTCTGGTCGCGCTGACCGCCTTCGTGTCCTTCACCACTTCGTTGTTCTCGCGCCCCTACATGCGTATCGAACAGGCGCATGGCAAACTGAGCATCAACATGCTGCGTCTTTATCACAGCATGTACCAGTTGTTCACCTTCACCATGCTGCTGGTCCTGCTAACCAATAATATGGGCATCATGTGGGTGGCGATGGAGGCGGCGACGCTGACCACCGTGCTTCTGGTTTCGCTGTACCGGACACCGGCCAGCCTGGAGGCGGCGTGGAAATATTTCATCCTGTGCGGCGTGGGACTCGCGCAGGCACTATTCGGCACGATCCTGCTTTATTTTGCGGCGGAAAAAGTGCTGGGCGCAGGCGGCACGGCGCTGCTGTGGACGCATCTGGATGCGGTCAAGCACCAGCTCGAACCGACCGTGCTGTCGCTGGCCTTCGTGTTTCTGCTGGTGGGCTACGGCACTAAAGTCGGTCTGGCACCGTTGCACAGCTGGTTGCCCGATGCGCATGCCGAAGGGCCGACACCGGTTTCCGCTGTGCTTTCCGGCTTGCTGCTCAATGTTGCGCTGTATGTCGTGGTACGCTCCAAAGTGCTCGTTGATGGTGCGTTGGGCACCCATTTTGCAGGCGATCTGATGATGGGCTTCGGACTGCTGAGCGTCATCATGGCAGCCTTTTATCTCTCGCGCCAGAAGGATGTCAAACGTATGTTTGCCTACTCTTCGATCGAACACATGGGACTGGTTACCTTCGCCTTTGGCATGGGCGGCCCGGTCGCGACTTTCGCCGGGATGTTGCACATGACCGTGCATTCGCTCACCAAATCTGCGATCTTTTTTGCCGTGGGTCACGCCACACAAAAATCCGGCACTCAGTTGATGGAAAACATACGCGGCCTGATCAGCACCAACCCCACCATAGGCTGGGGGCTGGCGATAGGCACGCTGGCCATACTCGGCATGCCGCCGTTTGGCGTGTTCGCCAGCGAGTTTCTGATTATCACCACGGCCATGCACGCCTATCCCTGGACCACGCCCTTCTTGCTGATCGCGCTGGGCGTGGCCTTTGCCGCGATCTTCAGCCGGATGCAGGAGATGGTGTTCGGCCCGGCCACGGGTCAGCGCCTGCCGCATCCTCCCGCCTTGATACCGGTATTCGTGCATCTGGGGTTGGTGTTGTTGCTCGGACTGTATATTCCGCCTTATCTGGCAGACTGGTATCGTCAGGCTGCGGCGTTGATCGGATAACATAATATGAAACAAGACGAAATTACCGCTGATTTTCCAGACTTGCCCGGAGCCTTGACGGTTCGGCGCGGCAGTGTGGATGCAAGCCAGTTTCGTGACATGTGCGCACAAGTGCGCCATGACGGCGGCAGGCTGGTGGCGTTGTGGGGCAGCGATGAGCGGGCAGACGACGCGGGCTATGCGCTGCATGTTGCACTGATCGACAGCACAGGTATGTTGTGTCTGATGCTGCCGGTGAGTGCGGAACGCCCGGCTTATCCGGATATCAGCGACCTGTTTCCCGCCGCAAGCCGCATGCAACGCGCCGTCGCCGATCTGCTTGGCTTGCACGCCAGCGGCGCGGACGACCAGCGCAAGTGGTTGCGGCATGCGAGCTGGCCGGGCAATGTGCACCCCTTGCGCAAAGACTTTGACGGTAGCTGTGCGTTTCCGGCGGAAACCGATGCCTATCCCTTCGTGACAGTGACCGGCGATGGTGTCCATGAAATTCCGGTCGGCCCCGTACATGCGGGGATTATTGAACCCGGGCACTTTCGTTTTTCCATCATCGGTGATCGCGTGTTGCGTCTGGAGGAAAGGTTGGGCTACAAGCATAAGGGTATCGAGAAACGTTTCGAGAGCATGAGTCCGGAGCAGGGGGCGAAACTTGCCGGCAGGGTGAGTGGCGACAGCACCGTGGCTTATGCCTGGGCCTATGCGATGGCGCTGGAGGGCATCGCCGGAATCACGCCACCGGATCAGGCGCTGTGGATGCGCGCCTTGTTTCTGGAACGGGAACGGGTCGCCAATCATCTGGGCGATCTGGGTTATCTGGGCAATGATGTGGCGCTGTCGTTCGGTTTCGCGCAATTCTGGATATTGAAAGAGCAGGTATTGCGCAATAACGCCGCCTTGTTTGGCCATCGTTACCTGATGGACAAAATCATTCCGGGCGGTGTGAATATCGGTCTGCAGATGTCGGACAAGCGCGTGATTATTGAAGAGTGCAGCATGCTGGAGCGCGAATTGGGCGTACTGCGCAGCATTTATGAAGAGCATGCCGGCGTGCAGGATCGATTTATCGGTGCAGGGCAGGTTACCCCGGCACTGGCGGCACAACTCGGCTTGTGTGGTTTGCCAGGGCGCGCCAGTGCGCAGGCTTGGGATGCGCGCGTGCAGTTCCCGTGCGCGCCCTACGACAAACTGGATGTGCGCATGGCGACCCATGCCAATGGCGATGTGGCTGCGCGTGCCGCCCTGCGTTTTGAGGAACTGTTTGAATCGCTGCGCCTGCAACGCGAGATTCTGATCAACCTGATTGGCGGTGATGAACTGTCCAACCCCGTCAAATCGCTTCCCGGTAACGCTTTTGGCGTCGGCATGGTCGAAGGCTGGCGCGGCGAGGTGATGGTGGCGATTCATACTGATGCGCCGGGCAGGCTGGCACGCGTACATCCGCACGACCCTTCGTGGCAGAACTGGCCGGTGCTGGAGCATGCGATCCTCAACAACATCGTGCCGGATTTTCCGCTGATCAATAAATCGTTCAACTTGAGCTACGCCGGACAGGACTTGTAAGCATGTACCAGATCATCAGACAGATACTGAAGACCGGAATCAAGACCGAAACCGCCCCGCAAGCCGATGATGCGCTGCGTGTCGAGGCGCAGCGATTGCAGGAAAAGATATTGCGCCATGTCGGGCGCGCGCTGACCATACGTCATGTCGATGCGGGTTCCTGCAACGGTTGCGAGTTGGAAATACACGCGCTCAATAACGCCTATTACAACATCGAAGGTCTGGGTATTCGCTTCGTCGCCAGCCCGCGCCATGCGGATATGCTGCTGGTGACCGGGCCGGTTTCACGTCACATGGAGGTCGCGCTAAAACGTACTTATGATGCCACCCCCGAGCCCAGGCTGGTGGTCGCCGTCGGTGACTGCGGCTGCGATGGCGGCCTGTTTTCTCCGGTCGATGAGCAGAGTGGCAGCTACGCCAGTTGCGGCAAAATAGCCAATGTGATTCCTGTGGATGTCGCTGTACCCGGTTGTCCGCCCACGCCTATCATGCTGATGCAAGCCATACTCACCGCCATCAGCAGCGGCGGCAAAACATGAGCTGACGCACCTATTCATCGGGGATAATGCAGCCTCCCCGCCTAAAGACATCTCATCGTCCAAGGTCTGCTCTTGATTGGATATTCCAAGGAGGAGTCATGGACGCACTACAACAGCAATTTCCAGACAATACACAACAGCCCGAACGGGTAACGCTTAAACAAGCCTTTCTTTATTGGCTGAAGCTGGGTTTCATCAGTTTTGGCGGTCCGGCCGGACAAATCTCCATGATGCATCAGGAATTGGTGGAAAGGCGTCGCTGGATTTCTGAGCGGCGTTTCCTGCATGCACTGAACTATTGCATGCTGTTGCCGGGCCCGGAAGCGCAGCAGCTGGCGACTTATATCGGCTGGCTGATGCACGGAGTGCGTGGTGGCATCATGGCGGGTGTGTTATTTGTACTGCCGTCGCTGTTCATTCTGATTGCGCTGAGCTGGATTTATCTGTCGTTCGGCAATGTGCCTGCGGTGGCGGGGATTTTGTACGGTATCAAACCTGCGGTAACGGCTATCGTGGTATTCGCCGCCTGGCGTATCGGCTCGCGTGTGCTCAGGAACGGTATGTTGTGGAGCATGGCTGCCGCCGCGTTTCTGGCGATTTTTGTTTTCCATGTCCCGTTCCCGGCCATTGTGCTGGCGGCCGCCATACTCGGTTATATCGGCGGCCAAATAGTGCCTGATAAATTCAACGCAGGTGGGGGGCATGGCTCATCGGGCAGAGATTACGGCCCGGCACTGATCGATGACCACACTCCGCCACCGGCCTACACGCAGTTTTCGAAAGCGCGGCTGGTGAAATACAGTCTTATCGGTTTGGTGCTGTGGTCATCACTGATAGGTATATTGGCAGCACAATACGGGTGGGGCGGAGTATTGACGCAGATGGGCTGGTTCTTCAGCAAGGCGGCACTGCTTACTTTCGGTGGTGCCTATGCCGTGTTGCCCTATGTGTATCAGGGGGGCGTCGAGCACTATCACTGGCTTAGCGGGGCGCAAATGATCGATGGGCTGGCGCTGGGCGAGACTACGCCCGGGCCGTTGATCATGGTGGTGGCCTTTGTCGGTTTTGTCGGAGCCTGGTCAGCTGAATTGTTCGGGTCAGGGAATTTGCTGCTGGCGGGCACAGCGGGTGCGATGGTGGCGACGATATTCACTTTTTTGCCTTCTTTCCTGTTTATCCTGATAGGCGGACCAATGGTGGAGGCGACGCATGGCGATCTCAAATTTACCGCGCCACTCACCGCCATCACTGCCGCCGTGGTGGGGGTAATCCTGAATCTGGCGGTGTTCTTCGCCTATCACGTATTGTGGCCGCAAGGCCTTGCTGCGACGTTTGAATGGGTTTCGGCGCTGATAGGTATGGCCGCTTTTGTCGCACTGTTGCGTTTTAAAATGAGCATCGTGCAGGTGATAGCGATCTGTGCGCTGGCAGGAATGAGCCTGGAGTTATTCGCCTGAGTTAACGGACTCGGTTTAATCTGCGGGCAGGGGATATGGCGGCAAGTAACACGATTGAGTTAATTAAAAATGGAGCGATAGCCCGTTAGGGTTATTCCCGCTGTCTCAGTAAGGCGATACCCTCCAGCGGAGCGCGCTATTTGTTTTTGTCTGCTGTTTACGGGGAGAGTGATTTGATAAACATGGAACGTCGCAAGGCGATCAAGGCGGGCAGCGGTCTGGGCTTGCTGGGTGTGTTGGCTGTTCTGGGGCTGGTGCCCGGTTCGGCTTGGGCGGGGGTAGGGCGGGCAGCGCTGGAAGCAGGTAATTTGAGTGATGCCTTCGATGCGCTGGGAGTGTCCATTCCTGAAAATAGTGAGCTGATCACGCTGACGCTACCGGATGTCGCTGAAAATGGGGCTGTAGTGCCCGTTACGGTGGAGAGTTCTCTCGCACACATCGAACAAATTTCCATTCTGGTAGATAAAAATATCAACGTGCTGGCGGCAAATTTCGTCATCCCCAAGGGGGTCGCCGGCTTTATTACGACACGCATCAAAATCGGTCAGACGGCAATAGTCGTTGCGCTGGTCAAGGCTGACGGCAAGTTTTATCGCGCATCCAAAACCGTTCAGGTAACTCAGGGCGGCTGTAGCGCATAGATGAGATATTTCGTTTTACAACAATTCAGGACGAGCAGACATGAGTGAAGCAACCAGAATTCGTGCCACAGCCAAAGACGGGTTAACCGAAGTGAAAATGCTGATGCAACACGAGATGGAGACCGGGCAGCGCAAGGATGCGACAGGCAATAAAATACCCGCCTGGATTATCACTAATGTGGAAGTTTTGCACGAAGGCAGAACTGTACTGGAAGCGCAATTCGGTACGGCGGTATCAAAGAATCCCTATCTGGTTTTTCGCCTGATCGGCGGTGTCAAAGGGGAAAAAATATCTGTGCTGTGGACCGATAATCGGGGTGATAAGCGCATGGATGAAACGGTCATCGATTGACCGTGCAGGGGAGGTGTGCCCGAGTCGGGTGTTACCAGGGTGGTTGTGTAGTTCAACTAAAGTGAGGATAAGAAAATGATTATGTCTCGAACGCTGCTCGTTGTTTTTGGAATGCTGTTTTGCGCTGCCGCTCAGGCTGACGTCGATAAACATGCGCGCAATCTTGCTGCGTCCTGCTCAGCCTGTCACGGCACGGGCGGTAACAGTGAAGGCGGCATGCCGGTATTGGCCGGACTGGACAAGGTTTTATTCGTCAATCAGATGAAGGATTTTAAATCGGGTGCACGGCCTGCAACGGTGATGCATCAGCATGCCAAGGGTTATACCGATGAGGAATTTGAATTGCTGGCGGACTTTTTCTCCGCACAGAAACGCCACTAACCTCGTGCCTCAGGGTGCCTCAGAAATCAAATAGATCAAGGGAGTCCAATATGTCATTCAGCCGTCGTGATTTTTTGAAAGCCAGTGCAGCCGGGATTGCAATCGGTGCGTTTCCGGGACTTGCGTTCGCATCCAGTGAACTTATCAAGAAGAAGGGCCAGCGTGTCGTCGTTGTCGGTGGCGGATTCGGTGGCGCTACTGCCGCGAAATATATCCGCAAGTGGAGCAATAACAAAATTGAAGTGGTGTTGATCGAGCGTAACCCGATGTTCATTTCATGCCCGATGAGTAACACCGTGTTGGGCGGCGGTCGTACCATCGACGATTTGACGATGAGTTATGACGAACTTAAGAAGAAATACGGAATTAAGCTGATCAAGGGTGAAGTGACCGCGATCGATCCGGAAAAACAAACTGTCATGCTGGCTAGCGGTCATCTGAAATACGACCGCTTGATCGTCTCGCCGGGCGTGGACTTCATGTATGACAAGGTTGAGGGTCTGAACGAAAGTGTGGCGAACATAAGCATCACGCACGCATGGAAAGCGGGCGCGCAGACCGTCTTGTTGCGCAAACAACTGGAATCCATGCCGGACGGCGGCGTTTTCGCCATCAGCATTCCCAAGGGTCCCTATCGCTGTCCGCCCGGGCCGTATGAGCGTGCTTGTCAGGTCGCACACTATTTCAAGGAAAACAAACCCAAGTCCAAGGTGCTGGTGCTGGATGCTAATCCGGACATCGTTTCCAAGAAGGGATTGTTCATGGCCGCCTGGAAAGAGCTTTATCCGGATATGGTGGAATACCGGCCTAACGCGCTTGTCACCAAGGTGGATGTGGCCAGCAAGATTGCCAAGACCGAGTTCGATGATGTCAAAGCGGATGTGCTGAATGTCATCCCGCCGATGAAAGCGGGTGCTGTGGCTGACATGGCAGGACTGGCCAATGTGGATGGACGCTGGTGCGGCGTGGATTTCCTTACTTATGAATCCAAGGTGCACAAAGGCATACACGTTATCGGCGATGCTGTTTCTGCTGCATTGCCAAAGTCCGGACACATGGCTACATCGCAGGCGAAAGTCTGTGCGGCAGCGGTTATTGAATTGATGCAGGGCAAGCAACCGGATCAGAATCCGACCATAGCCAATACCTGTTACAGCATGGTGAGCGGTAATGAGGCCGTGCATGTGGCCAATGTGTATCGTTTCAATGCCGAGAAGCAGGCCATGATTTCAGCTGAAGGTGGCGGTGTATCCGCTAAACGCTCGGAGCTTGAGGGAGCGTTTGCCGGATATTGGCTGAAGAATATTCTGAACGACGTCTTGCTTTAATTGAGTCTTGCGCACACGGCATGATCTCCCGGATCATGCCGTGTGCGTTTTCTATTGGTTCAGTCGTAGTTGGCTGTTGATCACTACCAAAACGATTTCACGCGGAGGCGCGGAGAACGCGGAGGAAGGCAATTCCTCATAAAACTCCCTCTATCGCTAATGCCGTTGCGGCTTCAGGGCCATCTGAAGAGATTTTCTCAGCGTACTTTGCGCCTTAGCGTGAGTATTAATTGATTTTTATCCCTTTAACCGTGTTTTAGCAGTGAATGGCGACAGTGCTAAATAATAACCCCAAGGGGTTATTTTGATTACTCTTCATGAGTATGGACGTTGGCGTTCGAATTGTTTTTAATGCATAGTGGTTTGCGCTGCAGGGTTTTTTGTATTGCAATTATTTTAATAATTATTTTAGGAGAACTAATGAATGAATTTTGATAAAGAATTTGATGCCAGTGGTATGTCTTGCCCATTGCCTATCGTGAAGACAAAAAAAGCGCTTGTTGATATGGCGAGTGGTCAGGTGCTCAAGGTTATCGCTACCGATTGTGGTGCCGTAAAAGATATGCAGGCTTTCGCCGATCAAACAGGGAATACCCTGCTGTCGACAGCTGAAGAAGGCGGCGCTTATATTTTTATGATGCAGAAGAAATAGTCTCTCGCTTTTAACCAGAGCAGCGTTTTAACAACAAATTCCAAGGGGTGAGTATGACTACCAAAAAAATGGCGATTATCGCTACCAAAGGCACACTGGATATGGCTTATCCGCCGTTTATTCTGGCGTCCACCGCCGCTGCACTCGGTTACGACGTGCAAATTTTCTTTACTTTTTACGGCCTGCAATTGCTGCGCAAGGATTTGTCGAATGTGATGATCAGTCCGCTGGCCAACCCCGCGATGCCTATGCCTATCCCGATGCCGGTAATGGTGCAGATGCTGCCCGGCATGGAATCCATGGCAACCATGATGATGAAGCAGAAACTCAAGAAGCATGGCGTTGCCTCGCTTGAGGAATTGCGTGACTTGTGTCTGGAAGCGGATGTCAAATTCGTTGCCTGTCAGATGACGGTTGATCTGTTTGAGTTCGACAAGAGCGAATTTATCGAACCAGTCGAATATGCCGGTGCCGCCGCGTTTTTCGGATTTGCCGGAGAGACTGATATCTGTCTGTTCGTGTAACAACTTGTTTCAACCGAGTAGTGGCAATATCAGGTAGTAACAATTATTAAAAACTTAATTTAAATATCAGGGAGATTTGCATGAAGATGAACAAACTTGTTGTTGCTATGTTCGCTGCCGGTGTCATGGCATCACCGCTGGCGCACGCAACCAATGGTTATTTTGCGCACGGCTATGGTATGAAAGCCAAGGGTATGGGCGGGGTAGGTATCGCATTGCCTCAGGATTCACTGGCTGCTGCGACTAACCCGGCTGGCATGGTGATGATTGGGGATCGTATCGATCTGGGTGTTGACTGGTTCAAACCAGTACGCGGTGCCACAATTTCAGGCACTCCTGGTGGCTTCAGCGATGGAAGCTTCGATGGAAACAATACCACGAATTTTTTCGTTCCTGAATTCGGCTACAACAAAATGATGAGTTCAACCATGTCACTGGGCGTATCGGTCTATGGTAACGGCGGTATGAACACGGACTATACGCGCAATATTCCTTTGTTCAACGGGGTTAATACTCAGGCAGCCGGCATCAATTTGGAGCAGCTTTTCATTGCGCCGACAGTGGCCTGGAAAATCACTCCAACTCAATCCATTGGTGTGTCGCTTAATATAGCCTATCAGCGTTTCGGTGCAAAAGGATTGCAGAACTTTGCAGCTTCTTCAAGCAGCCCTACGAATCTCATTAATAACGGCTATGACACCTCAACGGGTTATGGATTGCACTTGGGCTGGATTGGGCAAGTCACTGATTCCGTGTCGCTAGGCGCGATGTATCAGACCAAAACCAAAATGAGTAAATTTGACAAATATCGTGGTTTGTTTGCCGACGCAGGTAGTTTTGATATTCCTGCAACCTATGGTGTGGGTATTGCGGTAAAGGCAACGCCTGCCACAACAGTCGCGGCGGATATTCAGGTTATTGAGTACAGTGGTGTACCTTCCGTTGCTAATCCACTTTCCAACATGACTGCACTTGGCAATCTGTTGGGAACGCCAAATGGTGCGGGATTCGGCTGGCAAGACATGACCGTGTTCAAGCTTGGTGTAAGTCACGATTTGAGCGAGGCGGTTACCGTGCGTGCTGGTTACAACCACAATAATCAACAAATTCCATCTAGCGAAACAATGTTTAACATTATCGCGCCAGGTGTGGTTCAAGATCATATGACTTTGGGCGCGACCTGGAATGTGACCAAGGATAACGAAGTCACGATTTCTTACATGCATGCGTTCAAGAACACGGTCAATGGTCCCGGCTCGATTCCGATCGGTTTTGGTGGTGGTAATGCAAATATCAACATGTATCAGGATTCATTGGGTATTGCCTATAGCTGGAAATTGTAAACTGGTTTGAAATTAGTAAATTTAAAAGCCCGTACCTTTGTCAAGGAGCGGGCTTTTTTATAGAAAAATTTCGTAAAATTAACGAATTGCGCTTTAATTTGCATCTGTAGTATCAAGAATTATTTAATCCGGATTGCCTTGAAAAAGGTTGTCTGGATTAAACAGGAACTATGGGTGGTGTGCGTGAGAATGAGAGCGCAGGCTGTTTCGGTTTTTGTTGCCAGTGTTTAGGCATCCACTCCGGCTTATGCCACTTGCGTTATAAGTTTTGAATTGGGGTGCTATTGCCTCAGTGGTTCTGACCTGCTGACACAGTCTGTCTGTAGCGGGGTTTTTGGTGTCTAACTGAAGTTCTGTCATCTGAATGGGGAGAGGCTTGATGAATATGGAAATAAACCTACAGCGTCGCAAGGCGCTTAAAACGGGAGGCGGGGTGGGGTTACTCGCATTGTTTGGTGCGCTCGGTCTGTTGCAGTCGGGTGTTGCACTTGCTGAATGGAATAAAACTGCTTTTTCGGCAAAGACCATGGATGATGCCTTGAATGCACTGGGTGTGATTGTTCCGGAGAATGGTGCAGCCTCAATTCAATTGTCGGTACCTGAAATTGCTGAAAATGGCTCAGTTGTGCCGGTCACTGTTGCCAGCACGCTTGCTGATGTCGAGCAAATAACCATCTTCGTGGATAAAAACCCTAACGTGCTGGCCGCAAACTTTACCCTGCCAACAGGTACGGAAGCCTATATCACGACCCGTGTCAAAATGGGGCAAACCGCAAATGTCATCGCGCTGGTCAAGGCGGGCGGCAAGTTTTATCGTACTTCCAAAGAAGTTAAGGTAACTGCCGGCGGCTGTGGCGGTTAACGGACTACAAACACAATCAAATCGATTACGAGGTGGAATGATGGGCAATCCAATGAAAATTCGCGCCGCTGTCAAGGATGGCGTGACCGAAGTAAAAATTCTTATGCAACACGAAATGGAAACCGGACTGCGTAAAGAGGCGGACGGTACGCTGGTGCCGGCCTGGTTCATCACCGAAGTTAAAGCCCAGTACCAGGGACGTACTGTACTGGAAACACAGTTTGGTCAATCCGTTTCCAAGAATCCCTACCTGCTGTTCCGCTTCAAGGGCGGCGCGGCGGGTGAAAAAATAACGGTTAGCTGGGTAGATAACAAGGGTGATACGCGCAGCGACGAGGTCAGCATCGCGGGATAGCATGACGAGCTGAACGGCTTGTGTCACTTTCACGAACATTTTTTCTGGGGGGTATAGATGAACACCAGCAATGTAAAAAAATTGATTCCGCTTTTGGTATTGGCGACCAGTTGTGCAGCAACGGCAGCCGAGAACGAAATTTCGGATTCGGATCGCATCGCACAATATCGGGAGATGATCAGCGATGGTAATCCGGCTGATTTTGACGAAATGCGCGGCGAAGAGTTATGGAAAACCGTCGCCGGCCCCAAGCAGGCAACGCTGGAAAAATGCGATCTGGGTAAGGGTGTCGGAGTGGTGAAGGGCGTCTATACCGAACTGCCGCGCTACTTTAAGGATACCGGCAAGGTACAGGATCTGGAATCGCGTTTATTGACCTGCATGACGACCTTGCAAGGTATTCCGGAAGAGGAGATTACAGCCAAGCCGTTCGCTTCTGACAAGAAAGCTTCCGATATCTCTTCGCTGGCAACGTATGTAGTGGGTCAGTCCAAAGGGATCAAGATGGCTGTCTCGACCAAGCATCCTCAGGCGAAAGAAGCCTACGAGATAGGCAAACGCATCTTCAACTACCGTGCGGGCCCTTATGATTTTGCTTGTTCAACATGTCATGCAACCAGCAATGTGCGTATCCGCATGCAGGATTTGCCTAACCTGAATAACAAGAAGGATGCGCAAACGGCCTATGCCGGTTGGCCCGCCTATCGTGTTTCTCAGGGTTTGACGCGCTCCTTCCAGTGGCGATTGAATGATTGCTTCCGTCAGCAACGCTTCCCTGAACCCAAGTTCGCATCTGAAGCAACGGTAGCATTGACCATGTTTCTGGCGGTCAGTGCAAACGGTGGTGAATATGCAGGCCCGGGTCTAAAACGTTAGGAGATGACGAACATGAATGCAAAATTGATTATTGGACTTGCGGTGAGTGCAGCACTGGCCTCGATTTCACTGTCTGCTCAGGCGGGGAATACGGCAGGCGGGCTGGACGCAAAAACGGCTGAGATCGTCAAACGTGACTTCCGCGACAAGGGGATCGCCAAGGCTACACGCGTCAATCAGGATGAGTTGCAGGCGATGTGCAGCAAGTATGTCGATAAATTGCCCGCAAAAATAAAAACCAGGCTGGAAGCCGAGCAGACCGATGCCATTAAGTGGCCCGCCGACGGAAAGTATATGGGCGACTGGAAAGCGGGCGAGAAGTTGGCTCAAAGCGGCAGGGGGATGACCTGGAGCGACAAGGCGGAAGATCCTGCGGGCGGAAACTGTTATAACTGCCATCAGTTGTCTTCCAAGGAAATCGCCTTTGGAACCATCGGTCCCAGTCTGCTGAATTTTGGCAAAATACGCGGGAGCAGTGAGGATAACCAGCGTTATACCTATAGTCGCATCTACAATGCAAAGGCCGTGAATGCGTGCGCCAACATGCCCCGCTTTGGTCATATGGGTATTTTGAGCGAGGCTCAAATCAAGGATCTGGTCGCGTTGTTGCTGGACCCTGAATCACCCGTTAACAAGTAACATCATGTGCATCCTTCCCTCCGTTCGCGGCGGGAAGGATCGTTACAAAATATAATTGAGTGCGCTGAATATGCGGCACGCAATCCATTCCTGCCTTCTCAAGATAAGGGATTTACCATGGACATGAATCGTCGCGAATTCCTTCAGTTGCTGGCCATCGCATCGGCGGGTGGCTTCATGCTGAATAACAATGAAAGCTACGCGGCGACAGATGCCAGGCGTTTCTACGAATTGCCACGGCATGGCAATGTCAGCCTGCTGCATATCACGGACAGCCACGCGCAATTGAATCCGATGTATTTTCGTGAACCGGAAATCAATCTGGGCGTAGGAGCGACGAATGGCCGTCCCCCTCATCTGGTAGGAAATGCACTGCTTAAGCATTTCGGCGTTAAACAAGGCTCGCCAGAAGCGTATGCCTACACCAGTCTCAACTTCATCGAAGCGGCACGCACTTACGGCAAGGTGGGCGGATTCGCGCATCTGGCAACCCTGGTTAAACAAATACGTGCGTCACGCCCCGGTGCCTTGTTGCTGGATGGCGGCGATACTTGGCAGGGCAGCGGACAAGCGTTGTGGACTAAAGGACAGGACATGATAGATGCCTGCCTGGAACTGGGCGTGGATGTCATGACCATGCATTTTGAGTGTATGTATGGCGCGCAACGCATCAAGGAAGCCGAGGAGGGCGTGCTGCGCGGCAGGATGGAAGTCGTCGCGCAGAATGTCAAAACCAACGACTTTGGCGATCCGGTATTCAAGCCTTATGTCATACGGGAAATCAACGCGATTCCGGTTGCGATTATCGGCCAGGCTTTTCCGTATAGCACTATTGCCAATCCGCGCTATTTCGTGCCTGACTGGTCATACGGAATACAGGAAGAAAATCTACAACTCATCATTGACGAGGCGCGCAAAAAAGGAGCGCAGGTCGTGGTGCTCTTGTCGCATAACGGCATGGATGTTGACCTCAAGCTGGCCTCACGCGTCAGCGGACTGGATGCGATCCTGGGCGGACATACCCACGACGGCATACCGACCCCCATCCCGGTAAAGAATAGCGGCGGAACGACGCTGGTGACCAATGCCGGTTCCAATGGCAAATTCCTCGGCGTGCTGGATTTCGAGGTCAAGGCAGGCAAAGTGGCGAGTTTCAAGTATAAATTGTTACCGGTATTCGCCAACTTGCTGGCAGCAGACCCGAGCATGACTGCGCTAATGCAAAAACACCGCGCACCTTACGAAAGCAAATTGTCCGAGAAACTGGCCACGACCGATGGATTGCTATACCGTCGCGGTAATTTTAACGGCAGTTTTGATCAAGTTTTACTCGATGCACTGATGAAAGAAAAGGATGCGCCGATCGCGTTTTCTCCCGGTTTCCGCTGGGGCACGTCCCTGCTGCCGGGTTCGGCTATCACCATGGAAGATGTGCTCAATCAGACGGCCATCACCTATCCGATGACGACAGTCACCGAGATGACGGGCATGCAGATCAAGACAGTGCTGGAAGACGTGGGTGACAATCTGTTCAATCCAGATCCTTATTATCAGCAAGGTGGCGACATGGTGCGGGTGGGCGGACTGGAGTACACCTGTGAACCGAATGCGGGAATGGGGAAACGGATTCAGGATATGCGCCTGAACGGTAAACTGCTTGATCCCAATAAGACTTACAAAGTGGCGGGTTGGGCTCCTGTTACCGAGGCGGCGCGTGACAAGGGCGGTGAACCCGTTTGGGATCTGGTCGCACGACATTTGCGTGCCGAGAAGGTGGTTAAGGTCAACGCGCCTAACGTACCCAAACTCAAGGGTATGGCAGGCAATCCCGGCATGATTTGATATTTTTGAAAGGAATCGAGATGAATAAATTACCAACCCTGCTCGCACTGCTGCTGGCGCTTGTTATGCACGTTGCTGTGGCTGCTGAGCCTGCATCCGGACTCAGCTATACCAATGTCACCTTACAGATCGCGCGCATACAGATACAGGAAAATGTCAGTTTTGATGACGCTGTGGAATCGCTTAAGCTGCGTGCCAACCAGAACAACCTCAAATTTGTCGGCGCCAATCAACTCTACAAGGAAATCGAGGCCTTGACCGGGAAGCCGGCCAAGCGCATGGAGATTTTCAATTTTTGTGATGGTCTGACCGCACATAAAATGCTGACAGCCGACCCCATGATGATTGCCTTCATGCCGTGCCGGATTGCCTTGCTGGAAGATGCCAGTGGTAAACGCTGGGTCATCTCGATGATGATGGACCTTGAACTGATAAAAGCGATGCCCGCCGATACGCGCAAGCAGGCCGAACGCGTGATGGCAGCCATGAAGGATATGATGGTGGCAGCAAGCAAGGGTGATCTTTAATCAGGGTATGGGGCACGTGCATCTGCGCAGCGGATGCACGTAAAGCAAGCAAACAAGTCGAGGCACGTCTTCAGACTTTAAGTCTGATCCATTTGCTTAGCTTATTCAGTTAATCAATTGTTTTATATCATAAATCTATCGATTGATGTGAGCGTTTAAGCAGCTATTCCCATTCCAGCATCGGGAAAATACGGGCGATATTGCGACGGTTGGTCGTGTTGAACAATACCCATTTTCCCTGTTCTGACTGGGCGGCTGTGGCTATGGTTTGTTCCATGCTGTGACCCTGTTCGATGGCGCTGCGTACATCGCTCAGCAGTGTTGAGAGATAGCGTTCCTCGGCATCCAGCGCCGCCCGTCCATTGTCAGTGACTGCGCCATGACCGGGAACCGTGCGTGTGCTGTTGATTTCGCGTAATTGCCCTATGACTTGCAGCCAGGAGAGCAAGTCGCCATCCACAGAAGGGGTGCGCTCAATGAATAACAAATCCCCCGTCCACAGCGTGCGGGTCGCAGTATCGAATACGGTGAGGTCGGAAGGGCTGTGTGCGACCGGATAGGCCGTTAAACTCAGCGTGCGTCCACCCAGATCAAGGTCGTGCGTGGTGCTGACCGCTAGCGTGGGTGGAATGAGTTCAGTCCCGGCCGCATCAGCACCTACCCATACAAGCTGATTTTGCAGATAAATTCCACTGCGTTGCGCCATTGCTTCACTGAGTTTGCTGTGCCCGACAAAGACAGGATGATCCTGTTTGAATGCCGCATTGCCCAGCGCATGATCGGGATGTACATGCGTATTGATGACGTACAGGATGGGCAGTGCGGTGACTTTTCTTATCGCCTCTCGCAGGCGCGCACCGATAACGGGTGAACCGCCCGTGTCGATAATGGCGACTCCCTTGCTTCCTACGATGAAGCTGATATTGCAGATATCACCACCGTAACCTGCATCAATGTCCTTGTGTTCACCGTGATGCACATAAATGCCGGGCGCAATTTTTTCCACCGGCAGCGCAGCACCCAGGGCCAGGCCAGGGAGCAGGGTGATCATGATCAACAGTAATCTGGACATAAGTACCTTTCGAGTGTGTGGTGATGTTTGCGCCCTGCAAGCATGGAAGGCTGAATCAGTTGGTGTGGCATCTATCCAGATAGCGTGCGCGATACAACAAACGGGGGCTGTGCTGATCATCGGTGAAGGCGCTGCGGTCATGCAGCACGTTATTGCATAGCAGGCCCATGCCGCTTTCCAGTTTCAGCTGGTGTATATGTTGCGATTCCGAAGCGAGCAGGCGTTCCAGCAGCGCGACCGCAGCCAGCGTGGTTTCGTCCTGTTTCCATTCGATACTGCGGGTACGTGCGGTGTAGCGCATATGCAGATTTCCGGCGTCATCCTGCGAAAATACCGGGCCGGTCTGTGCTGCGCGCACGCCGTCGAATTCATCTATCCGCGCAGGGATGGTCATGACATCGGGAGCAGAGAGCGCGCGTATGAAATCGGCATTCGCGTCGCGCAACATCAAATAGGCGATCTCGTGATCCATCACGCGGTTTTCGCCGCCTAGACCGGCGCTCTGTGCGCAATGCAGCAGCATGCCGCGTATCTGCTTTTCAGGGAGATTGTAATAGCCATCGGTATGCCATTTAATCGCGCGGTCAGTGTAGGGGATGTAAGCATGCCGTTGATTATCTTCCGTGCTGACCGTGATGCTCGTAATACCCTGTTCTCCGGCCAGCCAGTTGGCATCCAGACGCAGCAAGCCGAATTGCGCACCGAAGCGTTGCAGCGCAATTTCATCCATAGGCACTGCGCTGGCATAAACCACCATGTTGCTGCGCCGGATTCGTGAGCATAGTGCGGCGTGCTCTGCGGTAGTCAGTGCGCCGGGATCGGCGATTTCGACTATCAAATCGCCGGAATCGATAAGGGCTTGCTCCAGTTTCTGCTCGCGCCAGCGCTGATAATTGACCGTGTCGTTCAGGTCAAACGGGCTCGCCATGTTATTCGGCGCTGACCGGCTGAGGCGGTTCGCTCTCGAACAGGTCGCGCATGGTTTTTTCGAGCATTTCCACGGATTTGGGCGCTTCGATGCTCATCATCTGGTCGATAATCCAGAAGCTGTCCTGTTTATCCATCACCTGTTCCATGCAGAAACCGAGATAGCGGCTGAAATGGAAAGACGGGCCATCCGCGCCGTAGTCGAAGTCGGCATATTCACCCGCGCGCTGGTTAAGCTGGTCGACAAAGCGTTGTTTGCATGCGCCCAGCTCACCGCCTTGCAAACGGCTCTGGTTCTCGGCATAGGTATCGCCCACCCGGTTTACCAGTGTGCTGGTAAACGCGTGGCGATCTTCTGCGGAGAGCTGCTGGTAGGCGATGCGGTCGGCAACCTGGATCAGAAAAACCGTAAATTCGGCGAGGAAGGCAAAATATTGCGGTCCGATAGCGACTTCAAACTTTGCATTGCGCGTGTTTTTCAGTGCGTTATCAGCGATCCGTGAAACCGTAAAGGACACTGCCCCGGCAAGCTCTTTCGGGGTGTGCTGGCGTCCTGCCTTGAACCAGTGGCTCTTGATGCGCATGCGGATTTAACCCTTTTCCAGGAAAAAGGCATATTCTTCCGCCGCAATTTCGGAGGTGTCGACGATTTTCACTCCGGTTGCATTCGCCCAGTCAACGATATCGGAATGTATCCCCGGGCAATTACTGACCAGCTTGAGTACCTCGCCGGATTTCATGCCGTTAAGCAGTCTTTTGGCCTCGACTATTGGTCCCGGGCAGGCAACATCGCGAATATCCAGAATGACGTTTGCTTTGACTGATTCTCCTGTGCCTTTCCTGACATAGTAGGCCGTGCCGCCATCCGCCAGGGTTTCAGTCTTCAGTATCTGGTTGTTGGTCTGTTCCGCCCAAGCGAAAAGATCATCCCCGGTGCCGGGACAGTCAGACATCAGTAAAAGAATTTGTTCGTTTTCCAGATCATTGATGATGCGTTTGGCTCCCAGCAGTGGTGCCGGGCAGCTCAGTCCGCGCATATCCAGCTTGACGTTGGTGTGCAAATTTTGATGAGTCATAATTCAAGTGTCCTGATAATTTTCGAAGGATCGCCGCCGGTCAACGATTAGTAGCCGCCCTTGCCCAGGGGTTGCGGCAAGCCGGCAACCTTGCATGCCTGCTTGGCAGGTCCGATAGGAAACAAATCATACAACGCCTTGCTGTCCGCTTCAGGCCAGAATTCGTTGACGGCTTTGAGCATATTGCGGAAATTCGGTGTGGCGCCATGGTCGCGATATTGCTCACGCATAAAATTGATGATTTCCCAATGCTTGGGGGTCAGTTCGATCCCTTCTGCGGCAGCAATGACTTCGACCACCTCATCGCTATAATCGGCTTCCAGCAAATAACCATCAGCGTCTACTTCAAGTTCGTTTCCTGCAACTATGTATCCCATCTTTTTCTCCAATTTAATGAAAAACCCACGCGGTCATCAGTCCAGATCAGTGATGACTTTGTAGGGTACAAAAATGCCGCAGCCAAAACGGCGGTCGGCGCCTAAACCTGTATATTGCAAACGTAAGGAATCATCCGGTTTGAGATCATGGATCACCAGGCTGTAACCCTGTATTACCCGATCCGGTGCCAGCAGGGTGTTGCGCATGCCGCACAGAAGTTTTCCGGTGATGCCCAGGCTGGTCAGTTGTTCAGTTACATCTTTAAGAAACTTTACTTCATCATCGACGCCAATCACGAGATGCGCATGCAGTGTAGGATAAGCCTGTATTTTGCGCAATTTGCCACTGCCAAGCTGCAAGGTGTGATCGCCGATATTCAGCGGCTGGCCGGTCAGGCAGGTATATTCGGCAGCGAGTGAGGCCGTCAGTCGCAGCACCAGCTTGGAACGCTTGGGCAGCAACATTCCCGCCTCGCTGCACGCGGTGCGCAGCGGTACCACGCCGACACAAGCCTCATTTTGAAGCGTGGGCAGGTGCTGTATCAATGCATTCCAGAGCGCAAATGGATAGTCTGCGGGAACCAGATCGCAACTGATGTCGAATACCGCATCGATCATTTCAGCGATGGATTCACTCATTGGGAACTGTACTCTGCGTGTCCGCCCATTCGTTCATGGTGTGCGCCCATAGTCTTGCTGTGTCGGGATCAATGTCGAATATAGTGAAGCGTTTAGCCTCGCGGATGCGGATGCGCATAAGGCTCATGCCACCCTCGACATGGTCGATTTGCTGCAATTCGATTTCTTGATTTCCGAGAGGGATTTTAAATTTTACCAGCTCTTTAATTTGTGCCATTATGACTTTCAGTAAAATTTCCTTGGGCCGTGAGTATATCGAATCGCAACGGTTTTGAAATACTGCTTGTGGACGGTAGCGTGTTACCCGTTGGGGTTATAAAAAATAGCCGCTACGGGTAATGGTTTGCAACATGGGGAAGTCGTATCATTCTCCTTGGCAAATAATGAAGATGCAGCTTTGTAGTTAAGGATGGGCGCGCAGCAATGTGCGAGTTGGCGAACCGCAAACATATCAACCATTTGAATCACTCCCTATTGGTATATTGGGTTATTGAAACTAAATTGTCGGCTAGTGATACTCAGCGCGCTGACTGAAAGGAAAAATTATGGCAAAGAAGATGCATGACACTCCCAATCTCGATCAGCTCGAGTCCGGCCCGTGGCCCAGTTTTGTAACAGGTCTGAAAGATCTGGCTAAAGATAAAGATTACGTTGTTGATCTGCTGGGTCAACTCGAAACATCGTACGAAACCAAGAAGGGTTACTGGAAGGGTGGTACGGTAGGTGTGTTCGGTTACGGCGGCGGTGTTATTCCACGCTTTACCGAGCTCAAGGATGAAGATGGTCAGCCAAAGTTTAAAGATGCGGCCGAGTTTCATACTCTACGCATCATGCCTCCACCCGGCATGCACTACGATACCGATATTTTGCGTAAATTCTGTGACCTCTGGGAGAACCATGGTTCAGGTTTGATCGCTTTCCACGGACAATCCGGCGACATCATGTTTCAGGGCGCGACGACAGATAACGTGCAGAAAGCGTTTGATGAAATCAACGAGCTTGGCTTTGATATGGGTGGTGCGGGTCCTGCAGTGCGTACCTCAATGTCATGCGTGGGCGCGGCGCGTTGCGAGCAGTCCTGCTACGACGAAGCAAAGACACACCGTGCAGTGCTGAATACCTTCCTGGATGATATTCATCGCCCATCGTTGCCTTACAAGTTCAAATTCAAGTTCTCTGGTTGCCCTAATGACTGCATGAACTCTGTGCAGCGTGCTGACATGGCGGTTATTGGTACATGGCGCGACAATATGCGTACCGATGAGGCGTTGGCCAGAAAGTGGTTCGACAAGCACGGCATGGATGAGCTGGTTAATGACGTGGTTGCACGTTGCCCGACCAAAACCTTCCAGGTCAAGGAAATCGGCAAGATCAAGGCTGGCGAGCACATCACCAGCGTAGCGGTCAGCGACACCCATGGTATTGAAATCAATAATCAGGACTGCGTGCGTTGTATGCACTGCATCAATGTCATGACGGGTGCTTTGGCAACGGGCGTGGACAAGGGCGCAACAGTGCTGGTAGGCGGCAAGAGCCATTTGAAAATCGGCGGCTTGATGGGTACGGTAGTGATTCCGTTTATCAAGCTGGATTCCGATGAAGCGATTGAAAAGTTGGTCGATTTTGGTCAGCGCACCATTGATTTCTTTGCTGAAAATGCGCTGGAACATGAGCGTACCGGCGAAATGATTGAGCGTATCGGCTTGACCAACTTCTTGGATGCGATGGAGATCGATGTTGATCCATCCATGGTTAACTCGCCGCGTATGAATCCTTATGTCCGCACAGACGGCTGGGATGAAGAAGTCGCTAAGATCAATGCTAAAAAACAAGCTGCCTGAGGAGAAATAGAATGAATCAAGCTGTTCAAGCTGAAAAGCCGGCTGCAAAGCGCAAGCCAAAAGAGACCGGCGTACCGGAAAATACGCAGTATCTGCACCCGCTGATGGTTAAAAATTACGGCGACTGGAAATACCATGATCGTCCACGTCCGGGTGTGCTGCATCATGTAGCGCACGGCGGTGATGAAATCTGGACGGTGCGCGCAGGAACGGCGCGTCAGATGGATGTGCATACCATTCGCAAGCTGTGCAAGATTGCTGATGATTTTGCAGAAAGCCGCGTGCGCTTCACCATACGCTCCAATATCGAGTTTATGGTGTCAGAAGAAAGCAAAGTAGCGCCGTTGATCGCCGAACTGGAAAGCCATGGCTTCCCGGTAGGGGGCACTGGCAATTCCGTGACCATGATTGCGCATACGCAGGGATGGTTGCATTGCGATATTCCGGGTACCGATGCATCGGGCGTGGTTAAGGCATTGATGGATGAGTTGTACGACGAATTCAGGCGTGAAGAGATGCCTAACCGTGTGCATCTGTCAACTTCCTGCTGTGAAATTAACTGTGGTGGTCAGGCTGATATCGCCATCATCGTGCAACACACCAAGCCGCCAGTCATCAATCATGAACTGGTTGCCAATGTATGCGAGCGTCCTACGGTTGTAGCGCGTTGCCCGGTTGCGGCGATTCGCCCTGCCATGGTTAACGGCAAGCCTTCGCTGGAAATTGATGAATCTAAATGTATGTGCTGCGGTGCTTGTTATCCTCCCTGCCCACCGATGCAGATCAATGATCCTGAATTTTCCAAGTTGGCGATTTGGGTTGGTGGCAAGAATTCCAATGCACGCGGCAAGCCAACATTCATGAAGATGGTTGCTTCCGGATTGCCAAACAACGCACCGCGTTGGCCTGAAGTGGGCGCGGCGGTGAAAAATATCATTACCGTTTACAAAGCAGATGCGCGTCCCTGGGAGCGTATTGCTGACTGGATCGAGCGCATAGGCTGGCCACGTTTCTTCGAGAAGACCGGTTTGCCGTTCACCAAGTATTTGATCGACGATTGGCGTGGTTCACGGGCTAATCTGAACGCTTCTACGCATATCCGCTTCTAAACGGAGGGTAAAAGATGAAGTTCGGAATAGTAGTGAATGAAGGGCCTTATCAGCATCAGGCCAGTGATTCGGCCTATCTGTTTACCAAGGCCGCCATCGAAAATGGTCATGAGGTGTGGCGTGTATTTTTCTATCATGATGGCGTTAATAACGCGTCAAAGCTGACAGAGCCGCCACAGGATGACCGCCATATTGTGAATCGCTGGAGCAAGCTGGCTGAGGAGCATAAGGTTGATCTGGTAGTTTGTGTCGCAGCCGCTTTGCGTCGTGGTATCAAGGATGAAAACCTGGCGCAGGGTTTCCGTATTTCGGGGTTGGGGCAGTTGGTCGAAGCAGGCATCAAGTGTGATCGCCTGGTTACCTTTGGCGATTGAGGAGAGACGAAATGAGTGATGTTAAGAAGTTCATGTTCGTCAACCGCAAGGCACCTTACGGGACGATTTATGCGTTGGAGTCGCTGGAAGTGGTGCTTATCACAGCGGCCTTCGATCAGGATGTGTCGCTGATGTTTCTGGATGACGGTGTGTATCAGTTGAAGAAGGGGCAGCAGACGAAGGGTATCGAGACTAAGAACTTCTCGCCTGCCTATCGTGCGCTGGAAGATTATGACGTCGAAAAGCTGTATGTCGATAAGGAATCCATGGATGCACGCGGCCTTACCGAAGAAGATTTTTTGGTGAGTGTCACGGTGCTCAGTCGCGCTGAAATGGGTGCGCTGATGGATGAACAAGACGTGGTCTTGAGTTTTTAAGGGGCAAGCATGTTACATATCGTCAACAAATCACCACTGACTAGCAATACGCTGGAAAGTTGTTTGAATACCGCAATGGGTGGGGATATTCTGCTCATTGAGGATGGTGTCTATGCGGTGACGCGTGGTACTGCAGTAGAAGCAAAGTTGCGTGCAGCGATGGGGAAATTCAGAGTACATGTGCTGATGCCCGATCTTGACGCGCGCGGTCTGGGCGACCGACTCGTTGAAGGAGTTTTGCCGGTCGATTATGCTGGTTTTGTCGAACTGGCAGCCAGTAACAAAACTTGCCAATCGTGGCTTTAAGTAGTTCTACACAGAAGGAGAATCAGTATGTCAAGTATCGAAGTCGGCGGTAAAAGTTACGAAACGGACGAAGAAGGTTATTTGCTTAACTTGTCCGAGTGGAATGCAGAAGTTGCGGATTACATTGCAAAGACTGAAAACATCGATATGTCCGAACAGCACTGGGAAGTTGTTAATTTCCTGCGTGAATACTTTGAAGAATATCAGATCGCTCCCGCAGTTCGCGTGTTGACCAAGTCCATCGGCAAGAAGCTGGGTGCAGATAAGGGCAATAGTGAATACCTGTATGGTTTGTTCCCTTATGGTCCAGGTAAGCAGGCGTGCAAGATCGCCGGTCTGCCTAAGCCAACTGGTTGCGTTTGATCCACTAAGGATTAGGGCCCTACGATGAATGCACTGCTTGCGATTCTTTTTTATCTTGCGACTCTACTGTTCGTCGTCGGGCTGTTTCATCGCATCCGTACTTATGCTGTTACTCCGGCACCGCTGAAGATACCCACCACACCTGCGCCGACTACAACCGGTGGTGTGGTGTTGCGTATGACACGCGAGGTTGTTTTGTTCGAGAGCCTGTTCAAAGCCAACTTGTGGACCTGGGGGCTAGGCTGGTTATTTCATACCAGCATGGCGCTGGTCGTGTTGCGTCACCTGCGTTATTTCATTGAGCCGGTATGGGGCTGGGTTGTGTTTATTCAGCCATTCGGTATCTATGCAGGCATAGCCATGCTGCTCTGTCTGTGCGGCTTGTGGGCCAGACGTTTGTTCGTCGAGCGTATACGTTACATTTCTACGCCGTCTGATCATCTGATGTTGCTGTTGTTTATCGCTATCGCTGTATCCGGACTGATGATGAAGTTTGTTGCTCATACGGATGTGATCGCTGTAAAAATATTTTTTCAAGGATTGATGCATTTTAGTATTCAGCCCTTGCCCGCAGATACGATACTCGTACTGCATTTGTTTTCGGTTGTGGTACTCCTGGTGATCTTCCCCTTCAGCAAATTGCTACATGCACCGGGAGTATTTTTTTCGCCGACCCGCAATCAGGCTGATAACCCAAGAGAAAAACGGCATATCTCTGCATGGGCCGCCAAAATGGAATCGGAGAAATAGCATGGCTGATATTACGCCACCCGCTTATCGTAGTATTCCCATCATCCCTAAATTGATACCGGGTGCGATGGAAGGCAAGGGTCCTTTCGTTGCCACGGACAAAATTAACGAGGCGCTCGGATTTCCCGGTCATCTCGTGGATGACTGGCATGACAAGGCCATCGCCAAAATGGGCGATCTGCTGACACGCTTCCGTTCACTTAAAGTTTACATGGATGCCTGCGTGCACTGTGGAGCCTGCTCGGACAAGTGTCACTATTTTATCGGAACGCAAGATCCGAAGAATATGCCTGTTGCGCGTCAGGATTTGCTGCGCAGTGTTTATCGTCGTTACTTTACGCTGCCCGGTAAATTATTTCCGAAACTGGTAGGCGCGCGCGATTTGACTCGCGAAGTGCTGGACGAATGGCATAACTATTTTCACCAGTGTTCTGAATGTCGCCGCTGTTCGGTCTTCTGTCCGTATGGCATAGATACGGCTGAAGTCACCATGGCGGCGCGCGAGATTTTGCAATCAATAGGCTATGGTCAGAAGTATTCGCTGGAAATCCTCGGTAAGGTACACAAGATAGGCAACAATCTGGGCCTGCCTGCGCCTGCGCTGAAAGATACGCTGGAAGGTCTGGAAGAGGACGTCAAGGAAGATACCGGGATTGATGTGCTTTTCCCCATGGATGTCAAGGGCGCGGAAGTGCTGTTGATTACCCCTTCGGCAGACTTCTTCGCCGAACCGCATATAGATAGTCTAATCGGTTACGCCAAGGTATTTCATGCGACGGGCACCAGCTGGACACTTTCGTCCATGTCGTCGGAAGCAGGTAATTTCGGCATGTTCATAGGCAACTACGATCAGTTGCGCCAGGCCGCATTGCGTATTCGTCAGGCCGCGCTGGAACTGGGTGTCAAGCGTATCGTGGTCGGAGAATGTGGCCATGCCTGGCGCGTTGCTTACAGCTTCTGGAACACCTTGACGGGTGTGGGTGATGGCGCGGATGCCAATGATCGTTTTGCACAGATGCTACAAAAACAACTGGATCATCGCTATAAACAGCCCGCGCATATATGCGAATTTACCTGGGACATGATAGAGGATGAGCGTATTGAGTTGGATAAATCAGCCAACGACAATCTCATCGTCACATTCCACGATTCATGCAATGTGGCACGCGGATCACGTATGGGTGATTATCCGGGCGGTCAGTTCGACATTCCGCGAAATATCATCAGGGCGGTTGCCAACAATTATGTTGATATGGATCCCAGCACGACGCACGAGCGCACATTCTGTTGCGGCGGCGGCGGCGGCGTGCTGACCGATGACTTGATCAATGTGCGCGTCAAGGGTGCATTGCCAAGAATGGAAGTATTGCAACAGGTTACGGATATGCAGAAGGTAAATTTCATGGCTTGTATTTGCGCGATATGCAAGACGCAATTCACCAAGGTCATGCCTATTTACGGGTTTGATAGAAGAATGGTAGGCGGTGTACATCAATTGGTCAGCAATGCAATTGTGCTAGGCAAAAATAAATAGGAGATAGGCAATGTCAGTAGTTAGCGAAACGCCACAAAAAATCACTTTCCGCCGTTACAAAGACGGAGACAGCAAAGTGCGTAACTGGAGTGATCAAATCTTCCAGGCCAGTTACACACACAAGTGTCCAACCTACATTCAGTCCACGCCTCCCTGTCAGGGAAGTTGTCCGGCAGGTGAGGATATTCGCGGCTATTTGTCTATCGTGCGTGGTACAGAAAAGCCTCCCGTTGGTAAAGATGGCAAACCAACCATGTCTTGGCAGGAATATGCATGGCGTCGTTTGACGACAGCCAATCCGTTCCCGTCGGTGATGGGTCGTGTATGTCCTGCACCGTGTGAAACCGGTTGTAATCGTAATGCGCTCGAAGATCACGTCGGTATCAATTCGGTCGAGCATTTCCTCGGTGAATATGCGATTGCCAATAATCTGAGCTACAGCACCGATGCCGCACCAAGCGGCAAAAAAGTTGCCGTAATCGGCGGCGGCCCGGCCAGTTTGTCATGTGCCTATCAACTCACCCTGAAGGGCCATGAGGTCACTGTATTTGACGATCATGAACATCTGGGCGGCATGATGCGCTACGGTATTCCTGGCTTCCGTACACCGCGTGATGTACTCGATGCAGAAATCAAACGCATCATTGATCTGGGTGTCAAGACTCGCATGAATTGCCGCGTGGGAACCGACATCACTCTGGAACAGCTGCGCAGTGAATTTGATGCGGTTTTCCTGGGTATGGGCGCACAAGCCGGTCGTGCATTGCCGCTGGAAGATAGCGCAGCACCGAACGTGGTAACCGCGACTGCTTTCCTCAAGGCATTCAATGACGGTCGTCTGCAACACGTAGGCAAGCGCGTAGTGGTGGTCGGTGGTGGTGATACTTCTATTGACGTGGCAACCGTTGCACGCCGCCTGGGTCATCTGGAACAATCCAAGCCAACTGATTTCGAACAGGCTATCTCGGGCCAAATGGCACATGATGTGGCTGAGATTTCGGTCAAGCAAGGCGCCGAAGTAACGCTGACGTCGATCTTTAACATCGACAAAATGCAGGCCAACAAGCACGAAATAGAGCAGGCATTGGCTGAAGGTATACATATTCGCGGCTCTCTGGTGCCTATCGGCATCGTGCGCAGTGCGGATGGACGTGCTACGGCATTGCGCGTATGTGAATGCGAGGCAAAAATTGTCGGCGGCAGGCTGGAAGTTAAAAACATCGAAGGAACGGAACAGGATATTGCTGCTGATTTGATCGTTTCTGCGATTGGACAGGCGGTTGATTTTACCGGTCTGGAAGAGTTCGACAATGGCAAGGGCGCTATCACTACAGATCGCAATTATCTGGTTAAAGGTCAAGAGGGCGTGTTTGCCGGTGGCGATATCATCAAGCCTCATCTGCTCACTACTGCGATTGGTCACGGCTCTATCGCGGCTGATGGCATCGACAACTACCTCAATGGCATGGATCTGGAAAAACGTCCGAAGATCGATGCACATCAATTCGATCTGATGCGCAAAATGATCGAAAAAGGTCTGGATGTTAAAGAGACGCATGAGCCTTTGCGTGGCACTGACAAATCCAATGTGGCTATACATAACTTCGATGATCGTTCCGACCGTTATGTTATCCCGCATGACAAGTTGTTCATGGGGCATTTTTCCATTGTTGCCCGCAACAAGCGCAATATTATTACGCTGGATGCGCAATCCGCACTGGGTAACTTTGACGACAGGCTGGGCGTGCTCAGTCAGGAATCAGCGGTTGCAGAAGCCAAACGTTGTATGAGTTGCGGCATGTGTTTTGAATGCGACAACTGTGTGATGTATTGCCCTCAGACAGCCGTATTTCGTGTGCCTAAGGCCAAGGCTACGCTGGGCCGTTATGTTGACACCGATTACAACAAGTGTATTGGTTGTCATATTTGTGCCGACGTATGTCCGACCGGCTATATCCAGATGGGCCTTGGCGAATAGAGATGCTATGTTGAGACTGCTATCCATCCTTGCCGTGTTGTGTCTGTGCATTCCTGCGTATGCAACGGAAAGTTCGGCTATTCCCAAACTTGACATCGGCAAAGGTGGCGAGTGCGTAAAAGAACCACAGTGGATGCGCAAGAATCATATGCACTTGCTGACGCATCAACGCGATGAAGTGGTTCACAAAGGCGTACGCGACGACAAGATCAGTCTCAAGAATTGCATCGAATGTCATGCCAGCACCAAGGATGACAGCGTGATTGCACGCGATGACAGCTTTTGTGTCGCCTGCCATCGCTATGAGGCAGTGAAACTTGATTGCTTCGAGTGTCATTCCGGTGAGCGCAAGAGCGCATGGCTGAAAAGGAACTCAAAATGAGCGAAATCAACGTGCAGCGCAGGCAATTTCTCAAGATGTCCATGGGCGTGGCAGCCGTTTCCATTGCCCCAGGGATATTCCTGTTCGACATGGCTCATGGCAAGGCTGATGCCAACAAAGTGCGCTGGGGGATGTTGATAGAAACCGCGAACTGCGCAGAAGGTTGCAATGATTGCGTGACTGCCTGCAACACCGAAAACGGCTTGTCTGGCGGGGTGAATTCGACTGATTCGCAATGGATACGCAAGATTGAAATCAAGGACATCAGCACCGGACGAGAAACATCTCTGCCGATGATGTGCCAACATTGCGAGCATCCACCCTGTGTCGATGTCTGTCCGACGGGCGCTTCTTTCAAGCGTGCCGACGGTATCGTGCTGGTGGATAAACACCTTTGCATCGGCTGCCGTTATTGCATGATGGCCTGTCCTTACAAGGCGCGTTCCTTCGTACACGAACCGCTACAGAACCAGAATCCGGATGTGCCGCGCGGCAGGGGTACCGTTGAGAGTTGTACGATGTGCGTACATCGCATCGATCAGGGACAACAGCCTGCTTGTGCAGTAGCCTGTCCCAACAAATCCATACTGTTCGGAAATCTAAACGATCCCGATAGTGAGATTGCCACCAAGATACGCACTGTAGCATCTGCTCAGGTGCGCGCTGATCTGGGGCTCAATCCCGGCGTCCGTTATCAGGGGTTATAAATAAAATGCACAGCCATTCTCCATTCTTGTTAAAGAACCGACTCTTCTACATGCTGACTTCGGTCGCCGCCCTGATCGTGCTCGCCGGATTGTATTCCGTGCACTTGATGGAGGAACACGGTCACATCATCACCGGGATGAACAACCAGATCGTCTGGGGTATTCCGCATGTATTTGCCATTTTCATGATAGTGGCGGCTTCCGGCGTACTTAACGTGTCCTCCATAGGGTCGGTCTTTAACAAACCTGCCTATAAGGCCAGGGCGCCGCTGGCCGGTCTGTTGTCGCTTGCCATGCTAGCGGGTGGATTGACTGTGCTGATGCTGGATCTGGGGCGACCCGATCGCATTATCGTTGCCGCGACCAACTATAACCTGACGTCTGTATTTGCCTGGAATGTGCTGTTGTATTCCGCCATGTTTGCCGCAGTGCTTGTCTATCTGTGGACCATGATGGAAGCGCGCATGCAGCCATGGTCCAAACAGGCAGGCTTTGTGGTGTTTATCTGGCGGTTTGTGCTGACTACCGGCACCGGCGTAATTTTCTCCTTTCTGGTGGCGCGTCAGGCCTACGGCTCGGCGATATTGCCCCCCATGTTTATCGTCATTTCCTTTGCCTGGGGCTTGGCTGTATTCCACATCGTGCAGTCGGCCATTTATCAATGGAATGGCAAGACGCTGGACGAATATGTACAGAAACGCATGAAAAATCTGTTGGGTGTATTCGTGGTTGCCGCCTTGTACTTCGTCGTGGTCTATCACCTGACCAATCTGTATTTTGCGCGCCAGGTAGAATTTGAACACTTCATTCTTGCCGATGGCGGGATTTATCCGCTGCTGTTCTGGGCAGGGTATGTGGTGCTGGGTAATCTGTTGCCGCTGCTGCTGATTTATCTGCCAGGCTGGGGGAAATCTCAACATGTCGCCGTGGCATCAGCCATGGTCATACTGGGCGGATTCGCCTTCCTGTATGTGTTCATCATCGGCGGACAGGCTTTCCCCTTGTCGATATTTCCGGGTTTTGAGGTTAAAAGCAGTTTCGGTGATGGTGCAATTTCCCTGTACTCTCCTTCGCTTCCTGAAGTGCTGCTGGGCTTTGGCGGTGTAGGAATCGCTTTTCTGATTACCGCCATCGGTATCCGGGTGCTGAATTTCGTGCCGCGCGAGATACCCAAAAAAGCGCTCTGAACAGCGAACTTATGCACTGCTTCAGAGGCGACTCAATATGATCAGCCGCATGCTGATTTCCGCTGCGCACAAGTCTTCTGGCAAAACCATGGTCAGCATCGGCTTGTGTGCCGCGCTCAAGGCGCGCGGTCACGTAGTGCAGCCCTATAAAAAGGGGCCCGATTACATCGACCCGATGTGGCTGTCGCAAGCTGCCGGTCATCCATGCCGCAATCTTGATTTGTACCTGATGGAGCGCGGCGACATCGTCGCCACTTTCGCGCGCCACAGTGCGGAAGTGAATCTGGTTGAGGGCAACAAGGGACTGTACGACGGCCTTGCACTGGATGGCAGCAACAGTAATGCGGCGCTGGCCAAGATGCTCGATCTGCCGGTATTTCTGGTAATCGATGCGCGCGGCATGACGCGCGGCATCGCGCCGCTGATACTGGGCTATCAGGCCTTTGATCGCGACATCAATATTGCCGGAGTCATACTGAATAATCTAGGCGGCAGCCGCCATGAATCCAAGCTGCGTGCCGTTATCGAACATTACACCGACGTGCCGGTGATCGGCGCGATACACCACGATGAACGCCTCTCCATTGTCGAGCGCCATCTCGGGCTGATGCCCAGCAATGAATCTCATGTCGCGACGGCCAAAATAAAGCAGATAGGCGAGGCGATTGCGGAACAGGTCGATCTGGACAGGTTGCTGGAATTGTCGCAAAAGCCGCCGCTGGAAGTGCCGTCCGCAGTCATACCTTTCCCCTGCAAAGACAAAATGCGTATCGGCATCGCACAAGACCGTGCTTTCGGCTTTTATTATGCTGACGATCTCGATGCGCTGGTAGCGGCGGGGGGCGAACTGGTGCCGTTCGACACCTTGCGTGATGATAATCTGCCTGACGTGGATGCACTCTACATAGGCGGCGGTTTCCCGGAAACCTGCGCGGCCGAACTGGAAGCTAACAGCACATTGCGTGCACAGATTAAACAGGCGATTGAGAACGGTATGCCCGCCTATGCAGAATGCGGCGGACTGATGTATCTGTCACGCGGCATCGACTATCAGGGGCGTCATTATCAGATGGTGGGCGCGATACCCGGCGATGTAAAGATGCACGCCAAGCCTGTTGGCCGGGGCTATGTGCATCTCAAGGAAGAAGAGGCTCATCCCTGGCCGCGTCCACAGTTGAACCCTCTCCCGCAAGCGAGCGAGGGTGAAAATGTGAGCGGCAATGCTTTAATTCGCGCGCATGAATTTCATTACTCCAGCCTGGAAAATCTTCCCCGCGATTCCCGCTTCGCTTACCATGTCGAGCGTGGTTATGGCATAGATGGAGAGCGCGACGGACTGGTGTTGCATAATCTGCTGGCCTCCTATACCCACTTGCGCACCATAGGCAGTTGCTACTGGGCCACCCGTTTCGTTGCTTTTATCCGGCATCAAATGGAACAACAATGCCGACCAACATCAAACATCGGGAACACACTATGAATCAGCAAACTTATCAAGCTGCTCTTGCAGCTTTTGACCGGGCCAATGCCGAAGACCCGAACATGGAAATGTCTGAGGGCAGGGAATATCCTAAAGAATTGCTTTACGCACTACGCATGACCGAAATGCAGGAGCGTTATGCGCCTGAAGCATCGGAAGCCGTGAAACTCGCCGTGCGCGCCCAGCATATTCAACGCTGGAAAAGTCCGCGCAGCGCCTATCCCATGGACAGAACGGGCTATCTGCAATGGCGTACCGGGCTGTACAAATTTCACGCCGAGACGGCTGGCGAGTTGATGAAACAAGCGGGTTATGACGATGAAATGATTGCACGCGTGCGCACCATCATCAGTAAAAAAGGCTTGAAGATCAACGCGGAAACACAGTTGATGGAAGATGTGGTGGATCTGGTTTTTATCGAACATTACATGATCGGATTCGCCTCGGCTCATCCCGAGTATGACGAGGAAAAGTGGATACAGATCATTAAAAAGACCTGGCAGAAAATGTCACCACGCGCACATGAATTCGCGCTTTCCGGCAAGTTGAAATTGCCGCAAACATTGGTTCCGCTAATTTTGAAGGCTGTTCAATGATGGATTTTCTACCGATTTTTCTGAACGTAAAAGGCAAGCTTTGTCTGGTGGTGGGCGGTGGCGAAGTCGCTGCGCGCAAGGCAGGGGTGCTGCTGGATGCGGGCGCGAAGGTGCGCGTGGTCGCACCGCAGATCAAGGGCTCATTATTAGCGCAGCAGGGTGTTGAAAGCATTGTTGCCCGCTTCGACGCGCTGCATCTTGAGGGTATCGCGCTGGTCATTGCGGCAACGGATGACCGTAGTATCAATCAACAGGTGTCCGAGCAGGCGCACGCACGCAATATTCCTGTAAACGTGGTGGATGATCCTGAATTATGCAGCTTCATCATGCCTGCGATTCTTGATCGTTCCCCTCTGATGGTGGCGTTTTCCAGCGGGGGCGCTTCACCCGTGCTTACCCGCATGATGCGCGGCATGCTGGAAAGCATGATTCCACAGAATTACAGCCGTCTGGCTGCATTCGCGGAACGCTTCCGTCAGCAGGTCAAGCAACGCGTCACCAATCCGGCCAAACGCCGCATCTTTTGGGAGAACGCGCTGGAAGGCGTGGTCGCCGAGAAAGTGCTGACCGGCGATGAAAATAGCGCCGAAGCGATGTTGCAAAAAATGCTGGAGGATGAAGACAACATCCAGCGCGGCGAGGTCTATCTGGTAGGGGCGGGCCCCGGCGATCCTGATTTGCTTACATTCCGCGCGCTGCGCCTGATGCAGAAGGCCGATGTGGTGGTGTATGACAATCTGGTATCCAAACCCATAGTTGAGATGACACGACGCGACGCAGAACGCATCTTTGTCGGCAAAAAGCGCGCGGATCATACCCTGCGTCAGGAAGAGATCAATGCCTTGCTGGTGCGCCTGGCCAAGGACGGAAAGCGTGTATTGCGTCTCAAAGGTGGCGACCCGTTCATCTTCGGGCGCGGCGGCGAGGAAATCGAAACCCTGGCGGCGGAAGGTATCCCTTTTCAGGTTGTTCCCGGCATCACAGCCGCTTCCGGCGTGGCCTCCTATGCGGGCATTCCGCTGACGCATCGTGATTACGCGCAGTCCTGCATGTTCGTTACCGGACACCTGAAGGATGGCACGATGAATCTGGACTGGGCTGCGCTGGCGCGACCCAAGCAGACCGTGGTGGTATACATGGGGTTGCACGGTCTGGATACCTTATGTGCGCAACTGATTGCGCATGGTATGCCGGAGACGACACCGATCGCCATCGTGCAACAAGGCACCACGCGAAATCAGCGTGTGTTCACCGGCACATTGCACACCTTGCCGGGCATAGCCAAACGTGAGCAGCCGCAAGCGCCGACGCTGATTATCATCGGCGGCGTGGTCAAGTTAAGAGAAAAATTGCAGTGGTTCCACCCGCAGGGCGATGAATAGCGTCCTGTGATGCATCCGTAAGCGGACAACATGGGAGACGTGGAGATCACATGAATGCGTTGCTAACTGTGACCCGCGCGGCACGACTGGTTGGTGTGACCCGTGCGGTGTTGCAAAAGAAAATCCAGAGCGGCGAAATGATTTCTTTCGACGGGAAAGTGACTGTCGAAAGCTTGCTGGTTTGCTATCCGGATGCGCAACTGGAAGATAACGCCGAATTCACCCGGTTAGAAAAAATCAGGGAGCTGGCTTTTGGCAAACGGGTATTTGAACGCGCCTTGCCCGATGTGGAAGTGCTGGCAAGCCGACTCGCTGAGCTTAGTAAAATATTGGCTGACAACCAGGAACAGGTCAG
>Ga0209231_1000224_pt1 | contig 38976 bp, 40 predicted proteins | sample Deesub45470m_DNA_FD_188086 | JGI IMG/M metagenome (GOLD analysis project Ga0209231, IMG submission 188086) | Deep subsurface microbial communities from North Pacific Ocean - 450_OLKR46/470m Metagenome (SPAdes) (version 2) | ecosystem: Environmental > Terrestrial > Deep subsurface > Unclassified ... | reverse complement strand
AAGAAGTAAATGAATATTTTATACCGCATAACATTAATACTTTAAAAATTAATAGGGTTATGAGGTTGTGCTATTGGGGCAAAAAAGAGTTACAATTGCTTGTAACTCTTCACTTATTGCTCCCCCTAATATTGTTTTGTCGAACCAATTTCATAAAGAAATGATGCGGTTTGCCACATTCTCAGATACCCACAGCAATAACTATTAGTCTTATTCCCTAGCGGAAAGCTTTGAATTATCGAACTTAAAGGAGTTTATAAGTGATTTTTTGAAGGTAGCTGAATTCGACAATTTTCATGTAAAAAAATATAATTAATTTCATCCTATTTATAATACTAGTTTTTTATTTTTAAAAGATAACTAACAAAATCTACACGGCAAATAATTAATATTTTAATATAACTATCAATTAGTTATATTTACATTTATAAATCTTAAAAAAAATTACTATGAAAAAAATTACTATACTACTGTTTATTATTATTTCAAGTTTATCATCTTGTAATAAAGATGATGATAATTCATCATCAGATAAAATTGTTGGAACTTGGTTACTTTATAAGGAAGTTGACTTAACCGATAACTCTGTTTATATTTCTGGTGCTTTTGATGAAAAAGATATTTTTTATTCAGATGGGACTGGCATTGGTTATGTTGATAATTCCGATTGTGGATGTTATCCAGATACGGGTTGGCCAATAGCTTGGAAAAATTTAGGGAATGGAAATTACAACTTTACCGTAATAGGGTTTGTAGTAACTTCAAAAGTAGACTTTATTGGTAATGATGAAATGACTATTGAAGCTGATGATTGGGTTAGTTATTATAGAAGAGAATAATACTATTTACTTATTTCAATTATCATATTTATTTTCATAAACCGCTTTCTTAGGGGTTTATTGACATCTATTTACTCCAATGTTTTATTTGTCCAGAATATTGGGCTTCAATTGCTTTTTTAGCTCCTGAATTACTTGAAGCAATAACCTGAACACCTATTGCTTGACCTCCGCTTTTTAGCATTATTTTACCGTAATAAGTTGTCATAATTTATAATTTAAATGTTAGCTATTTAGGCTGCTTGTAACGTTAGTTTTTTTAATTTTTGTACTGTTCCACTAGATTTCCCTGTTAGCTTCATGATGTTCCTTACTGACTGTTTTTGACGTATAAATTTAACTATATCTGAATGCTCTAATAGCAATTTCTTAGAATCTTTAGTTGACCCAACTGAACGGCCCAATTTCCCGCCATCTTTAACATATTTGGCCCGACCAGAATTTAAACGCTCTTTAATAAGCGATAATTCCATACTAGCAAAAGTAGAAGCAATACTTAGCATCGTCTGAACCATCGCATTTGTATCGCCATTTGGCAACAAAGTATGTAATTTGAAATTATCAATGATAATATTGATTTTATACTCATTACATTTTTCTAAGAATAAAGCAAATGAAGATATTTTACGAGATATGCGGCTAATTTCTATTGTAATAATATGCTTTACATCATTGGTTATGGCAAAATCTAAAATTTCAGCGTTATCCTCATCATTTTTAGTACCACTTTTATAGTATGTAAATTCTTTTACAATGTTAAATTGATTTCCGTAATTACGTATTAGCTCTTGTGATTGTCTTGTAACATCTTGACGGCTTTCATTTGTTGAGCAACGTGATATAATAATAGCTTTTTCCATACATCAAATATAGATAATATTTATTGAATATACTAATATAATAGATATTATTTATAATAATGTTATCTAAACCATTTGACCGTAAACTATTAAATAACAAAGACTAATGTGTTAAAATACTTCAATTTAATTAGCTCCTTACTAATTTTATTGTAAATTAGCTATTAAAATAAAATCTATGAAAAAAATTATTCTTGCGCTACTTATTGTAACATGCACTTCTTGCTCTTCGTCAGACGACAACAATTCAACTGATGATTACTTTTTTAATGTAAGTATAGACGGAGCTACAAATCTTACAACTGACAATGTTTTTCCTTTTGGCATATTTGAAACAAATGAATGTATAACAAATGAAATCATGTGGTTTGAAAGAATTGGCAAAATTGAAACATCTAAATACGAAATTGAAGCTAATATAGTCATTTATGATGATGCCTCTAATTTTGAAAACAGAGCAAATGACAACTCTAGATTTTTAGAATCTTATGATGATTGTTATGAAAACTTCGATTTTTCTATTGATTTTTATCTTGATAACGAATATTTACCTAATCTGGATTCATCAAGTGAATATAAAAATACAATTACTGGAATTCAATTAATTGAAGAAGAAAACTATTCCAAAACTTATGCTATATCAGGAAATTATTCAGTAACATTTTTAAAAGCTGATGACTCTAGCATTAAGTTAACTGGCAGCTATAGGTATCCAGTTAATGTGATAAAATAAATCAAAGAATATTATTGATACAAACTACTGTATCAATTTAGGTCTATTATAGACTTTTATTGATACAGTTTAGGTTTCGATACGTTAAATCTCAATTTTATCAATCTCTTTCATAATCCTATCCGTTTCACTTAAAGCCACAATTATTTTTTGATAATGCAAAATATCTTCATAACTCAATTCTCGACCTTTTCGGTCTTTTAGCCATTTTTGGGCTGGTTGATAACCACCAATGTAAAATTCCCATGCTGAGGTTGGTACATCCGCAAAAAATTGGGTTTCATTTATATAAACTGCTCCTAAATAATCTGGGTAATTTTCATTTCCATTTTCATCTAGGATTTCATTACTGTAATCATACATTTGAAAAAGTGGTTTGGTAACGATGTTGCCTCCATCCATTGGGTATTTTGTGATGTATTTTTCTACTGTTGGACTTTCCAATAAATGGATTTTCCTTATTTCTCCTCCTAGTTCCACTAACTTCCAGAATGTTTTTGCATCTTTTGGATACGGAACTCTAGGGAAATCTATCTTTAGAAACTCTTTATATTTTTCTCGGTAAGTTGGTGAGTGTAATACGGCATATATATAATCTAAAATATCTAATGGTGAAAATGTACCATCAAAACCAGCGACCAAATCACAAACAATATTTTCATCTGGCAAAAAAACATGATTAATTTTTACTGCAATCTGCTCTACTATCTCCATGTTTAGGTTTGGGGTTCTTTCTGGCGAATCTTCTAAACTTTGCTGACCGCTATCCTCTGGATAAATATATAGTGGAAATATTGAGGTAATCTCACTTGTTTTGTTAGAAACATAAGAACTTTCAATTATTTTATTTGACACAAAAATATGCTGATAGGTGTCACCTGACTTAAACTGCTTACATAATGCTATTCCAAAATTTTGTTTATCAATAAAATGTTGCATTGTTTTTTCTCTAGCTCTTTCGACTATTTTTGAATCAAAATAAATATACCTATCGTCAAAAAGTCTATATGAAATGTTTTTTACTAGAGATTCGTTAGTATCAATATCATAGAAGTTCTTAACATTATCAACCAAATTTGTTTTAGACATATTAATTAAAATTGCATCTTTAGCCGTAGCAATTCCAACACTATTTAAATAAAAAAGTTCTCCTATTTTAAATCCTTTATCAAATTGAATCTGACCTTCAAAATCTTTAGGAACAAAGAAAAAATTTGGAGCAACATTTGGTAGTTCTCTAAATTGAGTTGTTTTTAGCGAGTTTTCAATTAAAAATTCATATTTCATTTCTCGTTTACCATACAAATCATAATGAAATATTTTACCCAACTCGCTAGGTTTCTTTTTGCCAGTTTTCACAAATATGTTAATAGAAACACCTTGCATTATATCAAACACATTTTGGTCAGTTGAGCCATCGGGTGCAGTTTCTTTTTTCTTGCTATTACCGTGTAAATCTATTGTGTAAATTTTGTCATAAGTTTTTAATAAATTCCAACGCATTCCCCTAAAAGTCGGATTATCTAAATAACCATGCGGGTTAATAAATGCCAAAACACCACTTCCATTTCTCTCAATAAAATGTTGACCGTAACGTAAAAATTTTACATAATCATCATTAATCCATTTTGGATTTCGCTCCTTTAATTTCTCTTTTCCGCCTGGTTCTTTTTTATAATCATCCATCAAATCCATTATCCATTGCCCCTTATTGGAACTTTCACCACTATATGGAGGATTTCCCATCACTACCATAACTGGAGCATCACGTTTAATTGCATTGGCTTGGTCTGCTTCATCAGACAACCATGAACTAAATAAAGTTGCAGTATCTGGGTGTGCTTCTTCTAATGAGTTGGTTAAAAATATTCTAAATCGTTGCTCATCCTTTGGCTTGTAACCCGTTTCAGTTAACAACATATCCATTTTTAGGTGTGCCATTGCATAACTTGCCATCAGCAATTCAAACCCATTTAATCGAGGGATGAGGTCATTGGTAACATACTTGCTCCAGATACCTTGTTGCCCATCAAACTTTATATATATATATATGTTTTATAACCTCAGCTAAAAACGTTCCAGTACCAGTTGCGGGGTCAAGAATTTGCACCTTATGAACCTCAACATCATACTCAACTTCTTTTATTTTTGAGTTTGCACCTTTTCCAGTTTGAGTAACTGCCTTTTTCTTTATAGTAGTTTTTGAAGTATCGGCTAAACCTTGCGCTAAATTAAATTCGGTCTTTAGTACATCATCTACTGCCCTAACTATAAAATTTACGACTGGTTGCGGTGTATACCAAACACCACGAGCTTTTTTTAACGCTGGGTTGTATTCTCCCAGAAACGTTTCATAAAAATGCACTACAGGGTCTTCTTGTTTGGTGCTTTTACCAAAGTTTTTCATAATGTCGGCAACATCGGATGCAATAAAAATAGAAACCAACTCATCAACTATCCAAACCAGACGGTCATCTAAATCGTAACCAGCAATATCTTGGAATAACTTTCTTAAAAACGGATTACTCTTTGGTATTAACTGCGATGCTTCCATTCTGGAAAAATTATCCAACGTTGGGTCATGATAACGAGCCGCAAACATACCGTAAGCAATTGTTTGGGAATAAATATCAGCAAAAGATTTGTTATTAATATCATGTATCAACATTTGCTGAAACGATAGCATCTGTATTTTTATATTGGAACGTTTTTCGGTTAAATCATCATTATTTAATGATTTTTCAATTACGTCAGCCATTAGTTTAGCCTTACCAGCCATCATTTGAGCCAGCCTAGTTGGCGACTTAATAGTTTGCGAAATAGTAAGTACAAAATTTTGTATTAAATGTATAAATTCCTCAAAATTCTCTGGCTGAGGTACTATTTTACCATCTTCAATTTTGGCAATGCAAATCTGAGAAACTTGTTCTCCATCCTTATAAAAATCAAACCTCATATAATCAGTAAATATAAGGTTAGACAATCCCGTTTTATAGCGGTTAAATTGCTCTTTTAATGTTTTGCTGCCTAAGTCAACTCCAATATCTTTTGCTTCAATATAACCCACTGGAACGCCTTTGCTGGTCAGTACATAATCGGGTGCTCCGCACTCAACTCTGGCGGGTTCATTAGTAACTAAAATATCTGGCAATATTGCCATTATAAGGTTTTGTAAATCGCCACGATACGAATGTTCTCTGGCATTCCCCGTAATAAATAATGTATTAACTTTTGATAGGTATTCTTGTATTGTCATAGCAAATTTTGAATAAATGAAATATAAATTTTCTTCACGTTCAAATTTAACTAAATAGCAATAAACCTCAACTAATAAGTAGTTATATTTTCAACTTCATGCATCAAAATTGCTTTTAAGCAATTTTGATCGACCTATCGGTCGACCAAAATTTAATCTTATTTACTTCATGTTTTGTATCTTTTCTTTTGTGTCTGCCATGTTATTTCGCATCTGCAAAATCTGAAGGTCATGTATCAACTCATTCTTTTTATTTTGGTCTGTTTCCAAATTAATTAGCTCTTGTTTTGCTCTAATTTTCACTTGTATTTCTTCTTTTTCATCCATAATTTTTTAATATTTGTTTATGCGTCTGTTAGCGTTTATTCATAGCATAGATTTTGTGATTATATTGTGTGATATTTAAAAATAGCTCTTCAGCAATAGCGTGTGAGTCATGACTAAAAAATGACCAAAAAAGTGCCAAAAATTTTTCTTGACACTCTGTTCGGCAATTTTTATGAAACATTTAATTAGCTATTATAAGGGCGAATACGGCAAAGGCTCATTATTCAGAACAGCACCCCAGGCCTTCCACTCATTGCTCATTTTTTCACATTCAAATATAAGATGCAATTTATTATTTCTAATAAGCCAATAATATTCAGCAATTAAATCATCTTCAGATGCTGACATTTCATGTGTTATTCCATAATAATTTACCATCAACTCTTTTAATCGAGGATTGTTTCTAAAATCTGTTACTTCTAATTCCATATTTTAATGTTTTAATGTTTTAATAGAACTTCCGTCCTTTGTTATATACCTTTTCCAATTTTCTAGGTCATAAATTGTTTTCTGTTTATAATCTATTTTATAAAAGATTTCGTTTAATTTCCTTATCAAATCTCTTTTCCTCTTTGTCTTTATATAGCAATGGATATGGTGATAAAACCTGTTTTTTTCACTTCCTTCGATAGTGTAATTCATTTCTAAATCAGAATCAATAAATTGATTATAGACAAACCTCATCATTTCGTCCAATACTTTTTCAGAGTAATTTTCTGGAGGTCTTATTGTGAGAGCATAGTATTTGCTTTCTCTTATACGTTGAGGTTTAAACTTTGGCAATAATAAATTATGAATTAACCAGACATCATTGTTGTTTTTCATCAACATATTACTGTTTGTATCGTCCTTAATAGCACTTATTATTCTTCTAACGTTTCTTGTTGTCGTCTTATAATGTATACTTACATCATTTACTGTTAGGTACTCTTTGTTTGTCATATTCTTCTCTTTGTTATATACACCAACCAAAAGGTAATTAGTTTAATTCCTCAAAATGGCATTCTTATTTATTAATAAATAGTCTAGGAAATAGTAAAAAATGAAAAAAAAATATTTATTTTTTCCCCTGAACTAAATAATTAATCTAATCATACGCTATTTTTAAAAAAAAGAAATATAAAAATTGAAATTAACCAAAAATAATTTGTAGTTTTTATGTAAATAGTTGGTTATCAACTTGTTTTTTGGTTTAATATTCGGTATTTTTGTATTATATAAAAACTGACCGCTACTGTGGTCTTTTGTTTATAATAACTAGCTTCTCCCCTAATAAAAAAGATGAAGACAAATAGGGGTTTTACATTATGACACATTAACTTTAATTTATAGTTAAGAGTCAAATTCAAAATTTATTTATTGGCACATAACTGTTGCAAATATTCCTTTGTGGCAATTCCTGTATAATTTATTTTTAATTTGACTTATCAGGTCAGGTTTGGTTCCACCCTTTGGAGAAATTAGGAACTTGCTACAAAACTACTTTGGTTAAAACCAATTAGTTTTAATAAGGTAGTTCAGTCGATAGACTTTAAAAAATAACGGCCCTCCCACTCCAAGTTAAAACAATGAGGCTCCAGAGTGGAATTGCAACCATGTTAAGTATAACAAAATGCAAAGATGTATTAAACAAAAACGGAATTAAGTACGAAGATAACGAAATAGAAAAATTGAGAGAAATGCTATATGCCTTAGCTAAAATTCAACTAAATAAATCAAAAAATTAAATTAAAATGAGTTTAGATACAATTATTTACTGTAGAGTAAGTACAGACGAACAAGCCGATAATGGGTACGGTAGAGACCACCAATATGATGTTTTAAAAAGATATTGTAAAATTAAGGAATATGGAATCGCAAAAGAATATTTAGAAGATTATTCGGCTAAGGATTTTAATAGACCTGAATGGATAAGACTAGAGCAATATGTAAAAGCCAATAAGAAAACTATTAAAAGAGTGCTTTTCACAAAATGGGATAGATTTTCAAGAAATATGGAAGAGGCAATGCGAGTGATTAAACAATTCCGTAAATGGGGAATAGAACTTAATGCTGTAGACCAACAAATGGATATATCCGACCCAAATCATAAAATATTGCTGTCGTTTTACTTAGTATTGCCTGAAGTGGAAAACGATAACATTTCATCAAGAACAAAAGATGGGATGTACAGAGCTGCAAAAAATGGCGCCTTTACTGGCACCCCACCGTTTGGGTATTCAAGAACTAGATTTGATAAGAATGCTTCTCTAGAGCCAAATAAAGATGCTGACTTAGTAATAAGAATTTTTAAGAAGGTATCACTAGGTGTAGAATCTCTAGAGGGGCTAAGAAAACAGTATAAAAAAGAAGGGTATACAAAATGTAAACAGACATTTTATAACATGCTCAGAAACAAAGTATATATAGGGCAAGTAAAAGTACCTGAATACAAAAAAGATGATGCATACTGGATTAACGGATTACATGATGCAATAATTGAAGATTCTATATTTCACGAAGTCCAAAATGTTCTAAACGGTAAAAGCAGAAATGTAAAAACTCCATCAAGTAGAAATGAATCGTTACCACTTAGAGGGTTTTTGGTCTGTGAAAATTGTGGTGGAAATCTAACGGGTAGTGTATCGAAAGGTAATGGAGGTAGTTATGGTTATTACCATTGTCGAGGAAAGTGTAAGAATAGAATCTCTGCTATTTCCTCTGAACAAATGTTATATGATGAGGTACTGGATAAAATTATAGTAAATGATAACGTTCTTGAACTTTACAAAGCAATTATTATAGACATTCAAAAAAACAAAAAAGGTAACCAGAAGAACAAAGCTAAAGAAATACAAATGAAGATTGATGAAGCTATTAAATCAATTGAAAATACTGAAGATAAATATACCAATGACTTATTAACCCATGAGGTATTTAATCGTATGATTGTTAGATATAAAAGAGGCTTGATGTCATTAAGAGCTGAATTAATAGAGACTAATGAATCCAACACATTACCCGTTAAAACAATTGATAAAGCATTGGGTATGCTTAAGAATATACCTCAACTATACAAAAACGGTAACTATGACCAAAAAATCAGCTTTCTTGGTTTATTATTCCCTGAAAAACTAGTTATTTCAAAAAATGGTTGTCGAACCAATAAAAGCAATATTGTTATTGAGCTACTTTGTAGGATTAACAAGGCTTCCCAAGAATTAGGCACAAAAAAAGCTATCAAAAATGATAGCTTGTCTAATTTTGCTCCCCCTCTTGGGCTCGAACCAAGGACTAAAAAGCTCAGTAAATTAGATGCTTTTAGCTATTTCATTTTTTTATGATACCGAATAATATGCCTTATAAATTAAAATCTTATTTATTGTTTGAGTTAAATAGAGCAAGATAATCTTTAAAGATATATAACCTACCTCTCTGAGAACCTGTAACTTCAGTTATAATCTTTAACTCTTCTAATATGGAAATTAATTTATATACTGATGCTGGTGACTTATCTATAATTTTCCCAACAGCTCCCGCATCAATTATAGGCTTAGTATATAAATAATCCACAACCTTTTGAGCATCTCCACTCTTCACTCCTAGACTTCTAATTTTCTCTTCTGTAATTTTTTGAAGCTGCAAAATTCCATCAAAAGTTTCAACACCATTTTTAGCAGTTTCAATAATACCTGTTAAAAAAAATTTACACCATTGAGTTATATCATCGTGTGTTCTTGCTCTCATAAGATTATCATAATACAACGTTCTATTTCTTTCAAAAAAATCTGATAAATATAATATTGGCTGTTTTAATATTCCTTTACTCACTAAATAAAGTGTAATTAACAATCGTCCTACTCTCCCATTTCCATCTAAAAAAGGGTGAATTGTTTCAAATTGATAATGAATTAATGCAATTTTTAATAAATCAGGTAATGGATTTAATTCATCATTTGCGAATTTTTCAATATCTGACATTAATTCATTTATAGAATTATGAACAGGTGGAATAAATACAGCATCATTTATTGAAGCTCCTCCAATCCAATTTTGGCTTGTACGATATTCACCTGGCAACTTATGCTCTCCTCTTACTCCTTGTAATAAAATTTTATGTGTTTGTTTTATTAACCTAGATGAAAAAGGTAAAGTATGTAGCATTTTAACAGCTTCATTCATTGCTGAAATATAATTTTGCACTTCTTCCCAATCATCTCTTTTTTCAAAAGAAATATCTTCTTTATTCAAAAATGCTTCTTCCATATTGGTTTGTGTGCCTTCTATTTTAGAAGATTGAGTAGCTTCTTTTGCTATATGCATACTTACAAATAAATCAATATTAACGTACTCAGAATACATATCCAATCTACCTAATTGTCTATCAGCTTTACTAAGTAATTGACTTACTTGCATTTCTCCTATTTCCCAATTTTTATTTATTGGATTAGGTTGAAAGCTTTTATAATAACCCTGATTTATCTGAAACCCAGCTTTAAAGTTCTTCATTTTAAATATTTGTAAAAAATTGAAATTAGATATTTCTTTATTTTACAAATATATACAAAAACTAAAATAGTAGCGTTTCTTATTTTACTTTTTTGCAAAAAACTAAAATAGTGATGATTTTAATTTTAGAAATTAAAAATTTTGAGTTGTATTAATCCCTAGTCAACTCTTCAGCTAATAATTCGCTTTGCTCTAAAACTCTGTCAGCTTCTAGACGTGCTAAATCTGGTGGATAACCATATTTAATAAGAATTTTACGCACAGTTAATCTCAATTTAGCTCTCACATCACTTCTTTTACTCCAATCTACAGTGGCATTTTTACGAATGATATCTACAATATGATGAATAAGTTCCTTCATTTTATGGTCATCCAACATTTTAGTAGAATCATTTTGTGTTAATACACTATAGAATGCATATTCTTCAGATGTTAAACCTAATTCTTCAGCTTTGTGGTCTTCTAGCCTCATTTCACGAGCAATAGTAGATAATTCCTCTAATACTTGTGCTGAATCTATTTGATTGTTGTGGTATCTTTTAACCACTCGCTCTAACATTTCAGAAAACTTTTTAGATTGTGATATATTCTTCGTTTTACGAAGTCTAACTTCATCACCTAGCAACTTTTTTAACAGCTCAAAGGCTACATTCTTTTGCTTCATATTCTTTACTTCCAACAAAAATTCATCAGATAAAATACCAATTGATGGTGCTTTTATTCCTGCTGCTTCAAAAATATCGATAACACCATCACTGCTTAATGCATCATCTACAATTTGCTTTATGGCTGTTTCTACTTCGTAATCTGATTTTGTGCCTGAAGGTGTAAACTTATTTATTCTTGCTTTTACTGCTTGAAAAAATGCAACATCATCTTTAATTCTGTCTGCTTGTATACTTGGTACTGACATTGCAAACAACTTAGACAAAGCTGTTACCTCTCGTAAAAACCTGTCTTTTAAATTTTCACTCACTAAAATGAAGTTTTGAGCACCTAATAAAACTTGTAGTTTTTTATTGGTTTCTGCTGTGAAATAAGCCTTATAATCAAAACCATTAAATTGCTGTTCTACTATTTCAAACTTCTCTAACATTCCTGCTATAGCCTCTCTAATATCTACAAAAGCAGTTCCTTCACCACCACTTTGTAAATAGGTTGCCATTGCACCTCTTAACTCTTGTCCAATGCCAATATAATCTACGATAAGTCCTCCTGGTTTATCTTTGTAAACACGATTAACACGAGCTATTGCCTGCATTAAATTAGCTCCCTGCATTTTTTTATCAACATACATTGTGTTCATACTTGGAGCATCAAAACCTGTAAGCCACATATCACGTACAATTACCAACTTTAACCCATCATTTGGGTCTTTCATTCGTATTGCAAGTTCTTTTCTTTGTTGTTTTGTTGTATGGTGTGGTTGGAAACTTTCTGGGTCATCAGAAGAGCTGGTCATTATTACTTTTATGATTCCTTTATCTTTATCTGCTTCATCCCATTCAGGTCTTAATTTAATAATTTGAGCAAATAAATCAACACAAATCTGACGTGTCATACATACAATCATTGCTTTCCCTTCAAAAATAGATTGACGTGCTTCAAAATGTGTTACAATATCAAGTGCAACATCTTTTAACCTGTCTGGATGCCCAACAACTGCATTTATTGTAGCTGTTTTCTTCTTTGCTTTTTCTAACTGCTCTTCACTTGCATTGCTAATGGCATCTACTAATGAGTCAATTTCACTACCAACCTCAGAATTTAGTTTAATTTTCACCAAACGTGATTCATAACTAATTGGCACTGTGGCACCATCATCAACTGCTTGTTTTATGTCATATACATCAATATAATCTCCAAAAACAGCTGGTGTAGATTTATCTGCTTTTTCAATAGGTGTTCCTGTAAAACCAATGAATGAAGCATTTGGTAAGGCATCACGTAAATACTTCGCATTTCCATAACGTATTTCTGAACCTTCATCTAATTCAACTACTTTTCCAGTAAATCCATATTGACTGCGATGTGCTTCATCTGCAATTACCACAATATTTGTTCTATCAGTTAAAGTATCATACACATTACCTTCTTCTGGGGAAAACTTTTGAATGGTAGTAAAAACAACACCACCACCTGAAACTTTTAGTAGTTCTTTTAAATGCTCCCTATTTGTAGCTTGTACAGGCGTTTGCCTTAATAAACCAACACAATTTCCAAATGTGCCAAACAACTGGTCATCTAAATCATTCCTATCGGTTAATATTACCAATGTTGGATTTTTCATTTGTGGATGGGTAATAATTTGCCCACTAAAAAATACCATTGATAAGGATTTACCACTTCCTTGAGTGTGCCAAACTACACCAACTTTTCTATCTCCATCTATTTTATGAGTAGCTCTTAATGTTTGTTCAACTGCTTTTTGCACTACATAATATTGATGATATGCAGCTACTTTTTTAATTTTTACTATTGAAATTAAGCCTGTATTTTCGTCTTTTTTCTCCTCACTTTCAAATACTGTACAATACCTGATTAATTTTAACAATACTTCTTTTTGAAGCATCTGTTCAGTTAAAATTTGCAATTCTGTTTTATCATACTCAACAGTTGGTTCAGCAGCTAAGGGTAATGCATTTATATTATTTATTGAAAGGTTATTACTTTCTTTGGGTGCTTTCCAAGATAAAAAGCGTGTGAATGGAGCAGACAAACTAGAAGTTTTAGCATCTATGCCATCTGAAATAATACACAAAGCATTGTAGTAAAATATACTAGGTACTGCTTTTTTATAGTTTTGAATTTGTGTGAATGCCTTACGTACTGTAGCCTTTTCATCTGTAGCATTTTTAAGTTCTACTACAACCAATGGCAAACCATTGATATAGATAACAACATCTAATCTTTTTTCAATGTTGTTTTCTTTAATAACTAACTGATTAACTACCCAAAACTCATTTTTTGTAGCTTTTTCAAAATCTACTAACTTAACATTAACACCTTTTACACCTTCTCCTTTTGCATATTCAACAGGAACCCCATTGGTAAGCATTGTATGGAAACGTTCATTGTTTTCCATTACATCCTGTGTGCCTAAATTGATTACTTTTTGATAGGCTTCTGTTAGTGCACTTTCTGGCAACGTTGGATTTAATTTTTCTAAAGCAAGTTTAAACTGCTTTTCTAAAATAATACTTTCAAAACTTTCACGTTGAGGATTAGCACTATATGGTGCAATGTCTGGACCATAAAAATACGTGTAACCCTGACCAACTAATTGGTTGACAAAAGCAAGTTCTATCGAGTTTTCGTTTAACATTTTCACCAATTTGATTTTATTTCTAGCGTATTTACACCAATGTTATAAGCATAAACAGCTGCAGGAACATAGGTTAAATTTATGTCTTCAATAGTTTTATTATCTATCATATCTATTGATGTTACTAAACTTGCACTAAATTTATTTTGTTTACAGAAATAGATTAAGCTTTTTAATTCTTGTGGTTTTTCAATATATCGATTGCTCCATTTTATTTCTACACACCATTGTGGTTTAAATAATTTGTTATCTAATAATACAATATCAACTTCACCTTCTGAGCGTCCCATTTTCCAACGTGCATATTTTAAATCAAGATTTTCACGATGCATCCATTGCGAAAAAATAGCAGTTTCTACCATATTGCCCATTTCATTATCTGTTTCTACAATAGGAGAAAATAAGGCTGTTCGTAAAGAAGGATTGGTTAAATAGACTTTAAAGCTAGTTACTCTTTTAAACTTTTTGGCGTTATCATTAATCTTGTGAATGACCTTTATTAAAAATGCAGCTTCAAGATATTCTAAGTATTTCTTTATCATTTCTTTTGGAATACCACTGTCTTTAGACAACCGCTCAAATGAAAATTCATTACCTGTATTATAGGCTAAATAGGTAAAAAAGCTATTTAATTCTTGTACATCTTTAATACCATATAAACTGGGTAAATCTCTTAGCAATACTTTATCAACAATATCATTTTTTATATATCTCCCCATATCAGCTTGTATTTTTTCAGACAATACTACTTCGGGATATCCACCAAAATTAAGGTAGTGCATAAATTCTTTGTTGAAAGCTTTGTTATCGTGGGTGGTAAAAAAAGGAATTTCTTTATCGTTGTAAACTATTGTTTTAGCTTGTACCAAATGATTTAAACCTTTTAAATGAATGTATTCGTGAAAGGTAAGTGGTGGTAACATAAAATCTGTAAACCTGCCTGCTCCACTTTCTGTACTTTGCAAACGCAAAGCAGCAGCAGCAGAACCAGATGCTACAAATTTTGTTTTTGGGTACATATCAACCAACACTTTTAAATGGCGTTCCCAATCTTTTAGGTACTGAATTTCATCAAAAAAAACAAAACAACCTTCTAAGGTATCTACTTGTACTGCCTCTTTTGCCAACAGTAAAATATCTTCTAAACTTAGGTGCATATAAATAGGATTGTCTATTCCTATAAAAAAGATTTTTTGTGGCGTAATATTTTCTTTAATTAACTCTTGAATGGTATGATACATCATTACTGTTTTCCCTACTCTTCGAGGTCCCATAAGCACTACAGCACGCTTAATATCTGTTTCTTTTACAAAAGGATAAAACAACTTAAAATACAAGCGTTTAGACATCTCTTGGAAGGTTTGTTGCACATTACCTGTTGTCCACCAAGGATTTTCATATTGTAAGCGTTCTATTCTTTTTGCCGTTGGAATAACCGTGTCAAAACTCATACTATTTCTTATTTTAACTCAAATGTATAAATAAGTAATTAAAAAATAGTTTATTTTTACAAAAAAAGCACTTTTAAGTAATTATAAAATTGTTTTATAGCTTATTTTTACATTTTAACCCTAACCTGACCACGCATTAATTAAAATCAAATGGGCTATTTGTTTTAAGCCTCTTGTTTATAACGTCTTGCTCAAAACCTAATTCAGTCATTAAAATAGCCTGTATTATTATTTCTAATTTTTTATTAATTCTACTTAATTCAATAACATCTTTCACTACAAATTCTTCATCTTTCACATTGCTATGTACGTGATAATGTCTTGTTTCTACAACTTGCTTTAAAAACAATTCATTATTTTCAATAAGCCCACTTAAACTTACTTCGTTTAACTCTAAAATATTTTTTAACCTAGACTCTAGTTTGTTTTCAGTATACTTTTTTAATTTTGCCTCTAACCACTGTTTATCACTATTATTTTCAACACAGCCAAGAACTCGTTCTCTAATTTCTAAATATGACTTTTCTTTTAAATCAAAGCCTCCATATTTAGCTCTATGATAAACTTCAATTGAAAACACAAAATCAGTAAACCTATCCTCAACATATTTATATTCATTATATAACGAACCAAAATAATTGTTCATTAAAAATTTCAATTCATCATATTTTTCAAACCAATTATTAAATACAATTTGTAAAGAATCTTTGACCATTTCAAAGTCAAAAAGCATATTATTTGAATTTACTAATTTCTTACTTGTGCTTTTGTACTTACTTTTATTATAATATTTAAAATTATAATTTGGAAATTTTTCATCCTTGATAACTACAGTGTATTCAGTTTTTAAAATATTTATGGGGTGTCCAATTGCCAGCGTAAAAAAATTCCTAAGCTTTCTTGAAAATTCTTGCAATTCATCGTGAGATTTTGACTCATTAAAATGCACATTGATATTCACTGATTGCTCTGAATTAAATTCTGAACGAATTAGCGCTCCATAACTCGCAGAAAAAAACACCTTAATTTCAAATTCACTAGACTTATATAATTCTATCTCGTTTGGTTGCTTATAGGTGAGCTTATAACTAAATGTATCATCATCTTCTATGTCTAAATTATAACCACTTATATTAAACCATTCATCAATGTTTTCAGGTTTTAATCTTAAAATGTTAAATCTAACATCCTCTCCAAATTCACTTCTAGTAGATTTTAAAATAGAATTCGTTTTAATTTTTAAATATGACAATCTACTAATTGAACTATATGAAACGTATGAATCTAATAGCTTAAATGAAAACTCTTTATTAGTACTTTCATCTTTTGCTAAACCAAAAAGAACAGGTATTTCAATTCTCGTTCTAAATTTTTTATTAAATTCAATTGATGTAGAATCCTTTAAAAAATTTAAAACAACATCTCCATTAGTTTCAAAAATTAGAGTTCCTTGAAACTTATTTTCAAAATCATTAGGTAACCACCAATAACCAATATATGTTTTAGTTTCTTGCATACTACATTTTAACCCTAACCTGCCCACTCATTAATTTTGGCAATAATTCATCTCGTGTTTTTGTAAGGGTTTGGATTTGGGTATTGTTTTTTAATACTTTTTCAAAAATAGGGATTGATATTTTTAAATAATCTTTCATTTTTGTTTCATCAGGATAGATAACATCTATATTTTCTATCTGACTTGGATTAATATTGGGTTGAGCACTTCCGTATCCCATTGCCAATATTTTTTCTTCAAATGAACCTGACATCAAAAAATTATATAAAAAACTATTATATCTATCATCTTTCATAAAAAACTTACCAACTCGTTGATTTAAATAAATTTCATTTTCTGATGTGGGTAAAACACCTATTTTACCTGTTGTATTTCCAGACATTGCTAACAAAATATCTCCTTCATTCAATTTAAAATATTGAACTCTATCAAGTTTTGTAATTTCTTTAGTAATACTTGATGCATCATTTAAACTAATATTTCCTTTACCTTTTAAATCTTTTATTTTTATTGCTTTAAAATTTGATTCTTCAATGAAATCTTCAGCTTTAAATGCAAAGCCAGATTTTAAATAAGCAATTTCAGATAACTTCCCAACTCTCCAACCTTCAGGTAACTCATCACCAACTTGGTATTTACCAAACCATTCTTTAAAAATAGTTTGTGCTAAGGTTTCTAATGTTTGGTTTTGTTGTTGGAGTAGCTCAATTTTATTATCAAAAGCTGTGAGTACATTGGCTATGGCTTTTTGTTCTGGGAGTGGAGGAAGGTTTAATTCAATACTTTTCATTAATGAACCTGAAGCTTCACTAAAAGTTGAGCCAGAGGATAATCTTTCAATAAAATTAGCTTTGTATTTCAACAAATAATAAAAGAATTTATAATGGGATTCCTTTTCATCACAAATAATATTTTTAAAACCCTGATTTGTTGTTATTTCATTATTAGCTATTACTACATAACCTATAGGAGCTCTTGAAGAAAATAAAATAGTATTCTTTGGCAATAATTTCGCTGATGAATTTTCAAGACCAAATTTCGTAATACATCTTTCACCTTTTTTTATGAACACTCTTTTATAGTTTGATAAATCTTTTGGAGTAATCCAAGCTATCTCTCCATTCCAATATGCATTTTCTTTTGTTGAAGGTGTCCCTCCACTTTCAACCCTTGCTGCTTCTCCTAGAGTAGTCTCTGTCCAATCAATCATAAATCAAACCCAATTTTAGCAAGTTGTTGTTTAATTTCATCGTTCAGAGCTTCTTCCTTATCCATTTGCTGTTTTAAAACAGTGGTTAATTCAACCATTTTGGTTTCAAATGGTATACCATCATCTTCTTCATCTTCTATACCAACATAACGCCCAGGAGTTAATACGTGGTTGTGTTTTATAACTTCTTCAATTTTTGCTGCTTTACAAAAACCTTTTACATCTTCATAATCTTCACTTTTACGCCAATTATGGTAGGTATCAGCTATTAATTTTACATCTTCATCAGCTAAATCACGATGTACACGGTCTTTCATATAGCCCATTTCAGAAGCATCAATAAACAAAACTTCTTTACTATGGTTGGCTTTTTCTCTTCTTAAAAACCAAATACACGCTGGTATGCCTGTATTGTAAAATAACTGTTTTGGTAAGGCTACAATGCACTCCACCAAATCTTGTTCTACTAAATTTTTACGAATATCACCTTCACCAGAAGTATTAGAACTTAAAGAACCATTGGCTAATACAGTTGCCATAACACCACGAGGTGCTAAATGGTACAACATATGCTGCATCCAACCAAAATTGGCATTGCCACTTGGTGGTGTACCATATTTCCAACGCGCATCATCTTGTAAAATATCTATTCCCCATTCACTTTGGTTAAATGGTGGGTTTGCTAAAATAAAATCAGCTTTTAAATCTGGGTGTGCATCTTTTAAAAAAGAACCTTCCGTATTCCAACTTACAAACTGTGAGTTTACATTACGTATGGCAAGGTTCATTTTAGACAGTTTCCAAGTAGTTTGGTTGCTTTCCTGCCCATAAATGGTAATATCATTAATATTTCCCTGATGTTCAGTCACAAACTTTTCACTCATTACAAACATACCTCCAGAACCACAAGCAGGGTCATAAACTCTCCCTTTGTATGGTTCAATCATATCAACCATTAATTTTACAATGGCTTTTGGTGTGTAGAATTGCCCTCCTTTTTTACCTTCAGCATTGGCAAACTCACCTAAAAAGTATTCGTACACTCTACCAAACAAGTCTTTAGATTTTTCATTTTCAACCTGTAATTCGGTATTTGAAATTAAATCTATTAACTGCCCCAATGAGGCTTTGTCTAAATTGGCTTTACCATATACTTTTGGCAACACATTCTTCAACTCTGGATTTTCTTTTTCAATAGCTTCCATTGCTTCATCAATAGTTTGCCCAATAGTGGCTAATTTGGCATTGTTATGCAGATGTGACCAACGTGCTATTGGTGGTACAAAAAATACGTTTTCAGCAATATACTCATCTCTGTCCTCTGGGTCTGAGTACTCATCACCTTTTAGTTTTTGATATAGTTCATCAAAACTTTCAGAAATGTATTTTATAAAAACTAAGCCTAGTACTACATACTTGTATTCAGCTGCATCTATGTTTTTACGCAATTTATCAGCTGCTTTAAACAATTGTTGTTCAAAACTAGCTGTATTTGTTTTTTTAGCCATTTATATGCTTTAATTATTAGTGCAATTTTTTTGATGGTTAAAAATAATCATTTTAATTAAGAAGATTGTGAAAAGGTGTTATTAAAATTCTATTTAAAAGAAAAATCCCAACCTCTAATTAAAGGAGTTGAGTTAATCAAATTTTCAAAACTTATTTTCTATTCATACTTCCAAATAAAGCCTCCACTATTGGCTCTTTCCTCTCTACAAATACGAGATATACAAGTTTCACTCAATAATGTTTGTCTGTAAATTTATGTAACACGAATTTATTTAAAAAGCCATATACCTTCTAATCAATAATGTAATACTTCTTTTTCTATCTTCTACATTTAGTAAAAAAGATTTTATTCTCTTTTTATTTACCTTTTTTTGTAAATTGTCCTGTCCTTATATATATAAATAAAATGGACACTTTTTATTTATGAGTACAGATAATTTTGAAGAATTTGATAATTCTTTCCATCCTGACATAGCTATCGGTGAAGAAGAATTAATGGCTTTACTTAAAAGTATTGAAGAAGAGTCATCAATAAAAGTTGAAAATGATGTAAAAGAAAATTCAACTGAAAGATTAACTATTAACGATAAAAATATTTTTAATGCATTAGAGCTTTACAATTTTGAAACTACAAATGTCCCAAAACTTCTAGACCCTTTTTTACAAACTATTGGATTAGCTTCCTTAGTTGGAACTTCTGACAGTGGTAAATCAACTTTTTTAAGACAATTAAGTTTATCAATAGTACTCAATTTAAATACCTTTATTGGATTTTCTCTAAAAAGTAAACATAACAAGGTTATTTATGTAAGTACAGAAGATGATGCGACATCTATAAGCTATGCTCTCAGATTGCAAATTAATCATCTAAAAAAAGAACATAACTTGGATAATTTAAAAGGCTTACAAAATCTAAATTTTCTTTTAGATACAGATAATTTGCTTGCAAATCTTACAAAAAGATTAGAAGAAAATCCTGTAGACATAATTATTGTAGACGCATTTACTGATGTTTTTACAAAAGAAATTAATGCTAATACCCAAGTTAGAGCTTTTTTGAATGAGTATGATAAACTAGCTAAAAAGCACAAGTGCTTGATTCTCTTTTTGCACCATACAGGTAAAAGAACAGCAAATATAGCACCTACAAAAGATAGTATTATTGGATCACAAGGTTTCGAAGCCAAAATGAGAGTTGTTTTAGAATTAAGACCAAATTTCAGCAATAATTCACAAAGAGATTTATGGGTTTTAAAAGCTAATTTTTTAGATTCTAAATATAAAAAGAATAGTTATTCTTTAGAATTTAATAAGAATTTGACATTTCATAATACTGGATTTAGAGGTGGTAAGCAAGTTAATGCGAAATCTAACAATACTGATTTAACTAAGAAAATAATGGAATTGCATAAACAAGGATTATCTTATAGAAAAATTGAAGCTAAATTAGAACCTACAGAATTCAAAATTAGTAAGACTGCAATTGCTGAAATTATTAATAAAAATAAAAAAATCTAAATTAAACTAACTTAATATCCTTAAGGAAATACTGATCATTGATTTCTAAATCTGGGTCATCAACTATCGATAGTTTTTTATTTTTCATTTCAGCCTTTTCAAGTAATGGAAACATATCTTCACCTATATGAGTATATATAGTTATTAAAGTTTGAATATAACGATTATCAATTAGTGGATATTTCACATTAAAAATAGGATTTAGTTTGAAATATGACAAATATTAGAGACTTATGATGTAGTATTAAATATAAATGAAAAAACCCAACCTCAAATTAATGAAGTTGGGTTTATTTTTTAATTAACAATTAGTTATTTAATTAGGTATACTTCCAAATATAACCTCCACTTTGTTCTCTTTCTCCTCTACATACTCTAGAAATACAAGTTTTACTAAATCCTGTATGTTTTGAAGAATCAGCTACAGAATAAAAACGATTTATTAACTCCCCTTCAATATTGAACTGCAATACCTCTTTTTTTCTAGCATCTTCGTTTGGTTTAAATGGCTCATTGTATTGATAGCTCCAATAAAAACCTTTATAACTTTTATTAACACTTAAACAAGCCCTACTAATGCATTGTTTGGTTGCATTGACTGCATTACTTGCATCGGTCAAACAGGAATAAGTATTTATTAAATTTCCATCTACAAGATTATATTGATAGACTGTTTTTTTAAAACCACCTCCTTCATCTGAATTATAGCCTTTTTCCTTGGATTCATATTTTAAAATATATTCTTTTTCCTTCTGTGCTAATTCATCTATAGAAGATGCTGTATCAATTTGTTCCCATTCAAAAGCACCAGCACCATAAGTGCTGATTGCTTGTTGAAATTTACCTTCTTCACCTCTATTAGCCCTTTCAGTATGGTCTAGCGTTCTTTGTGCTACTGAATTAGTTGTTACTCCAATGTAAACTTGATTATTTAAAGTATTTACTGCTTTGTAAATGATATAATTATACGTTTCCATTAGCTCCTTCATTTTTAACATTTACATAATTTAAAGATGCGTAAAATCCTAAAGTTGGTGTTTGAATCTTTTTATTTATATCTAAATCTTGTAGATAATATCCAAACTGCCTTTCCTTAACTCCCAATTTCTTTGAAATGTTATCATACAATTCAGATTTTGAAAAAGTTTGAGAACTATTTTCATTTAAATAATCAACAATAATATGTGACTTATTATTTGTTCTTCTTCTATCAGTCCTAGAAATTAATTCTACTTCATTGACATCCTCTATATAGTCCAACCAACAATCATTTTCAATTGCAAATTCTTTTACTATTTCATCATCATCAGGAGCATACCTAAAAAATACGTTTTTAATATATCTGTTCTTTTTAGAAGTACAATTTACACCAATAGCAAAATCTGATTCTTGTGCAAATACTGCACTTCCTTTAATTTTATCAATTGTTAGTATTTCATCACCGATTTTTGGCGTATGATGAATGCATATTAAAGTTATTTTCATTATATCACAAACCTCACGAAGTTTTAGCATCAATTTTTCAGAATCAGAACTACTCTCTAATTGTCCTAAATTCATTCTAGTAATACTATCAATAAATACAACTTCAGCTTTAGAATCTATGATGGTATTTGTCAATTCATCATAGTCAGAATCTCTAACTATCCGTTTTGAAAAATCAATTGGTTGAAATCTGTAATTTTCACCAATCAATAGCTGATTTGGTTCACTTAATACTTCATATTGGATTTGATTTCTTTCAGCTCTATTTTGCCAAAATTCTTCCAGCCCAACAAATAATACTTTTTTAGGAATTCCATCTAATGCATACCCAAAAAATTCCTTCTTCCCCATAGCAATACTCATTGCTAAATTTTCACAAAAAATGGTTTTACCACTTTTACTTGGTCCAAAAACTAACCCAAAGGATTTTTCCTTAATTCCACTCCATAAATAAGTTGTTTTTGGTTGTGTCTTGTAAATTGACATCATTTCTTTTAAAGTAAGAAACCTTTTTTGCCTTACTTCATCATCTTTTAATATTTCCATATTACCTAATATTACTATTGCAATATTCAACAACAGTAGTTATAATTAATTAAAAGGACTGGAATATTATACCATCAAAAAAGCCATATACATAAATAATAGATATAGCTTAATAAAATATATTAGATTCTATTTTGGTTTCTTTTTTTTTCTCTGTAGTTTCTTTTTTTTTCTCTTCTTTTTACTCTAATAATGACAGCATCAATCCTCTCTTAATAAATACAAAGGTACAAAAAATAATTGACATTTCCTAATATTTATTGCATTATTATTAATAATATTGTTAATTTTTTATAATATTCGCAATTATAAACTATAACTAAAATAATTACACACTGCATCAATATATCAAATCAATGCAATTAATGCAGCGGATGCAATTATTAAACTAGTTAAGTCTTTTTCAGTAGTTTTTTGATGTAGAAGAAACAGTCTCAAAAGCTTGGTTATCCAAAATACAGCATAACTCCTATTATTATATAGCTATTTAGTAATCATCAGGTAAAATGATAAAATGGTAATAGTAATAAGCAACCCCATTTATTAAAAAAACTGTTTTCACTTCTGGAGTTACTTTTATCTCCTCTACGAGTACAATTTGCCCTGTTTGTAGGTTACCTATTGGGTATTTTACCTTTACTTTAAATGGACAATACAGTATTTTCAGCTTTTTCCTCCAATTCACCACATACAACTCTTTTGGATTGCTGTATTTTAATAATTCAGCTAAATCATTTTCATCCATTCTCTTTTTTTTACTAGAAGATTAAGCATAACTTTTACAACCAATATGCAATAAATAGCTATAATATTAATTAGTGAGTAACCAATTAGGTTGGTTGTTTTGTAGTGAATTACCCAGGTTATTTATAAGTTCATATGCATTTACATTACGCTCAAAATTTGAATCTATGTAACTGCTCTTATTGGCTTCAGTAAAAAGATTGTACAAACTCCATAAATTAATGGAACCATCTTTATTCCTACTGAAGTTTGGACAATTGTAATAATCCTTTACAACATTGTTTATTTGGCTGTCATTTAGTGATATTGGAAATACACTTTTTTGTGCATTCTTTTCCAAATGCTGATACATTCTAGCTTTTCCAATAAAGTGTGCAAACTGCTTTTCAGAAAGCTGATACATACTCATTCGTTCCATCATTCCTAAATGCTTTTCTCTATTATAGTTTGAAAATAATTCAGTCATTTTATCTTCTAATTCTAAAATAGATCCAATTCTAATTTCATTTGAAAATCCATCAGTACTTATACATAAATTAGTACAAACCTTATTTTTATAACCAATAAATATCTTGAATTTTTCAAGTGACTTCTTGCTGTACAAATTTTCCTGATTGTATGCTCTTACACCTCCAACGCTTAAAGTCAATTCATTGCCATTTACAATTTGTTTTGCACTTGGAATATCAATTACAAAAGCACATCGCTCATAATAAATGGTCTTTTCAAAATCTTTTAATTCTTTTGCTGGTTTTCCTATTGCAGAAGGAATTCTTCCCTTAACAATATGACTTACTCTTATATCAGGTAAATTTACTTGCATTTCAGGAAATAGTTTTTGAACCACTTCACTAGCTTTACTTATAAACTGATAATGACTTAAAGTAGATTCATTATCTTTTGAAAATACAGGTATAATGCATTCTTTTTGTAGATGAATCAGGCTCACTTGCTCTGTGTTTGCTTCAATGAAATTCCCTTCACTTACTGCTGTAATTACCTGTTCTTCTGAAATTATTTGAGTGTTATTTGCTATCAATTCCATTGGTAGAGTTTTTAGATGATTGAACAATTTGATTATTTGGGATGATTTGAGAAGCTACACCCTCAATTTTAGCTTTTCTTTGAATGACACTGTCCTTGATTTTGACTTGATAATCTGGGTATTTGGAATAGGTATGTCTAAGCTCTTCCAAAGTAGTGCATTGGTCTATTTCTATTTGGATATTTTGAAGGACTTCTATTTCAGATTTTCCTGCATTACACCAATCTCTTAGTATTTTACCTGTTCCTTTTGAAATGACAAACTCTGGTTTATTCATAAATAATCCTGTTCTGTCTTTTGAAGCTACAGCTAAATGTTTGTCATTAACCAATTCAAAATTTGTTGTCAGCTCATATTCAAATCCTTCTCTCGTAATTTCCTTTGTACCGTGCTTAATTACCTTAGTTTTACCATTTTGATCACTATCCAAAGAATAGTCAATTTTCCTTCTGGCAGTAGTTATGATATGGCAAGTAGATTGTAAGATAGCATCAATAAAAGCTTGATGTCTCGGACTGATTTTTGACCAATCCTGAAATCTACCCCCTAACTGTTCGTGTAGCTGTAAACAGCCTCCTTTACCTTGCCATTCGTGAGTAATGCTATCTATAATAACAACTTCCATTTCAGCCTTTTCGCACATTTTAATGGCTTCTATATACCTTTCTGGACTGTAAGGTTCATTTAATGACAATACATTGAAATCCCCTAAATGGGAATATAAACTTGCACTGTTATTCTCCGTATCAATAATGGCAATTTTTGCCCAATCTTCTGTAATTCCAAATGCTAATAGTAAGGCTGAATAGCTTTTGCCAAATCCACTGGCTCCACTTAATCCAAGTCTTAATTTCACTTGATGTCTTTGCGCTTGTTGTAACTTCATAATATTAAAATTTAGTATTTATAATTAAAATTGTTAGTGTGTATAATTGACTAAAAAAAAGACAAAAAAAAAGAGCTCCATTTCTGAAGCTCCAATTTTTAATAAGGACTATTTGAAGTTTAAAATACTTCTTCTTTCATAATAATATTCTCTTCCAATATGCTCTCTTCCTCACCAACATACTCAAATTTATGTGTTAAAGTTAGGATTTCTCCTGAATTAGGAATTGCGTACTCATAAGGTTCAACTTCAACCTTTTTTACATTTCCTGGTAATTGTGTTCCTTTTAAAGTTTCACACATTGATTCATTAAAAGTACAGGAAACCCTTGCTGTTCTAGCAGTTAAATAAGTTTTTCCAGTTTCTTGGCTTTTTACAGCTTCTACACCTCCTTGAACCACAAGCGAGTTAAAAGTTGTTCCATCCTCTCTTTGATACGTTTTGAAATCTACAATTGTTACCATAGTTTTTTAAAATTTTAAGATTATTTAAGGTACGGGGATATCCCGCAAAACTCAATGAGGGTAGGGGATGAAGCTATGTTAAGTCGCTTTCACTTTTATAAAAAGTGTTTGAAAAAAAATTTCTGTAAAAAAATTTTGAGTTTAAATCCCTACTAAATTTTAATTTAGATTTAATTAGGTGAATCTTTATAATGAAATGTTTTTAGCAGATTTATTTTATATACTGAAACTTGGTGTAATGATTTATCTCCTTCACAACAATTCCCATCAAATTGTGATAAAATTTGTTTAGTTACTCTATTGGTTTTACTAATAGTAACATAATCCCAATCTTTATAATTTATAAAGTGATGTTTTTCCTTGTTATATAAATAGTAGGTTCTCCAAATATGAGCTCCATCATTAATAGGATAGGAAAAATCCATATATCCGTCAAAATTGTAATCATAAAAATCAAAGTAAATTTCACCAAGTCCAATAAAGTCCTTAATATTTTCAAAGGTGTTAACAAGCTTATTCCCTTTGTATATTTTAAGGGATTTAACACCACCTATATATTGTTTTAAGCTTTTAGAGTAGGTCATATTTTCATCCCAAACTATATCATATAGTACATTATTAATGGTGAATTTTTCAGTTTTAGTAACTGTATAATGTTTTCCATCATCATAGTTAAAATCTTTCCAGTTTTTACTATTGAAGTTCTGGGAGTAACAATATCCATTAAGTAAAATAAAAAATATTGAAAATATTAATTTCATAATTATCAAATTTAAAAGAATTAACTTCTGTTAAATACCTTTTTATAAAATATCCTTTAAAATATCAATTCTATTTTCCATTTCTTCAATAAGTACAATAGCTATTTTTTCTTGAGCTGATGCACTCAAATCTCTGACATTAGAAAATTTTTTTTCTAGTATGACTTCTTGGAGAAAACACTTATACTTCCAATTAATGAATAAATGCCCAGTGCTATATTCAAAATTAATAATCTGATTTTTACCATTTTCATATAAATTAAAACTTCTTTTATCAAGTTTTATAACTCTACCAAGCCCATTAAAAGCAAAATTGTTTAATATCTTAACAAGTACTTCGAATTTATCTTCAATAGGCTGACTTCCTAATTCAATATTGTCTTTATTCAAGTTTATAAAAAAACTTATTAAAATAAAACCAACTATTACTATTAATAATGTCCAAATCATATTTATTTGTAGGTATTAAATATTTCATGTTTTGTGTCAAAAGTCAAGGTTTTCTCATAATTATCAAAATATTCGTTCCTCTCCATTATTGCATTGACAGAATTGAAAATTTCTCGATTATATGAAGTCAATGATTCAAACTTAGACACGACTCTTTCAATTGCATCTTGCAGTTGATATTTTTTTATATTAAATAAACTTTTAACTATTAATACAATAAACTTCTGCCTTAACAAGAGTGGGTTTTCTTCAATTTTATCTAGAACACCTATTCTAAATATATAAGCTAGCATAATTAATTCACCCGCTTTCTCTTCGCACGAATCGGAGTTGTAAATAGACATTTCTAAAAGATCTAAACTTCTAAATAGGGCTGCAAAAGTGTTGTTAATTTTACTGTGATTTTTCATGTTTCTATAATTTTTAAATTATATGCGTTTTCTACAGAATGTTCTTCATTAAAGAACAATTTAATTCTAGTTTCAAAATTGAGCTATTCTCAGTTACTGTAGATCCTTTTAAATTCCCTTCTAAATAGAAAAACAAACTTTTAAGGGGGTATTTTTTTAGTTGTTCAAAATCTGATTTTTCAATTTTGTATAAACCCATTGATACATCTCTACCATTCATAACCATAGCTTCTGACATAAGGAGTTTTAATTCAATTCCTTTAATGTTAGTTGTTTGAATTATTGCATTTCTGGTTAATTTTTTTGGCACCATCGATTTAAATAAAACAGAAACACTTACCATTAATACATTAGTTGTCATATTTTTATAGATGGAAATTCCAACTTCATAATCTGCCTGACGAATTACTGGCTTAGGATTAAAATATTTAATCACATTACCATCAGGTCTATTTAATGTTTTAATATAATTGCATTGTGCTGATACTGGTGCAATGGCTAAAATAATTAATAATATCCCTACTATAATTTTAATCGTTTTCATAATTTTAATTTTACATACTGAATAAAGCTTTAGTTAACTTTAACATAATACCTAATCCTTGTAGGTCTTGTCTCATTTGCCTCAAGAAAATCTAAAACTAATTCAGAATTGTTTAAAGTCAGTATTTTATATTTTTGAGTATCACCACTTTGCTCAATATGATATAAATAATTATCAGAAATCATATAACTTTCTAAAAAGACCTCACCCCATTCACTAAAAATTAAAGTCCCATCTAGAAAATATTCGTGGGTAGTTACTTCATTATTAATTTCGTGTGAATAATCATAGAAATAATCACCTTGCGTTTCCTTGGTTAATTTCCATTTACCAATAATTTTTTGCTTTAAAGTAGCGTCTGTAGAAGTTGCTTCATCATTCTTAGAGCAACCATTAAAAGAAAGTGATAGAATTAAAATCACTAATAGATTTACTAATGTTTTGTTTTTCATAGTTTTTAGTTTTAAAATTAAATAAATTAAATTAAATATAGGCATATTTGCCTACTATTTTACAGTGATACTCCACGAATTTTACATTGTGGTGTATTTAAATGATTCAGAGTTTCTAATTGCATTTGGTAAAAACCTTAGAAAACATAGAAAATTAAAAGGTTTTACTCAAGAACAACTTGCTAATGATTTAGGAATTGAAATTTCCCAAATTAGCAGAATAGAAAGAGGTATTATAAATACATCTATTGGAAATATTAATTCAATTGCTGTTGTTTTAAAAATTAGTTTAAAAGATTTGTTTGATTTTTGATATTTCACAGTTTTAGAAGAACTCTAATTTATTGAATTAAGCAATTTTTTATGTGCATTGTTGGGGCTTAGTGCTTAATAACTCTCTTCTCTGTGAAATGAATTTATTAAATCAGTCAATTTTTCATTTAGATTGTCTTTTATATTTCTCTTTTCTAAGACTTCTTTTATATTTTCAAATCGTGTTTTTAATATGAAGTATAAATCAAAATTAGTAGGCAGTTTTTTTTCATATAATTCCTTTAATATTTTAAACGTACTGATACAATCATCTAAACAATCTTTAACTAGTTTGTTTTTTTCAATATTGTAAGCACATTTTCTTGAAACTTCTCCTAATTCTCCCTCAAGTGTAATAAATTTTCCGATGCTTAAACCTCCTAAAAACCATCTATCTAATTTGTCAATTTTTTGAAGTTTAATCAATAAAAAGCAATAATTTTGAAGTATGTTTCGTGCTGCAAGGTGGTTATTTATTATTAAGTCACTAAACAATGAAGGTAATAAATGTTTGGAATCACTTCCTTTAACAAATATATTTTTTTGATAACAAGTGTATGTGTATTCTGAAATTAATTCTGAAGATTTTATATAAAAGAATGTTTGTTTATATATTTCAATTTCTTTCAATTTGAGTTGAAAGTTTAAATCTTTCATTTGTTCAAAACAATTATTTATAATTTCAGGTTTATTAAATTGAATAGCTTTGTCTAAAATAAGACCGAAAAAATTATAAATATTATAGCTTAATTCTTGCCATTTTTCAGAATTATTATGGTCTTTCTTTGAATAATCTGATGGATATTTAAAATTGGTTTCAACTTGTTCTCTGAAATGATTGAAGTCATATATGCTTTTATCTTTTGGAAGATTAAAGATAATTTGATTTTGAATTAATTCTCTTATAGTTGAGATAAAGTCTATTATAACTTCCTCATTATTATGTTGAAAAAGTCTATTTATGTATCTTGAGAAGAAATGTTCTGTGAATTTTGATACTTGATGAGTACTCTCTTTTCTAGAACAAATATTATCATAAATGTCTTTTGAGGAACTTGATATGCTTTTTAATATTACTGAGTTATTTGGTTTTTGTAATGAATTGTCTACTATATTGATATAAAAAGAAATCAATCTTTCAATAATGTAATTTTTGTTATTAATATCTTTTTCATCAATTATTAAATTACCAATTTTACTAGTTACACTTTTAATTAAGACTTGTGTCTGTATGTTTTCTGATTCGGATATTAGATGTAAGATAATATTTGTGACTTTATTGAGGTGATCATTTTCATATAATTGAGCTTGTTTTTTAATATCTCCATTTTGAATTTGTTGGATAAATATATTAGTATTATTTAGTTTACTTAATTCTTTTTCTGCAATGATTTCAGGTCTTAAAGATTTAAATAAATTATATGAAACAAAAAAGAATAAAAATATAATTAGTAGAAATAAGAGAGAACTATAATAAATTAATGAAATTTCTCTGTGGTTAAGGTTTTGTAAAGAAGTTAACAAACTACTTATAAATATAAATACTATTGAAAAAACAATAAATAATATATAATAAGAATTTCCAGAGTTAATTAAAAAAGATTTATGAAAATCAATTCCAGATTTTTGCTTAAAAAATTCGTGAGCAATTAAAGAAACAGAAACATAAATTCCAATTAATGTTACAAGAGAAGTAATTATTAAATTATATGTTTCATATATTTTTGTTGAGTTTTGTAAATTTAAATAATCAGGAATAAATGGGGGGAAATAGCAAAACAATATTCCTATTCCAAATACAGCTACAAAAGGAAAAATTATAAATTTATATTTCATTCAATATATTTATTTGGAATTTCAATTTTTTTCGGCATTAGCCCCAACGAGTTTCTTTATTTAGCACTATAAAAATAATGCTTATTAACTTTACTAAGAAACAAGAGGAGAACTAAAACGAGTTTTAGATTTGTGCGACTTAAAAATCTGAGATTTTTCGGACGTAGCAAATCGCTTGTTGAATGTTTGTCGTTTGTATTAGTTCAAATGTAAGCATAAATTTTATGAGGTGTTACAGTGCGTTTTTATTGTTTTTCACATTGTTTGAAAATTACATTCACATCGTTATAACTCGTTTCAATTTTGAACTCCTTTTGATATCCTAAATACATTGGAAGTTCTTTAGATTCCACATTATATTTTGCATATCCGTGATTGGGAACGTAACCCTCAATCCAAATTCTTTCATCTCCTTCGATTTCCCAAAGACACCATTGTCCTTTTTCTGGAAGTGTGATAACTGCACCAGTTCTTTTTTTTATTTCATATTCTACAACTCCGTCAATTTTCTTTTTAAATTCTGCAAGACAATAATTTGTCTCGTAATTTCCTACTGTATCAACAAGTACTTCTACTTGATATTGAAGTTTTAGTTTATCTTCCTCAATACTACCACTTCCTTGTATAATAAAATTACCACTTCCAATATTTTGTTTTTTAATAAGAATTTCATTTTCTGTCACTTCAGCTCTTATTTCTTCATTTGCTTGAAAGTAAATTCCTTTAATAAATGCAACATTATTTACCATCCTAAAATGGATTTTATATTTGTTTGACCATTCGTTTGCATTTCGTCCCATACTACAATTATCTTTCCCATACCAATCTCCAACCCATATGTTAGCCACTTTTCTGTAGTTTTCAATGTTATTATTTTCTATCTCGTTGTTATCTTGCTCATAATTATATTCAGATTCATTTGGCTCTACATATTCTTCTTCAACCATTTCTGTTTCAGATTCACTTTCTTTTGTATCAGGAAGCATTGCAGGGAAAATAATTGCTATTGCCACAAACATGATAATAATTCCAATTATGCTGTAAACAATAAATTTTAAACAACCTTTCATTTTTTTAAATTTTTATTTCGTAATGGGTTAAGATGATTTATGAGATAAATTTCTAATGCAGAAGCAAGACAAAAATGCTCATTTGGGAATCCAATTGTAATAATGCTTGTTAGTTCTTGCCATTTTTCAGTAGGTAAGTATTGAGTGGGATTTAATTGAATTTCTGTGTTAACTTTAAAATATCTTTTTATGCGATAACCCAAACCGTGATTTTCATAGATTCCCGAACCTTTGCTAATTCCCAATCCAATGTAAACTATTTCATCATTTCGTAGCAGTGCGTAACAACCCTGTTTATCGTGGTTTGGGATTGTTCCGTTAAAAAACCATTCTTTTTTTTCCCAATTAGGAGTTGTTCCATTTTTTGGGTTCCAATAACGATGAAAAAAATCGTTTGTAGTTGAAATTAAATTATCAATTGTTATCATTTCAAATGCACTGTAACGGTTAGGGTATGGAAAGTTGCGGGTTTGAAACCCTAATTTTCCGATGTTTAAATATAAGTTTTTTGTATTTTTTGAACATTCTATTTTATTGAATTGAGCAATTTTTTATACCCATTGTTATGCACAGTATTTTAAAAATCTTCTTCTGACCAACTATTGTATAGGGAATCATCATAAACCAAACTAAAATTCTCAGAATACTCTTTTATAAGAGCATTAATTTTATTTTGTTCTTTTTTAGGTCTAAGTTTTATTAATTCATTCAACATAGAAATAAATTTTTTATCACCAATATAATATCCTATGTCCTTAGTTAACCATATTAAATCATCACTCATTTGAGCAAAAAATATTAAAGATTCTCTCCACCAGATCTGAGTCATTAAATAATGTATATTTATTCCTCTGCTCGTTGATAATTCTGAAGCTGCAAGATGTTCTTGATATCTCAAATGACCAAATCCAAATTTACCTGTATCTGTCATTGGCACAAGAATATTACAAGGGTCTATTAGTTCTTTTAATGCAGTTTTAGTCATTTTAGGAGAAAGTAATCTGCCCATACATTGACTTGCGTATTCTTCTAATTTAGTATATTCTATTTCACGTATAAATTTGGAATGTAAAAAATAAGCAATTTTTTTCGAAAGATATTCAAGATTGTGTGGAGTAGTTGAGATGCGTGTAGGAATATTCTTCACATTATCATAATATCCTGCCAATAGTTTTAAACGGTCATCATATAATTTTATTTCTGTATTTGGTAATGGTAAATTATGTTTTGCTAATACACAAAGGGTGGTTGTAAGAAGAGGATTTCTAGTCGTTTCATCAATGGATTTATTTTCTTTAAAGTGTTGAAGAATTTTATCCCTTATATCAGCATCTTTTTTGTCGAACCATTTTGTAATAAATTGATTTCTTTGCTCTTTTGTAAAAGGTAATAAGGTAACAGTTAAAAATTGTAATTTTTCTATATACTCTCCAGTCATTCTTGAGGTTACAATTATTTGGAAAGATAAAGAGTATTTTTTCGCTAAATAATTAATGGCTTCTGGGAGCCATTCATTAGACTTAATCGATTCATCTAAACCATCAAAAAGAACAACAATTTTTTTCTTATTAAAAATGTCTAAAATTTCAGATGTAGATAAATTAATATTTTTAGACCTGAGGTATTCGCAAATTGCTAAATCCAAAGATTTTATTTTAGTTTTATTTTCTTCATCATTTTTATTTAAACTCCAATTCTGAACAAGACGAATAAGTGGAGCCCAAAGGATGATTTTATCTTCACTTTCCTTGTTGTTAATAGCATACATTTGTAAACTTGTGGTTTTGCCTGCACCGGCTTCACCTAGTAGTACAAGGTTTAAATTTGTATCAAATATTTTATTAATTGGCAATTTGAATCTTGTGGATTCTAATGATTCACGTAATTTTATGTCACTATTTATTCCTAAGGATTGTAGGAACCTATCATTATTTAAAAGAATTGAACTTTTTTGAAATATAACGTGACATTTTTTTAAATATTCTTTTAATTCATTGCTGCTAGGTTTTTTAAGGTTGAATTTTCTAATTTCTGAAACAATAAATTTTTTATCCTCAATTAGGATTGATTCAATCTCTTTTCCATTTATTGAAAAATAATATTTTGGATTTGGACGTTCGGAAATATGATGTTCAAGGAACTTACTAAGAGTTTCAACTTTTTTCTCTTCTTTGAAAACATCAATTAATTTTCGTTTTAAATCTATAAGTTCATTATTTAGTCGGTCAAAAGTTATTGATTTTTCAGTTTTTTTATTCTTTTTCCTTTTTACTAATTCGTTGTACTCAGATTGTTTTTTTCTAAAATAAGTCCAATCTGATTTATTCTTATTCACAACCTCTTTAAAAATATTTTCACGTTCTATTAATTCCGCTTTTTTTAAATTATCTATATCTTCCCATTTTTTAAATTCCTCAAACTGTAGTTTAAAATTTAATTCTATTTTCTCTATATTTTGATTCAGGATGTCATTAATTATTTTCTCATCAAGCTTTTCAAGATCTATTTTGAAGTTATTCCATTCAATTTTATCTAAAGTAAATTCTTTAGTGATTCCTTTAAATTGTGTGTTAAAGAATAATCTTGTAGTTTGTTTTCCTAAAGAAAAATCAATATCTGTGTATATAGATTTTAGATTGATTTTTTTATTAAACCCTAGTGCTTTTAGGAGAGTTTCATTGGTTAAGTTTTCAGAAGAATAATAAGATAAATCAATATCCTCGTTAATTAATTTACTTGCAATATTTGGACAGTTTTTCAGAATTAATTCTGCTAATAAATATCCGTCAATAATCTTAATTCTACTTTGGTCAATACTGGGATAAGTAGAAAATCTGGTTTTAATGTTTTTAGAATCAATTTCTTTAGACGAAATTAAATAAACTTTTTCAGGAAAGTGAATTGATTTATCAGAATAATGAACTTCTTTAAGAAGAGACATTGTTAATTGATTAACAATGTTTTGAAAACTTAAATTACCACTTGCTTTATTAGAAAATTTGAAGTGTTTAACTTGAGCAACAATTAAGCTTATGTCTCCTAACGGGTCTTTATTCCAACATAATAAGTCTTTACCTTCTTCATCTTGCCCTCCATAGAATTCAACCTTTAAAAAACCCAATTTTTCTAGTACAGGTTTAATAACTGTTTTTGTCAAATCATTTTCAGGAATTAACTGAATAGCAGTGTATATTTTTCTAATTTTTTCAATCATTTATATTGTGCACAACGGGTTTGAATATGGCTAGTTGCGTGTTTGAAACCGTACTTTTCCACTGTTTGTTTAGATGTTTAAATGTACTAAAATTTTCCTGTTTACCATAATTAAGCAATTTGCTATATGCGGTGTTGTAACCAGTTTTTACTATTTCCATTTCTCATACAGTTCTATAATATTCTCGAATATTCTATCATTTTCTTCAGGTCTGTAAAAAGCTATAAGTCCAAATAAATAACTTATTTGTTTTGTGTAAACTTCTCCGATAATTTTTTTTCCTAAATCCAAATCAAGTTCTCCTTTTAAAAAAATAGTAGAGAAAGCTTCTAGTTTATATAATGTTATTAAAGATTCACCTTTTAGATTTACTTCTGCTTTCTGTAATTTCTTGAAAGCTGAATTGTAATTTATTTCTAAAGAGTTTCTCGAAATATTTTCAAGTCTAGACCATTCAACAGGAATTCCGCTATAATTATCATTTTGGACTAATGTCTTAAATTGTACTTGAATTTCTGTTAAATAATATTCACACTTTTTTAGAGTCTCGTTTTTTGTTTCAGTTTCTCTTTTTCTGAATATTTCTTTTTCAGTTAATTGCAGTTGAGAAAGAGTTTTTTCGTGACTAGCACTAGAAAGTCGAAGTCTGCTTAATCCAAGATATGCAGCAAGAAAAGCAAGCATAAATTTATGAATTCCTGAATATTTACTTATTGATGTGTAGAATTGTTCAAAAGTGTAAAATTCTTTTCCAAGAGCTATGAAATTAATTATTGAAATAACAATATAAATTAGAGAAACTCCTAATACAATAAATGTTATGATTTTAAATATTTTCTCTGCTGTTTTCATAATTGGTTACAACTTGTTATATCATTCTTAAACTACCCGTTTATCACTTTTGTTTCAGAAATAAACAAAACTTCTATTGTTAGGTAGAACATGAAATTGATTGTTTTGCAATTTTTTACTCAAATATAAGAAAATAATCAACAAAAAACCACCCCCATTTAGGAGGTGGTAAATTGCTATGAAAAAGTGTAGGAAAAATAACCTACATTCAAATATATCATTTTTTTAAACATTATTGATTGAAGGTTAGAAATATTTAATAGCTTACCTTAAACCCAGCTTCTTTTTTAGGTCATATTCATCTAAATTTAAGATATCATTAAAGGAGAATTCTCCTTTCATTTCTGCTTCATCTCTTCTAATTTTCCAATAGGCATTAAATGAACCACTTTTAAGATAAATATAAATCATTTGTTTTCCTTCTTGTAAACAGTGGGTTACACTATCTACATAAAAATAACTGGTATTTAATTTGGCATTTACAAATGGCAATTCTAATTCTTCCCCCACTCTAGGAATATTGCCAAGATTTCTACATATAAATGATTGATAATTTCCATACGCTTTAAGGTAAAAGTATATTTCCACCTCTTTAAAATCAAATTTTACCCCATTTTCGTAGTTAAAGATTTCATCATATAAATCCTTTAGGTTCTTTCTTAAATGATACATTTTTATTCCAATTTTTTCCTCCATCTCTTTAAAGCTTGGTATGGTTATGTCATCATCTAAATAATCTTTAGCCATTAAAAAATCAAGAATAGGCTTATAATTATCATTATTTTTAAATTTATTATACACCTGCTCTTTAATATAAAGAATATCTAAAATGGCTCTTTTAAGTGAAAATCTATGTTCCATTTTTTACATAAAGTTAATCAACTTCAATAATTATAGTATTTTAATTTAAAAATAATTCTCTTCTAACTTCCTAATTTATTGTTCAGCTTTTTCATCTGTTCACTCACTTTCCTTTGAACTACTTTCCCATAACTATCTTCAGTAATTGTAATTGAACTATGACCTAATAATTGAGATACAATCTCCATAGGAACATCATTATAAAGTAACACTGTAGATGCAAATGTCTTCCTTGCAGTATGAGTAGTCAATCTTTTATTAATTCCCAGAATACTTGCAATTTCTTTCAAATAAGAATTATACCGTTGGTTACTGCATACATCAAATACAACCTCAGAGTTTACATCAAAATACTTATCAATTAGTTCCTGTGCTTTAGGAAGTATTGGAACAGCAATATTCTTTTGTGTTTTCTCACGTAGCATTTCAATCCATAATCCTCCATCAAACCCTTTAGAAATATGATGCTTTTTAAGGTTTTTTATTTCATTATACGCTAAGCCTGTATAACAACTAAATACAAACCAATCCTTAACTAATTGTAATCTAGGCTGACTGAATTCAAATGTTTCTAACTTTTTTAATTCATCTACAGATAAAAATACAATTTCCAACTTCACTCTTTTTGCCTTATACAACATAAACGGATCTCTATCTAAATAACCTTTTGATAAAGAAACTTTTATAGGTTTTCTAAACCTTTGAATAGATTTATTAATAGTAATTTGTTTTTGCTTCTTTTCAACTTTTAAGTAGTATTCAAAATCAACCAAAAACTGTAATGTCAATTTTTTTAATGCTAAATCATTGGTTTTATATTTCCATTTTATAAATGATTTCAAATTGTTTTTTACATAATAAAACTTATTCCATGTTACTTGTTTTATGTCTATTCCTATAAGCTTTTTAAGCATGTTTAAGTAACTTTCAAACACATCTAATACATTGTGTTCTTTGGCTATTTTCTTACCTTTAAACAGCATGTAAATGTCTTCTACAGTGAAGCTGTTTTCCTGAACTTGAAGCAATAAAAAAGCCCTATTAATTTTACTTTTAATAAGGCTTAGTTGTGTGTTGGTGATGTCATTTTCATCATTAGGAGGTTTCGTAGTTTGGTGACTACTATCCCAATATTCAGGGTTAATGAATAATCCTGTTGAGAATTCTTTTCTGATTTTATTATAGGTGATTCTGCATTTTATAACAGAATTTCCTTTTTTATTCTTTTTTGATTTATCTATATAAAATCTTATTGTAATTTTCATAATTGTATTTTTTTGTAGATGATTAAAAATGGGGCACCTTTTAAAAATAGTAGGGCACCTTATAGGGCACCTTTTTTTATCAAAAAACTTGACAAGTTGGCATTTTGAAATAGTTGGGAAATTTTGGATGCAATGAATGCAAACAATGCAATGAGTTAAAAACTTTATTGCAAAAAAAGAGTTACATCGCTGTAACTCTACTCATAAATTGTATTCAATTTTCAAATCTTCAAGGATTTCCAAACAGCGTAGAAATTTGTTCCTTATTATAAAAAGTACTGGAGCCAAAAGTGTTAACAGCCAAATTATTTTGCCTAATCTTTAGCATTTGTTCACCATTAATCTTCTGATATTCAAATTTTACAATGGTGTCATTATCAGTATAAACAATTACCTGATGACTATTGTGATTCTTAAACCCATCCATCATTATAGTATAAACACTTTCTTTAATAGAAAACTGAATGGTGTTTTCCAATAGTTTATTTCCGTGGGAAGTAACATCAGAATATACTATCAAAAACTTATTGTTGCTTTTTAAAAGTTTAATTGAATGGTTACCGCTTTTAACATTTCCAATTTCTTGGCCAAAACTAGCTATGGTGAGTAATAGGAAGTATATGAATATTTTATACCGCATAACATTAATACTTTAAAAATTAATAGGGTTATGAGGTTGTGCTATTGGGGCAAAAAAGAGTTACAATTGCTTGTAACTCTTCACTTATTGCTCCCCCTCTTGGGCTC
>Ga0209231_1000223_pt1 | contig 39067 bp, 34 predicted proteins | sample Deesub45470m_DNA_FD_188086 | JGI IMG/M metagenome (GOLD analysis project Ga0209231, IMG submission 188086) | Deep subsurface microbial communities from North Pacific Ocean - 450_OLKR46/470m Metagenome (SPAdes) (version 2) | ecosystem: Environmental > Terrestrial > Deep subsurface > Unclassified ... | reverse complement strand
GAACGGTTTTTGCTGAATAAGGATCTGGAGAATAAGATCCTAACCGAGGTGACTGGTATCTTTGTCATGTCGAATGTAAGCGGTGAAAAGCCTTACATTCTGCGTACGCTGACTGCTAATTTTTAAATAACAAAGAGAGAGAGAGAGGTGGCCTAGGCCACCTCTCTCTTATATTCGATTAGATGTATTCTTCAAAGTAGTAAGCGCTGTGACAAACGCGTGCTCCATAGCTTGGATATGATCCATCACTACGGCAAACACAGATACTCTATACGCTGTCTCCATCAGCTTTTCGCGCATAAGACTAGTCTGTTTGACATTTGCATATGTCTTGTCATGCGCCGTCTCTAACTCATCAATGAGCTTAGCCATGGAGATGACTTGGGGATAATAATCCCTAGTTAGGCTCAAAAGAATGTCGTTTACCTCGATCGTTTCGGGTAAAGAAACAAGCGCCGCTTTACCAAGACTATAACTCAAACTAGTCGGGTTATATAACGATCCGATGGTTTTCTTATCTGACTCGAATGTCTTTTTAGTGTATATAGATTTAGGCAAAGCCTCGTCCGAACCTGTATACACATTAAGGGATAATTGTTTCAAATCATTTGTCAAACGATCCGCCTGAATGTGCGCTAAACACATTAAAAGTTTTTCGAGTGTTTGATAGTAAGACAATAACATCCCTTTTGGAATAGCGACACGAATATCGTCTATTACCAAAAGAGGATCTTTTAGTGTTAACGATATTTGTCTTTCGTATCGTTTATTAAACTGCTCCAATTCCGATTGTGAAAAATCTTGGAATCTATGTTTTACATTTGTAATAAATCTTGAGAAATAATACCCAACAAAGTCTTTCATACGACTGTCTATGGAGAATGACTCAAGTCCGTCAAAACATAATTCCAGTTGCTCCAGTCGATAAACCTCGCGGAATGGATCACCCATTATTAAGATACTCAACGACCTGCTGTGTGTCGTTCTGCGCATAAATAGCGCACTCTCTTAAATATCCGCCGAATGGACCAAAGGATACCGCTGTCGTAGGTAAGGCTGCAAAATCACCGGAGACGCTCTGCCTCAATGTTGCCAGATCTTTAAAGATGACAGTTGTAGGACTGTAGCTCAAAGTCAGCTTGTTGAGACCTTCGAGAATGGTCGATATGAATAAAGTTTCACCGTTTAGAGAAACTCTGAACGTCGTCTGATCGCGGGTGATCATGAGACTTCCAAATGTCAATATGGTGGAATCTATAACCGGCGATAAAGGATTTTGCGGATGAAGATCCAAAACCATGGTCATGATGAACCGACTAACTGTTTCTGGTACACCTAGCCTATCTAAATCCAACATGAATGTCGACGCTGTACCCGAGACCTCTGGATCGATAAGCGTTGGTTGATTGATGGCAGCTCTAGTCGTTTGTGGATGCGCAATCGAAAAGATAAAACGACCATTCGAACCCGTTCTAGTTCCATCCCCTGAAGAGCTTTCGTTGATGTGAACGATTCTAAGTTTATTGTCTGGTGTAGGTAACAGTGAAATGAAACTAACTGATACGCGGATAACACCATCAGGGTCCATGTGGGTGACCCCGTAAAGTGCGGTACCCTCGAATGTTATAGCGCCTGTTCCAAGATCTACAGTAGCGTAGTTTGCCGTATCGCTAGGCTGATAGATACGAACTGTTCCACCCACAGCTGAAGACAATATGAAAAAGTTAGCTGTGTATAAAACCTGAAGATCCTGCGTCATGGGGATATCAACCCCAAACATAGCCGTCATAGGCGTTTCTCGAACATCGTAAAACGAAAACGGATAGTTCAAGGTTTCATTTACGGATTCAAGTATTGTGGTGTTGTACAGAGTTGTTGAATCTGTTGCCCATGTTGATGGAGTTATATTGACCATCGATGAGAACAGCGGCACCCCGGCTTTACCACTGCTATAATCCGTTCCGAAGAAATCCGATTCTTCAGACGCATCGACCAACCAACCACCAGCTGTCTTACGATAGATATTGTTATTGGTATATGTGACGGGAACTATCGTACCAAGAGGAAGCGGTAGTGACGCGCTATACGCAAAACACGGCGCCTGTTCCGGTACTGTACCTGGGGTGATTGCGCCTAATACCTGACGCGTAAAATTACCGGCTATCTGGTCAAGTGTGACTTCGTGGGGATTATCGCGATCCGCTAAATGCTCACGAATTCTATCTTCAATGATCGTCAAAGCTGTGGGGTCTGGAAAGTTAGCGCCCGACTGATTAAGTAAGAATCTGCGAATGCTTTCGATCGACCAACCAACAGTATACAAATCAGGATTATTAGTAGGAAGGTTTACTTGATCGAATCCGGTTAATGAACCTTTACCAGATTGATAATATCCGGAATTGGGATTATCTGTCATAATGGTTGTTCCTGTCTTATACAGAGAAAAAAGAGGATCAGTCGCTAACTACAGGAATATCTCTACTGATAGTTAGTTCTAATATCCCAAACGAAGAGGTAAATACATCACTTAAGTTTGCCGTAATTAAGGCAGATACAAACGCACTGACATTAGAGAAATCTGCGGTTATAAAAGTAGATGAGAAATTCCCATCCGTCAACGCCGAAACCTCTATTTGACCTTGCCTTGTCAGTGATATGAAAAACACACCTTCATTTCCAGATATCGGCGGATTGAGCACTACCGAATTAAGCTTAAGACTCAGTGTTCTGTTGGGGTTGGCTTCCACACTAAGTGTCTGTGTTCCATTCAGTAGCGACAGAACAACCGTAGAGACCTCAGGAGCACCATTTAATCTTAAGGCTATAGATAGATCATTAGAGGCCGATAATAGAGCTACAAGGTACCCAGAGCTTGAATCGAATGATCCAAAATATGGGAACTGGGGGCTGATGTGTACAATACATTGACTTTGGGGTAACGGAGGTTGTAAATCGTTGGCGTTGAAAACCACAGGGAATGGGACCGCGTTGATCCCCCAACCACGAGCAATGAAAGCATCTTCGTTGGCTAGCTGTGACCCAAAGCTAAATGTTACCGGAACATCAGTTGAGGAAACATGACCCCATTCCCTGGAAAGCGTAGTTGTCACAGATGCCGATACTGTTCCATCTGTATTCTTGATCTTATCGTACAAATAGCGATTAAGCACAATCCGTCGAATGAGCTCTAAGAAACAGACCGATGGAACAATCTGATTCCTAAAATCAGTTTCATTCAACGGGGTCGCTGTCATCTTTGTGTAGATGACGTAGGTGCGCTCTATAATTTCGTCTATGAAGCTAGCATCTGCGACATGGTGAGGGTCGTTGAAATCTAAGAGATGATCGATAAATGATTGATATGCCGCGTTAAATTCGTCAAAATTGTAACGCTTCAAGATACCTAAAATCATCTCCACAATCGTGCGATGTGAGGTTGGATCTAGGACATCCCCTTTTGTCTTTCGCAATGCGACAAAGTTATTCAAAATAGAAGGCATGATCTAAAATCCACCCGTTGTTATATGGTCATAGTATCCAAATTACCTACGCAATACAGTCGGATTTGTGGGTGAATTTAATCTCTCCGATTGGTGGGCGATGGTATGGAATTTGAAATAACAAGCTTTCTTAATAAAGGTATATTTTCATGAACGCACGTCGCTTAATGATTAACGCCGATGCCGAAGAAGCACGGCCACGCCCGTTTATCAACACAGGCGGGCCGCTGGATATGATCACGGGCAAGTTTGTCCCGGCGGCGGATGGTAGTTGGATTTTATCGGGTGGTCTTGGCGCCACAACGGCTATCGTAGCAGAAGCCAATCGTTTTAAATCGACGCTTTTGCACGGTTGCGCCATCAACGCTTTAGCACGTTGGCCGGAGTCCGAATATCTCAATAACGATACTGAATATGCAGCGGTGGATAAAGATCGTTTGGCCAATATGTCCGATCTCTATTTGGATGACCCTGTAAAGAGAATTCCCCATATCGAAGATCTTAAAGAACGAATCAGTATCTTTGATCCGACCACGCCACAAGGCGAGAGCTTGGATGCTTTTGTAGATCACATCAAAGGCGTGACCGAGGAGAAAATCAAAAGATACAAAGACTATGAAGTGGAAACTGAGGTCCTAGATCCAGAGACCATGAAACCCATGCGTATGCTGCTACCCACATTCGGGGCCATTGATAGTTGGTCAGAAGCCATGGTACGGCAGATGAACGTCAAGAATGATTCGTTCGATGCCAATACCGAAATGAAAGAACAGCGGACGATGCACATGGAGGAAGGCTGGCAAAAAGCGCGCCTTCTGCGACAGATCCCCAGTATATGTGCCAAGGGTGGAATCTATCTTCTCATGACTGGTCACATGGGTAAAAAGATCGCTATTGGTACTACGCCCAATAAGAAAGATATGGCTTTCATGGGACAAGACGAAGCTGTCAAGGGTATGAGTAATAAATTCTACTTCCTGATGGCTTCTATGATTAAAGTCTCGAATACTGCACCGCTTACAGATAAGGCCGACAGGCGATTGAGTGAATACCCGTCGGCAGATGGTATCGCTGGAACTGAATTACAGCAGTTGCAGCTTACTCTGGTACGGTGTAAGAACGCAGCGTCTGGTAATCAAACACAGTTGGTTTCTTCTCAGAAATTTGGTCTATTGACTGGATTGTCTTATTACGACTATTTGCGTAATAACAAGTATCACGGGTTGGGTAGTCCAAATAAAGTTAGGAGCCCGTTCTTGGGGGATCTCAATATTGGGCGTACCAAGATCTTCGATGCTGTTAATGATTATAAGGTTCGTAGAGCACTGGAAATCACGTATCAACACAGTGTTATTCAAAGCTCTTGGACGTTAATGGGTCAGCCAGTTGATTGTAGTATCCCAATCGAGGTGTTGGCCGAAAAGCTGATGACATCGAATAGTTATGCTGTAGATGACATTTTGAACTCTCGAGGATGGTGGACATATAGAGGTGCTAAGGTTGATCGTGAATATCTATCTTTCTTCGATATTTTGTCGATCATTGAAAACAAGTATCGTCCGAAATGGTTTGCTGTCACTGCAGGATAAGAAGATTAGAGGTGAGGGCGTCTGCCCTCACCTCTAATCCTTAATCGTCTTTTTTCTCACGAAGTTTTCTTTTCAACTTCTCAAACACATACGGTTTTGGTGTGGTTATTTCCACGGCCTCTTCCGTAGCGGCGTGTCCTTTAAGCTTCTTAATCACAACCGAACAGAAACTTGTTGTGTTAAAAAATATTTTGTACAATCGCGTGTCTATGAATTTGTTAAATGAGATGGTTATGAATCGGGTCACCCGTACCATGAAGTACGTGATGCGGCCTTTTCCTTTTAATTCCACATCCAGATCGTCAAGCGGTGGAATGGGATAATGTTCCCCCGGCTTTGGGAGAATATTGGAAAATATACTGATGATACCAATACCGGTTATGATCAAAGGCATGATCACTTTACTGTATTGGGTTAGAGATGGAAACACAAGCGATAACCAATTGATAAGATCGATTATGCCAAAATCTTGTCCCATTTTCTTTCTCCGTCGTAACAAATACATTATAATTTTTTTATAGCGACACTGTGATAACTTGTTACTTGTACAACGTATTCTTTATTATAAACATATAGTAGAGGTGGGTTCACCCACCTCTACTATTGTACCTATTAGGCAAGGATTCCCTCTACCGTCCATCTATTCCAAACTGGCAACACACTGTCTCCGGATGTTTTATTCACAAACACTTTAACCTGTGTACCAGAAGGAGGTTGTGCAAAACCAGAAAATGTATCGTGGTAGTTACCAATAGAAAGGGTGTTGTAATAAGACACGGCAGAATACGCCATGATCTTTTCCATAGCAAATGGGAGATTGATCGTTACAACTGTAGACTCGGTCGTAAAGTAAGTAGAACCGCTATACGTGATATACCGTTTTCCATTACCTGCTGGTCGAGTTGACCAATCTACGCCACCTGTCGTACCATAATCATATCCAAGCGTTCCGGTGTTGAAGTTACCAGAATGCCATACGACATTTCCACCAAAGCGAAGTGTCGCATCGTTTGCATTACAACCAAGCTGAGTTTGCGAATTACCAAACGATATGTAACCCGCATTGTTGTTGGCTTGACCACGAATACTGAGAGTGTTGGCTATATTGACATCGCCGATCCAAGCATCGTCGCCCACAGCAATAGCACGACCGTCACCATTGGCTGTAGCATAGATAATCGGTGCCGAGACAGACGCACCTGCTACAAGTGTCGTTGTACTGGTCAATCCTTTAACATTGATGTTACCAGTCGACTCTGAAATCGACAATGGTGTATCTACATAAACACCGCTGCTATTTTCGCGGTTAATGTAGAAGATACCATTCGATTGACTTCTACCAACAGACCAACGACCAACGCCATTGTGCTGTAGTTTCAGTGTGGGATCAGCAGATCCAGATGTGTTGTTGAGCGTTAAAGATGCGCCTGCGCCATCGACTGTAATATTTACCTTAGCACTCAAACGATCGTTGATGGTAGTTCTATTTTGTACGATAGATCCATCTGATTCGTTTATGTAAAAAGGTGTGTCGATGAAGACGCCTTGTGCATTGTGTCTAGAAATAAAGAGACGCTGTGCGGAGTCGGAACGACGGAAAAGCCAGCGCGCTGCGCCAGATCTATTGAACACGATACCAGCGTCCGCGTTGTCCACCTGATCGATGAACATATTGCGCGCCGTCACAGTTGTCCCAGCGACAATCGCAGAAGGGGCGAACACTTCACCGTTAGGGCGAATAATGAGACGGTCGATTGATCCGGTATCATCATAGATTTTGAAGTTACCGTCGTTTTGAACGTTGAAACGAACGATTCGACCAGATCCAGATGTGTTGTTCCTGATCGTTAAGGAAGCGTTATCACCGTTGGCAGCCACCTGGAGCGGACCAGACATGATGTCCCCAGTCTTGGAGACCTTGTTCGTGTTGATCCCGGCTTCGGCCTGTGTGGCTCTTTGAACCTCGTTGTTGATGGCCGTTTGTACTGTACCGATTCTATCATTGACGTCGATGGCGGTAACAAGCTGCTGCGTCGTCCAAGATGATACTCTAGCGCCCAGAATGGCTGCTTGGAAAGTTACCGGACTTCTCACAATCTGCTGAGACGTCGTCACTACTGACAGGAACACACCGGCACCTGCCGCAGCTAGAGAAGCAGGGTCAGCAGTAACCGTGGCATCGTTATAGACAGGATTACCGCTACCATCGATTGTCGCGACATAGCGGAATCTACCATCAGTTGAACGAATGTAGAAAGCACTGGTGTTAACAGGGTTACCTTGCGAAGACACCTGTGGTTCGGTTGCCGAAACCCCAAGATAAGTCGAAGCAAAATCGTTGAATACTGTAAGTGATGTGGTTGCGGATGTATCAGCACTATCTGCTGCGGTCTGAGCACTATTAGCGTAACCAGAGGCTTGCACTGAAAAGCTTTGTGATTGAGAAACTAGGTTTCTCAGATACCCTGTAGACGAACTAATACTCGATGCGATGGCAACAAGCTTGCGATCGGCTGTGGCAGTTATGTAGTCCGACAGGCGATCGAAATCCAACAGATTTGACATGATTTTAAAAACTCCTCATCCTCCATCGGGGTGGAGACATCATAACATTTCGCAAACCGACTATTATAGCGTATTCAAAGCATGTTTTTCATGATATGACTCATAGCTGAAGGGCTCCAACCATGCCTACTATATATCAACGCATCGAAGCGCAAGGTTCGAGTATCTTAGATATCGTAACGAATCAAGTTGTGTTTGGTTTACTTGACGAACTAGATCTTACGTCCACTATGAAAGATGCCATTTATATTCTTCATAGCTTTTCTGCCTATTCTCAATTTGACGACGGTAATGGTGCTATTACACTTAACAAGAATAGATGTGATGTTAACGTAGATTTCATATTGGATAAGGCTCAAGTACCATGGCCTATGGAATCTGTATCCACAACGCCAGCCATAGGTGTAAGTGGTACCAGTAAAGGTTCACAAACACCTATCTTTTTTGATAAGCAGGCTGGCGTGTTGATGGAGTATCACACCACGCCGTGTGCTCTGGATATGGATTTCGTTTTACGTTTTCAAAATTTCGATCAAGCCGCCAAAGTGTTTGACACTATAAAAAATAAATATAGTGGTGGTCACCTTGGTCCGCCGTTCAATCTGGTGTTTTCATTTCCAGCTGGTCGCGCCATGTACAACTATTTGGCCGCTGTACATAGTAGAAAAGATGATTATACCACCAAGGGTTTGGTGGAGTATATCAAAGACATGCAGATATCTGCAATGAGTTTTGATATCAGAAAATCTCAGTTAACCAGCAGCGATGCTGATAAAATGCTCATGATCGGATGTACTCAGCTTGGGTGTGTGGCTCAGCTGACAATGGAACAGGTAGAACCAGATGCAGAGCATGTTGATCAGCTTCCGGACGGTTATACGCTAAACTTTAAGTTTCAAATTCAGTTTAGCCGTCCTTCTCTCATCGCGATACATTCTCCACTTGCTGTTGATAATAAAAATCTACCTTATAGCTTTTTCGAGAACAATATCGTAACGCATCATCACAACCCTGCAGTGACAGGTTTCTTCTCAAACCTGATGGTACACGAATACGCCAAACGGAGTTATGGAGACTATCGTAACAGCGCTCAGGTATTGCGATCCCCTATATACGACGATTGGTTCTGTGTGGATCGTCAGTACGGCTATTACGAGTATAGACCTATCTACATTGGTCACTTCACGTTAGATGGTCCGATCACGACCATAGATTTGAAACTATTGGACGACTTACAGTTACACTCTATCGTACAGACCATTATGCGAGAGACTGGAAACGATATATTCAACTACGGTGGTTTGTTCAATATAGGTGTATACGCTAATGACTTGAGACTTGGCACCGAGCTTGTCTCTATCGATGAAGATCTTATTTTGACGATTAAATCAGATAGAACAGACAAGTCGTATCACCTGATGATTTCAGAAACAACAGCCCTTAAGAAGACAGACCCTAAGTGGGATTATCTCTTGTTGCGCTATCGGTATTTCTTCCCTATGACCATTGAGAGAAATCTCAAACATCTCATTGATCAGAAATACATGTATGTTGATTATGAGAATAGTTTCTTAAATCTCATTTCTTCGCTAGGTCAACAAAATAGACTTAAGACTGTCTTGAACAGCATGGTTCTAAAAGGCGAAGACACGTATGAGTTATTTAGCTACACGCAGAACCCATCTCAGTTAGCCGACTACTTGGTGTATACACAATCCAAGCGTAAGAACTACACGCATCCTTTACTGGATACAGGATTACCTATCAACGACGCTGTCATATTGTCCCGCTATTACGAAATAGAAGGTGGGTATTATGTATTGCGAGACGAAGATGGTGGTTTGCAGTTTGGAGAGGATGGTAAGGTTCTGTTAGGATATACAGAGTTGCCAGAATTACCGCTACTCCTAGACGGTGCTTCTATCCATGGTAGGTCTTTGTTTGTGGCGTTTATAGAACAGTGTCTGATCGCGGGTTATATAGCCTTACAAGATATTCCAACCCAATATCTTCGTTACAATAAATCTATCTATCCCTACACAAATGTATCAGGAGGCTATTATGGCTTTAACACCCCGCTCCGGGTTTTCCGCTACGACGTCAGGCCGCAATGACATTGAAAATAATATTCCAAACAGTCAGCAAGATGTTGCCAACAACATGCCGTATGTTGGTGACTCTGCACTGAACAGATTTGCGATTAATACAGCGGCATATCCTAACACCACAAAACTCCTTGTGGGGTTCATGAAGGGTAAGCGTACTCTTGTTACGTATTATCGTCTCATGGATAAAAACGGATCCAATCTTCGTACGAACATTGCAGATTATCCTGCCACCAGAGATGTTCTGTTTAACGAATATCAAAAAATCATAAATCTAGAAATAACCCTACCACAGGGATTTACGTTCGAACCAAACACAACAAATGCAAGCGTTGAGATTACCGGGGATGCTAAAATGTATCCCGGTATGAATCCAAACGTCGGTGACATTTTCTACACCGCAATGGGTGATGGTAGGATTGGTGTTTTCCAAGTGACCTTGGTTACACCAACTACCTGGAGAAACGATCGAATCTACATCATCCGTTTTGTGTTGCAGAGTTTTCTAGATAATGCGGATTCGGATCCACTAGAAGGATCTGTAACGTTAACGCATGTTTTTAGTAAGACAAACTATCTCGGATCGACGGCAGCATTACTGTCCGAACAGACGTATCTCGACTTACAGACGATTAAAGCACGGCGTAGTAGTCTTATTCGGTACTATCATCAAAAGTTCTTCAATAGCGATATTAATAGCTATCTTAGACCGGACAGTGTTTACGATCCGTACGCCGTACAGTTTGCGGTTAACAAAATAACCATGGATGACCTTCACATTCTTCCTAAGAATCTCATGGGTCAAAACAGCGAGCTGTATAACAATAGCTTGTGGGGAAGACTTGAGGATCGTTACAACACCAATCTGTATGGTCTGTGGCCACTGTATAAAACGAGACGTCATAGACGCACAGCGCTGTCTGTGACGGCAAATGAACTTCTTGGTTATGAAGTCGTCTGGCTAGAAAAGGAAATAGACGGACTGACGTCTTATGTCGTCTCTCCTGCTTTCTATACTGGTACAGTCGAAGATATGAGTACGTTTGAGTTACTTCTCCACGAGGCTATCATGGAGAGAACATGTGGGGCTTTACCCACCCTCATCACCGAATATCTGGATCTGGTTACTACGCTACCACCGCTCGATCAGTATTACAAAATACCGATCTATATTCACTTTATTGATATGGCTTTACAATCCAAATATCGCGAAATAGATGCGCCGGATATGGCGTATGCATCTATGGGAGAATGAAAAGGATAACTCATGATTCACTATGCTCGCCCAATTGACCACATAAAGAAAAGACGGTTTGAGGTTGAAGTACCGGCCTTTTATCATCCTAACATGCCAGCGGACATAGTGAATCCCCCTGTTAGAGTTAGGGAAAGGCTCGCACCAGGTAAACGCATTAAGCGAGGATTAAATGGGGCCATAGCACTCCATCCTCTTGTCGATCCAAATCAGCTCCAGCGCGCTAGTTACACGATTGAGAACATGATTGAAATGTTCAGTCGCAAAATCGAATTCTCCTTAGTTCAGACTTTCGACATTGTTGAGATTCTTGATTCTTTGGACAACTATCTAATATCTATAAAACACGATGTTGAAGCGGGTAATCAAAAGATCATATCGTACGCGAAAGTATTGGTAGAATGGCGGGCAGAAGTCTACAAACATTACTATCGATATATGAAGCTGAACCCAACGGCAGCTTCTAGGTTGTATGCCAACAATGATCCTAATAAAAACTTCTTCTCATTGATGAACGCTATCACAGGCGATAATGCGGAGTATAAAGATTTAGATCCATTGCGTGCGAAGGCACATCCTCCTTATCCCATCGGTGTCGAGAAGAGTCGGGAGACTGTAGATTCTCCGGACGTGATTATGGAGACGTCATTGGGTCTACCCAAGAGCGCGATCGATAAGATGCTTGGCGGAGATGAGGCTAAATTCGATTTCGACGATTTCTTGAACCGGAGATAGGAACATCATGTTAAACACCGTTCTTCTAGAAAGTGCCGGAAGAGTTATCGCTTCTAAAGCTCCAACTAATTGTACTTTAGTCGCACACTTCATCAGTGCAGCGGAAGGATCTAAGTTTTCTTTTTACCCCATCTTCATTGACAGTGTTTCTTTTCTGTATGACTATGCTGGTGGTTATGGCGATGAGATAGATTTGGAAATGACGATTGCACCAAGCGATTATGCTAGAATGCAAGATCAAGGTCAAGATCTTCTTTGTGTTGTCACGATAACATATGTCGATCGCTATGGTAAGCAAGTACTAAGTCCAGCTCCGCGCTGTAAACAATATAGGGCTATTATAAACAACCCTGAGGATGTTCGTAAAAGTGTGCCGGATATTCAGGTATATACAGAACCGTCAAAGCAGATCAGCGTTAGGTTGATGGAAGAAACAGTGTATAATCTTAGAACTACTAAGATCAACACCATCTATCAGACTGTAACGGTTGAGCAAGCTATATACGCGATCGCCCAAGATCTTGGTATTGGTAAAGTCCATCTGGTTCCGCCTGACAATGTTCACGTCTATGATCACATAACCATTGGATCATATCAGGGTATTGCCTCTATCTTCGGATATCTCCAATCCACCGTGGGTATCTATCAGAAGGGTGTCAACTCTTATGTCACAGGAGGCGTTCTATATGTGTACCCGCCTTATGAGACAAATCCTGTTTATGATAAAACTGCCATCTTCTATCAGGTGGATACTGGTAGATATGCCGGAAGTAATGTGTTTCATAAAACAGAACAGGATTCCATTTCCATTGTGATAAATTCACAGCCCAATTCGGAGGATCTATCCATAACTGGAGCTGAGAATATAGGTACAGGGGTTATCTTTAATCGGGCATCACGCATGGGAGATGGATATACAACCATTGATAGCAATCAAGGTCCGCAGTTCACTCAGGACTCGGCCATGACCATATCACTGGCAAATCCAAGAACAGCCGTTGGGCAGCGCAATAATTTGAAATATATTCACGGTACGGATAATCCTTTTCCGGCTATGAGCGAGCTGATATTCACCCAAGCTAGCTTGATGACCGTCGACTGGCCATTTGCAGATCCTTTTCAAATGGATCCTTGTCAGAAGCTGATTTACTATTACGACAGAAATGAAGTGATGGTTAAGAAAACTGGCATACAGGAAAAGGCACTTTATGTCTTTACCCGACAGCAGAAGCTAGATACTAAATATATGTTTAGTTGTAATGCGCAGCTTATACTACGCCTATCTCCAAACGAAACAAAAGTATTATAAAGAGAGAGAGAGGGCATCTGCCCTCTCTCTCCTATCATTTCTTTTCGATGAGAATATCAAGTTTTCGTTCTATTGACTTAAGGCGTTCTTCTGTTTTAACATGGGTTGCTTCAATGACCTTCATAGCCTTACCACGCTGAAGACGACTCGTACCTTGCATGACCAATACGGCCAAGCCTAGAAAGATACAGACAGAAAAAGCGATGAGACATTTCTTCTGAAACGACTTTAGTTCGTTATCCATTTTCACTCTACTTTCTTAGCTATACGTTTTCAGGTAGGTATATAATCCCTCGATCTTTGATCTCACCATAGTCTTAAACGGAAACGAATTTGTTATTTCCTGCCAAGGTCTCATCATAACGAGAAGACGCACGTCTCTTAAAACATCTCGTCTTAGAGCCATGGTGGACGGCGCATCTGGCTGATACGAAGCTGTCAACAAGATCATCTCCCACCACGCTAAATATTTCAAAGCTTCCACCCACAGAAAAGGCTTAAGATTTGGTGATTGTGTTGTCGTCCACAACTGTGTGAAATATTGAGAGAAGCTCTGTTCGTCCACTGAGAGAATAAGTGAAGATAATACAGTTTGCGGTGACAAAGACTGATTATCGAGATCTCTTTTAAGATGAAGAACATCGGTTATCGCTCCAGTTATATCTGGACCAACTACATCTGTGGTGATGACATCCCACATCGTTGATGTATGAAACTCCAATGGTGAACCAGACAACAGTTGTTGCTTATAGAGGTTTCTAAGCCAAATGGATGTACTATCTTTCAATAACGTAGGAACGATGATTTCGGTGTTTAGGAAATCCAACATCACCTGATCTTGATCATCTACTTGGTTAATTGATTTTCGATAGGCTATAAATTTCAATACGAGAGCCATACAGTCGATCGTATAAACAGCGTACATTGGACCATGTGTTGGATAGTGTAGATAACCACTATGTACACTAAAGTGGAGATCTGCTGTTGACATGTCAACCACTCTTAAAGGGTTGATAATGCTCCATGACGGATCACCATAGTCTTTATCTGTTGGTATGGCTGATAATGGATTTTGTAATCTAGAGGGCGATATCAGCTCGAAGCATGATGTCCTACTCTTGATAAACAAAGATCGTGTCGTGTGCTTACCATTCCTTGGATCCACTAACTTTTCAAGGTCTTTCAACATTGGAAGAAGCTGCGTATACGGATCTTTAGAATGTAACAATGAATCAATGTCAGCGATCTTAAGGATATCCATCAATAATCGAGAACCGTATCCATTTGGAGTTAAATGCGATGCTCTTGCTGTGGAGTCTTTAACCTTGTATTGTAAATAACCTACAAACAAATCTACTCTACTAAGGTGTCTAGGAGGGGTGGGCTTTATATAGCGTAGAAATCGATTCCCGATCATACACACCTACTTTTAATAAGAACTGAAAGAATGGTCATACGATCTACCTAGTGAGGATCTCACCTTAGTGCGTTGGAAAAAATTTCAACACTTAGCTATACATGATATGAAGATCGATCTCCATTGCGGAGGTCTTTCGGAAACCCGGCCTATTTCCGCGTGATCGCAACGCATAGCGAAATCTCAAAAAGATCGTGTCGCTATATTACCAGAGTGAATAAGAGATACAGTGTTTTTGCAAAAGACATTTTTATCTTCTTGTTCATTGTTGTATGCATAACGTCAAAGCACTGGGACCCTCGCTTTGACGTTATGAGTTTTGTGTGCACATGGTAAGCCTTTTATAACTGGAGTATACTCATGGCTATTCAGTCAAACGATACAGACGCACCTACCCCCAGCGATCGCGCCGCCGAGCAGGCCTTCTCTTCGGCTCCGTCTTCCTCGATCGGTACGCTGGACTTTCTTGGTCTGCGTCAGCAGATCGATATTCCGAGCATCGATGCTTCGGTTGAACCTTACCTGAATAAGGTTATGGAAGATGTCAAGAAGTATCTTCCAAGCGCAGAGCGCGTTCAGTTCCCCCGTCGGGAAAACTACTTCGCTGTTGCCTATACCGGTGAAGACGGTGTTCTGAGCTTCTTCGGTATCATGTTTGCGTCGACCACGGATGGTGTTATCAATAACTATCTTCCGACTTCGATGCGCATGGGTGAAGCCATGGACGAACTTCGTAGCATGTATCCTGGCCGTCAGCTTCGTCTGGTCGATCAGCGTGTTGTGCTGGCGAACTATGGTCCGGAGATGGAACGTCACAAGCAGATGGCCGATACCATCCTGCGGGCATTTAACGTGACGACCAAGGCTGCAGCCAAGGACGCGGTTATCAGCCAGATCGGCACCGTCGAATTCTCGCCGGACTGGAGTCTTGCAAATGCCAAGGCTTTGGTGGACAAGCTGTCGCCTCATGGCGTGCGCAATCGCATGGACCTTGGTATGGTTCTGCGTGTTAAGGTCAGCTCGGGTAGCGGTAATTCTGCGTTCCGTGATCTCGATACTCGTTATGAGCCAATCGGTGTTATCGGTGGCTATGTCGAGTTCAAGGAAAAGGAACCCGTACCAGGACCGAACGGTGTGACCGCCGTGCAGTACGTTCCGGTGTTCAACATCACCACGCTTCTCACCACAATGCCGCTCGAAGGTATGGCAGCAGTGCTCATTGCCGCATTGGCTCCGAGCGTGTATAACACCAAGTGGTGGGCGCGTCAGTGGACGAACTTCTCGAAGGATCAGCCAAACCCAGGCGTTCTCGAGATGGATCCAGATCGTCCGGGTCATCCGTTCTTTGTGGAGAACCAGGATGAGCTCCTCACGTTCATCACCAACATGTGCACTGCGCCGCATATCTCGTATATGCAGCAGGATGGCCGGGATGCAATCCCTGGTCTGCATCGCATGTTCTCCGACGATTCGCAGGAGCAGGCGCATTTCATTCAGCGTCTGATGCACTTCTTCGAAGCCGACGGCGATATCTCGTTGAACGCTAAGCTGAGCGATGTTATCGAATATCGTTTCGATGGCGTCTATGGCGACCCAAGCGGTGCCCTTCACGACTCTCGTGAAATCGACTACCTGAGCATGGCTGCTCGTGGTGGTATGGGTTCCATGACGGACGATGCTCGTCGTACTCTCTTGGGTACGTCTGATCGTCCCCAGGATCGCGCTGAACTCATTTCGAAGTTCACTGGTAACTATGCATCGCTGTACCTGAACACGGTCAATCTGCTCAATCCAACCTTCATCAGTTGGATCGCCGATAAGATCCGTGCTCGTGGTCTGTCGATCATCGATCCCAACCATCAGGCCGAGGGTCGTTCCTTCTCGTCCTTCACCCAGAACTTCGGTACGGGTGTTGGCATGGGTTCGGTCATTCAGAGCGGCAATATCCGTCCTGGACTCAACCTGCAGTCGAACTGGAATCGGTTCCAGAACTAATAGCTTTAAAGTACAGGAGGGCCATATTGGCCCTCCTGTACTATCTTTTCTTTTTACAAATGTGGAAAGATATTTATATCTTAGATGCCATCATCTAATGCCATACTTACATAAGAGGATCAGAGGTCTATGTCAGCTACCAATGTCACCGTAAGGGTACTAAGACTAGTCGATCACGATGCCCAGTTCGCACTGAACCAAGACAAAGCCGGATCCAATCCTGTCATTCTCAACCTAGAAGATCTCTCTCATCCCGATTACATTGAACGTCTTAATGATCTCATTAGTTCAGATGGTGCTGGTGCTGATTATGTTGCGAAATGTCAATGTAATAATCTAGAAGGTAACAACCGACTCGGGATGCGGTGCCCTATCTGCCACACCGAAGTTGAGGTAACGACACTCTTAGATGAGGATCACCTCATTTGCAGGAACTGGTTGTCCTGTCCAAAGGAGCTACCAAACGGTTGGTTGGCACCAAAGATTTATCTCAATCTCGCCGAGTGGCTAACCTACGATAAACGTAGGCGCAACTATCTCGATGATATCCTTGATGTTGAAACGCCCATTCCGTTTGAATTGTCGGATGTTGTCACAGGTAAGGGATTCAATTATCTTTACGATAATTTCGATAGATTGATGGATTACTTCATTAATAACCATCCCATCATTTCGAAGAAGCCAGACACGGCGGCTATGAAGCTATGGTTGGAACTCTATCGTAATCAGATCTTTTGCCACTATGTGCCAATCTTGAATTCGGCGCTTTCGCCTTACGACAAGGAGAGCGCCGGTGCATCACATAAGAAAAGATATACAGACACTACTGCGGACAACATCCGTAGAGCAGCAATCTCCTTGTCTCGGCTACACTATTCCACCAAGCGTAAGAATCGTCTGTACATGGCCGAACAGACAGCATATAAAGCATTTAAAGACATAGTTGCGTATGTAGAAGAATCAACCAAGAAATATATTTCTCACAAGAAAGCTATTCCACGCACGCATATATTTGGTAGTAGGTTCCATCTATCCTTCCGCGCCGTTGTAACACCAATTGTGAAACCTCATCTACCAGATCACCTTCATGTGCCCATGAAACTCGCCGTGAGTACGTTTAGAGTTCACATCTACAATAAGCTGTTCCATAATCTCAAACTGGATATCAACACAGCCGTAGAGAAAATAAACAGGGCGATGCAAATCGTCGATCCTGATATTGTTAAGATTCTAAACGAACTGATTGAAGAATCCCCCTTCCCAGGTATCCCTTGCTTGTGGGATCGACCACCATCCATTCGAGATGGTTCTGTGATGCTTAAATATATCACAGAAATTAAGGAAGATATAAACGATAGCACAATCAGTATCACTCCAATTGACGTTGCGTTGCCCAACGCTGACTTCGATGGTGACAATCTGGCTGGTATTGTTTTGATGGAAACAGAAGCGGTTCGGGCGTTGAGAAATGTTTCTCCAGATCACCTTATATTCAATCGTAACAATGGAGAAGTGACAAACGAAATCGGGATTAATAAAAGTCTCGCTATCACATGGAACAACTTCTTGCAAGTAGTATAAGGCGGGTTGATTCTGATGGTACAAATTTATCTCCACGTGTTAATCATGTTAAGGAGACTATCAAAAGGAATTAACGGTGGCCATTTTTCATGACACAATAAACATATCCTCTGCGGGGCGTATGCCATCGCTGGGTATGCTAATAGGGACCCGAGCTAGTAGTGAAGTGTTTAACACTATCAACTCTAGAGGACACACCAGTCTCTTTGGATCTGATTATGATCACATGCATCAGGATTTCTACGAGCGTCATGTTCGTCCGATGGATTCTTTGAACTTCGAAGTCTCCAGAACCGTTAACATGATCATGAATCCCGATCGTTATCGGATCTTGGATACGATCGAATCGTATAAGTCTATTCCGTCTTGTATGGAAATGGCGATCTTGTGTTTCGATCCTATTCGAAAGGGTCTAATGGAAGGTCGGTTCGAGGGCTTTGGTTATAATCCAGATACACTTCCAGAAGAAGACATGTATGGTCGTCTGATTGACAACTTCACATGTGAGGATGTACACGCTGTAGCCGATGATGAAGGTTACTACGACGTACATGGTACCATGTATACTGATGATCTTGATCTCAATGATGATGATCTGTACGCCATCCGTAGAACGCGTGAGTTCATTCGGGATAAGATCCTTAATGGTACGGATCGAGATCCGACTTGTATTCTATTACCCAGAGGGTAATTAAAACTATTAAGGTTGGTAGCTATTACCAACCTTAATAGAGGCAGGTACTAATTTACATGATAAAAACATGTTCAAAATGTGGCGAGGAGTGCTATCGTCTATCCAATGGTAGAATGAGATGCTCTTCTTGTCATTTAAGGTATAGTGCCGAATGGTATCGAAGAAACAAAGATTACGCAAGATCAAAAAGATCCGACGATCGTAGTAAAAATAAAGAAAGATACAATTCAAGAAAAAGAGACTATGATAGAGAGGTCACCATAAAGAAACCTCTCATTCGTAAATGGAAAAGAATGATAGCGAGATGTTATTCTTCAACGGATGATAACTACAAACACTACGGTGCGAGAGGTATAATTGTCTGTGAGCGATGGAAGAGCTCGTATCAAAACTTCGAAGATGATTTATTACCGTCTTGGAAACCCGGCCTAACGCTTGATCGATATCCTAATGTGGATGGAAATTACGAACCGGGTAACGTGCGTTGGGCTACTTGGGACGAACAGAATAACAACAAGAGAAACAGCGTCGACTATAAACTATCTATTCCAGACGATACTAAGATAGATTATTTGAACGTTCAAATGACTTTATCGGAATTCAGCGAAATAACTGGTACGGATATCAGGATAGTTAAATACAGATACGTAGACGCCAATATAAAAGGTTTGGAAAACATATCTTTTTACATAGTCGATCCTTTTGTTGTTGGTCGTCACCATCGGTATCGTTTGGTTGACTACACGCTCAAAGAACTGAGTATAATCTCAGGAATAAACATAGACACTATGTTTATAAGGTTGAATAAACTCAAGTGGTCAGTCGTGAACGCAGTAGAGCGGCCTTTAAAATCAAAACTAAACAATAGATAGAACTTCCAAGAGGGTAAATGATTAGATAAGAGAGGGTGAGCCCTCTCTTATCTATCTCATTGTTTTTTTATAGGAGTGAACTATGCCTAATCATGTTAAAAACAGATTAGTTGTACAAGGTCCGATCGACGATGTTAGTAAATTAAAGTCTTTGATCATAAACCAAGAGGAAGGGCATATAGAAGACTTCTTTGATTTTAATCGTGTGATTGAAAGACCTCAGATTCTATCTCGTGTTGTCAGCCCAGCCAACTTTGGTCCAAACGGAAGGCTCATGCTACAACAAAGAGAACATGATTTTTCTACTTTGATTGAAGCTACGCCACAAGAACAAGCAGAGATAGATAAAAATGTACAAAAATGGTGGTACGATTGGTCTATTGAAAACTGGGGTACCAAGTGGAACAGCTACAATTTTCAACCGTTGGATGATCAAGCCAGATATGAATTTTCATTCGATACAGCGTGGTCTCCGCCAGCCCCCGTTATAGATAAATTGGTATCTACTTTCCCACACGTCACGTTCGACGTGTCTTGGTTTGATGAAGGATGGTGTCATGCCGGGCAAGGTACCCTGTCTAGTGCGCTACCCGATGTCAAGATGGATGATTTATTCATAGAACCAGACAACACTATTTTTGAAACCGTTTATGGTGAGAAACCACAAACAGGAGATGATTATCTATCAGAATTTTTATATAGAGATGACACGATTCGTATCTTGGATAACTTCACATGTGAGGATGTACACGCTGTAGCCGACAAACATGGTTATTTTGGTCTATCTGGGATACAGTATTCTGACGATCTGACGCTTAGTGATGACGAGATATATGACCTGCGTAAGCTTAGAGAAAGAATCAGAGATCAAATTGAACCGACCATAGTTTGAATATAATCAATAGGAACGAACTATGGTAATGGTCCCATCCTTAGAAGGGGGTCTGTTTCTAACAGACCCTCAATCTATTATCGCATACACTATCCGCAAGTATATGCGGGTCCCTAAAGAAGCTGTTACGCTTTTAGAAAATATGATTATTTCGATTCGTCATCAGGTATCTCTACATGGTGGACAACCTGATGTGTTAACTAATAACATTCAAAGTGATCTACAAAACGTGTTCGATCGCATCTTTCAAAACGAGAGACAGATCACGGTGTCTTGTACATACGAGATGACCAGTAGTAACACATATGACGTGACTATGTCTGTGATCTACAGCCTACTGTCCGGAGAGATTGGTCAAACAGGTGCTCGAATAACACTAAAAGACGGTCAGCTAGTTATTCCAGAAGATAACCTTAAGTTATTTTAAGTAAAGTGTTTGCTATTAGTTTTTACATTTAATGCTTAAACAATATGACCATTTTACAGGAATTACACCATGGCAGATGAAGTTCCCCAAAATCACGAAGTGAGCCAATTCGTTAAACTTGGTAAAGAATTACTAGAAGCAACAGAACGGCCTAACATCATTACCTTGGCACAGTTTGAACCCTATGTTCAGATATTCTGCCCAGACCAAAAACGCATGCAAAACGACATGGCGTATATTCAATCCATGCGAAACCTCATGAACGATTATCGGGTTAAGTTGGGTATAAACATCTATTATCCCACCCTGGTTGTTGATCAGATGGAAGAGCCTCGTAAAGTCTTGTTATTCTTAGACAGATGGTTTTCAAAAATTCAATCTGATTACGTACCATCCAATAGCGCTAGAGATAATGTTCCGTCCAATATAAACAAAATGGGCGGTGATCATAGAGACTCATTGGTGATGAGTGCCTCTGTAAAAGATTTGATGGTCGCAAATTCCAGTGAAGAACAAGGTAGATTGTTTCAAGCCAATCGTGCCGAATCTGCGTTGATGCTTAAAATTTTTGTCGAGAACAATCTTCCTCCAGAAAAGAGAGCGGCTTTTATAGCAAAGCATTCTGCTCCTGTGGAAGAAAGCAGCTCTCCTGTTGCTCCAACATCAACCGCTAATTACGGTTTCGACGATGACGACGATTGATGGTGTTAAACCCATTTCAATCTTATTTGTATACGCCTACAGGGGTTTTGATCGCGTCTTCTACTGACCAATCACTAGTAACCAATCTACCCCTGATCGTACTATACGTGAAACCACTAATTATACATATTTCTTTTAGATTATAAAAAACTCCGTTGAACTTATAATAACGATTATCATAATCAGTATGGAAAATCCAATCGGTACAAAAAGGATATTGTACCCATCTGTATTTAGCCACATTCAGGTGTATATTAGTTCTTATCGAGAATTCAAGTAAAGTCATCTCCTCATTACCGTAAAATAATTTAATGTTATCTGGTATCTGTGTAGCGACTTCTATACTTCTCCTGGTGTTTTTCATCTGAGTGTTGGCATCCGCCCATCTGATATTTGATGGTTCATAGTTACCTGTAACATCAATTCTATCTACTGTGTACAGATACATTCCTTTATCATTCATCCCTTCAGGTCTAGGACCTATGTCATTACAAAAGTTTAGGTAGCCATCAGGTCCCTTCCAACGGTCGCACACTTTAACACCTTTACCTCCGTAGTTTGGATACGATTTACAATTAGGATTACAACATCTCCTTAACATGTTGTCGTACATTGATCTTGAAGGGTATTGCTTGGCCCATGCTTTGCGCTTCTCTTTAAGTTTTCTTTTAACCTCCATCGCTTTATGAGACTGGCTGTAAGATATAGCTTTTTGTCGTATTGTTTCTCTATTGGAGCTGTACCTATCCTTATCGTATTTGGATTTATAATCCTTTCTCGCTGCGCTATATGTTTTGACACGAGTGATAATACGTTCTCTGTTTTTTAAATAATCATTTCGGGCGGAGATCTTTTTACGCTCTTCTTTACTTAAATGTGGGTTTAAACTAGGTCTACCCATGTCAATCTCCGTTCGCAGATAGTGGATCTAATCATGTTGCATAATGATATTATCCAAAATGAAGATAATGTAATATCTATTCTATTTTGTTCGGACATTCACTTTGGGAACTACGCTGTAAGTCAGTACGAGTTAGCGGATGCTTTCTCATCAGTTATATTCCCCATGATCCCTGATTTGGATATTTTTTTCATTAATGGGGATTTCTTCGATCGCGAAGTTAACTTCGATAGTTGTAGCTTCGATCCGATATACGACACCATTTTAAATCTATTTGCTCTATGTGAAAGAAATCAAACTAAACTTCGTGTTCTACAAGGAACATGGTCACACGATCGTGGTCAGTGTAAGAAGTTTGAAGTCTTTTATAGAAACCATAGTTGTACATTTGATTTTAAGTTCGTGGACAATATCGAATTGGAAACCATCCATTTCCAGGATAGAGATTTAAGAGTCTTCTACGTACCTGACGATTTACCATTCTCTAACTCGGGTGACATAGCAAATGTCGTCCGTGAGAAAATACACGATGCTGGTTGGGACTATGTTGACTACGGTTGTATGCACGGCTTCTTCGATTTTACATTTCCGGAGAACATCAGTCAAGAAAATCGGATAGTGTTCAAAAAAGAACAGTTTCCGTTTGTTCGTAAAATGATAAATGTCGGACATGTGCATCAGTATAGATCAGATGAATTTGTTTATTCAAATGGTAGCTTCGACAGAGATTGTCACGGTGACCAAGATCCTAAAGGATGTATAAAAGTCTTAGACTATCCAGAACATTTCACTGCTCAGTTTGTAGAGAATGTTCACGCCAGCCGATTTGATACACTGGTGATCGAAGGGGATGCAGATACGATAAGAATCGTTGAGCAGATTCAAGGTCATCTTTCGACACTCGATCTAACCAAACAAATATATTTGCGATTTGTCACCGAACACAGTGAACAATATGAAGCTGTCAAAGCGTGGATGAAAGAAAATCATCCAACTATAAAGACGGTTCGTAAAAAGAGTTCCGATAAGGATGGTCAGACACTCGCACCTATAGCGTCTTCTTTGTTTATTGAAACAGAAAGAAGAATCGCACCCACTCGTAAAACCATAGCCACTTTTATTAAAAATTATCTTCCAGAAGATGATTCTCTGACCATCGAAAAGATAGAGCTTTATCTTGAACTGGCACCGTCATAAGGAGGGCACATATGTCTAACGCTTTCCCACGAGAAAACACATTGGAAAAATCGGATATCAGTGGAGACCCCATTCGTGGGGGATCCATTGGTATAAACCGCGTACTGGGTTATTTTGTAGATCACGCAGAATCTGACCGTACTCCAACCTTTACGGGTTGTATACTGTCTGCTTTCACCATTCTAAGAAATGTCCACAGTACACTCAAGACAGACAATATGGAAGCGTTAGAACAGGGGTTTGTTACTGACATCCGGTTGTTTATGGAATATTACAATATCTATCTTGGTTGTACTAAATCGAATATAAACACAGGCAAGAAAGCACCTGTGGTAATTTACTTTCCAAACTACCATCGGATTGAAAAGGATCTTTTGTTAGAGCCTAGTAAATCTCGAGCAGAGTTGTTTGCTCTTTATAAGAAGTTTTTCAATAGGACTTCTGGGAGAGATGAGAAGGTTCAAGATTTAGAACACGCTAGTTGCTTCTGGATAAGAACAGGCGATGCTGGTTACCCCCATCGTGAGTTAGTTCGCAAGTTCAGAGAAATAACGTCACACCCTTTGTGCTTGTATAAGTCTGGTGATACAATCGCCATGATGTCTCACATTGCTTTTGATTTTCATATTGCTAAGCGCCTACGCGGTATTATGATATTGGAAAGTAACACAGGACGCTTGCGTCCTGCCCAAGACATTCGTGCGAAGTTGGATAAGAGCGGTTTCATTCCGTTCATGACGACGACACATGTTGTCTTTGGTGATGGGTACCTTATAAAGCCTCTGGCCAGTAATAAGATCCAGCGATCTATTAGAGAACAAGCAGAAAAGGAAAGATGGCTATCCCGTAGTGAAGATGATATCCAAGCTCGTATCTCTAAGACTAGTGGTATACCACTAAAGGATTTGCGAAAATTTGATTTTGTTTAATCGACTTATAATGACATGGTGATTGTCACTTGTCGATATTTTTAGTAGAAGAAGGATATATTTGTCATGTCGAACGCTCCTGATGACCGATACGGTTTTTCTAATCTGACGCAGTCAGGTCTTATGAAGCTCGTATCGAAAGAAGATAAGAACATCAGTCTGACGATCAATGCTTTTGGTGGTTCTACGAGTCTGTCCATCTTCACAGGGTCAGGTGGTAAGCCATGGTCCTTGGGTCTTAAGCGTCGTGCGATCAATACGATCGATATTCTCCTTGAGCAGATGATGCATGATCCAAAGCCCTGTCGTCAGCAGATCATGATCAACAGCTGGGATCAGGAGGCGAAGCGCTCCAAGCAAGTTGGTCATCTTGCTTTTGGTATCGATGAGAACTTGGTGTTCCAAATCGATCTCGCGCATGAAGGCCTGAACGGTAATCGTTATACGTTTCCGGTCAAGCCTGATTTCTCGACTGACTTCTCCAATACCACACTTACGGAGAAAGATATTCTCAAGAGCGCCATTGCGACGCTACGCGAAGTGCTTATGACGATTGCCCCTATTGCAGAACGAATCACGAGCTTCAAGCGTCCCGCTGGAAACTTCGGTGGTGGCGGTAATAAGGGCGGATACAACAACGGCGGAAATCGTGGCGGCGGAGGTGGTGGAAACTACGGTGGCGGTAACAACAATCGCCAAGGTAGCACCTTCGGCGGTGGCGGTGGCGGATCGGATGTATCCGACGGCGATGTCTCATTCTAAACAATAAGAAGTAAAGAGAGGGTCACTGATGTGACCCTCTCTTTTATCTATGTGTGATCGAAAAAGACCAAATCAGTTACATCGCTATATTACTTATTTGGACTCTAGGTAACTACGAGTTTAAAAATAAAATAAAAGGGATAATTATTATTATTTCTTAGACCCTCCCATATTGTAGATATGTGTGTAAAGGAGGCTTTTTAAACATGCTTTATATTGGAACAGTGTCAAGTACCATATTTTAAATATTGCTTCTGTAACCTAGCTTAAAACGCCCGATATGCTATAGTCGTGTATTGGGTCTTCCATGTTTTGACATAGGAGATGTCATTGCTCACATTAATCCGCACGAACCTTCCCACAACTGACGATGAAGGAGGAGTGGAAAACAAAGGATCTTTGAACTGTATGGTTCAGATCCTAGATGAAAAAGGTAAAGCGATTGAGGGGTGTCCAGATCTCGTATTTTCAGTTAAATCATATCAGAAGATTGCTAGAGACAATAGTCTAGTTTCGGATACCGATAGTAACGGTGATGAGATTATTCTCCCTGTGAATCTGTTCTTTAGAACGCTGAGCCAAAGCGATCACATGGCTTTGTATCTGATGTACAAAGAAGCGCAGCGTATTATCACTGATCTGGACGAAGAGAATTGGCGAAGTGCTAGAGACACGTTGCACGACTATATCTTCAAAACATTCCGTAGTCTTAAAATCGATAGTAAGTCCATCGCCTTTTGTCAGGGTGCTCCTTTTAGATATCCTGATCTATCTCTCATCGGGCTTGAAGCACATCACACGGAAGCCAAGACGTTTAAGGAAGCCGATTATAAAGAAATCACAGCCATCGCTGTGTTGACAAAAATCATGATTCCTGTCTGGGGTTATTTGTTTGCCAAGCTCTCTACCTCTAGCCATAACGTAAGACAGAGAGAACAACTGGCATTCGAGCTCATCGAAACGACTCTGGAGAACGGAGCGTTTGAACGTATCTACAATAAGCTGTATCATTATTTCCGTTCGGTCATCAATGACATTCGAAAGAACACAGACAAGAAGCCAAGTAATACAGCATCCACATCTTTTATCCTGACGCATAACGGGATGGACGATCAGATGTTTGAAACCAGCATCATGTCCACGGTACTCGTTAAGAGGCTGGCGTCGTTTGATTGTTTCACAACACAAGACCTGACTAAGTCACCCGACGTTATGGTGTATGTGTGTGAGCTTGCAAAACATTCGGTGGATTCGACTATCCGCACGATGCGTGGTGCTATGCGGACTCTACCGAAACGCGAAATTGCCAATCATGATTCGGAAGACAATAGTTCTATCATCGATCATATTTCGAGGACATCCAGTAAGTCCATCGACGTACCCATCCTTGTAGCTATTGCTGTTGAGCATTGGGAAATCGATAAACTGCTTGTTGAATATGACATTCCAATGGATGTATATACGTCAGCTGTCAGATACTATCAAACTAACGGATTTGGTGTTTCAGCCATTACCCAGGCAATGGTGGCTTCTTTTATAGGTACGCGTTTTGGTGGGTCCAAATGCATCAACTATCTACCACCTCATCTCTATCAGAAGATCGTCATCATTCTGCAGATATTCCTCATTCGTCACGACCTGATCGATCTTGCTTCATTGGCAGCATCTATTGAATCGGCCGCACCTGTAGAAGGGGCTAGCTCAGTTCTACTTGCGCGAATCCATTCTAACTATGAGAAGTCTGCAGAGTATATCTCGTGTAAGGATACGTTTAGAGGGTATATCGACAAACCAATCCCTCTCATTGGTAAGAAACTCGGACACAAGAAAAAGCAAGAAACTGATAGAATCGATTTCGTCAATCACATCAAAAAGATGATTGATCGCCTGACTATGTTTTCCCACACAGAAAACATGGCGCCCGCACTGTGGGATCTCACTAAGGTAGAGACTAAGCCTATCATAGGCACAGAGTGCCAGTTTGATGAAAATGTCATTCGTCATCTTTGCCGCTTCTATCTTCTTTTCCATGAAAAGAAACCGACAGTTAATTGGGCATAGTTAGTTAGATAAAAGGAGTGTAGTACGATGGAGTCGATACTCCACATCCAACCAATAACAAGAGCTGTAGATAGGTCGCTATGTGTAGGACATAGCGACTATATCTCCGTAGGGGAAATGTCTTTTGAAGACGAAGAAGGCCTCTTAGACGAACACGCTGTTCAGCTATTAGTAGGCTGTCCGTTGGAGTCGATTGAATATGGTAGACAGACTCCTATCAATGTGCCTTTATACAAAAGCTTCGAATGTATGGCTGACAGCGGTAGACCTGGTCATCAAGTCTATCTTGAAACAATCCATTATTTGAAAGATAATAAGTTTCTCATTCCAGTGCGATCAAAGATCCAATCGGGATCGTCGCAAGGATTGCGTATCGGACATCTTCCTAGTATCAATTTCATTCGACAGGATGTTGGGGGTAATAGTTTTGGTGTCTACGACAATAGATCCATGATTATCGCAGAGCTCTTGGAACGTGATGGTAAACTTCAGAGCATCCGAAATAGATCTATAGTGGAATGGGTTAGAGATGATCTGATTCCGTATTTGGATGGTTCGGATAGCACTGAGATTGTTTTCGATGTCAAAAATCTAGAAAATAAAATCGATAAACTTAGATCTTCCATTATTTCGTCTCCCACTGAGATAAGTAGCCATCACGTAAAAGATCTTCGGAAGATTATAGATTTTGAACATAAGTCGTATCCGCTCCATTTCTACTCCAGAGACGTAGTGACACATAGGCTCGATGATCTCGACCGCTTATGTGTTCCACATAGCTTGGATCTACGATCATACGGTAAATTGAATCTTAGTAACGTAGGTAGGATCGCATATAACCCAAAGAACTTCCAATCCATTTGCGAGCTTATCGACAACATACCCCTAACGGATTTCAATGTGGAATTCATCTGTGATCTGGATGGTAGTCTTAGTTTCTATCAGGAACATTTTGCAGTACATCGCATGGCTTGTCTTGCGGATCATGACCTGGGGGCTTGGAGTACAGATTCACTTTTGGGTGATCTCGTTCACCCAGAAACACTCAAAGCCATTCGCAAGCTCTTTTTGAAATATCATAATCAGCTTGATGATTTGAGTTATACAGTCTTAGCGTATCAACCTGTTAAAATGAAGATGGTTAAGACTATAGAAGATGAGGCTTGTATCATCCTGTATGAAAGTAATTCTTCCGAAAAGGCTGAACCATTATGCGGGGTGTATTTCGATATCGCTCTGCAGTCGTTGGCTCCTATCTCGATCTCCCCGAGTATCATCGACTATTAATCGCTATATCACTCATTTGACACGAGCTGTTCTTTTGTCAACAATCCTTTTCTCTTCCATCTCTGTGAAAGGATAGACGCGTTATGTCTCTCAATCTTACTGGTTCGCAATTTGGCGAATTTCAAATTGGTCACGCACAACAGAATGCTTCTGGTATTATGAATACCAATCTGAAAGCTGTTTTGTTTGTATTCCGTCCGTATCAAGGTCAGTTCGAAGATGTCTCTTTGCGACCCTTCAACTATCGGTTCGATACGAACTTCTTAAATGACGTGCAAAAAGTAACAGACATGTCTACTCGTACCGAGCTCAGCCCAACCGCTCAGCTAGCTGGTATGAAACAGCATCTCAATTTCAACGATTACATCATGCCTACCCGCGTAGCCCAAATGACTTTTAAGGCCAGTCAGCTTTCTCACAATCACCGCTTCATTCTAATCCAAACAACGGCGCATTTACACTGGTTATTTTCTCGATGAGCCTTACGCGCCTGGTATCTTCGGAGGTGGGAATAATCTTAACCCTCATGCTACCATGATCATCACCCATAAAACGGTGGTGGGAATGATGGGTACCAGTGATCAGTGGGGTTATCGGGAACGGCTCTCTACGCATGTCTCGGATGAGATTTTCAATCCCACTGTGACCACAGCCCTAACTTCTGTAAATGTAGGGGGTTATAAAAATGATATCCACTTGATGACACCAGAAAATTGTCTGAGTGGTGTGGATATGACCGCCGAGGGTGATACTCTCGTGATGCCAGGGGTCCATAGCGAGATGAGCAAGCAGAGGGCCAATTCTTCGGTTTCCAGCATCCTTGAACAACCAGATCACAATGTCACGCATATCGTGCGCGGGATGATCCGTCATGTGGATGAACAGAATAACAAGAACATCATGTTGGGCCGCTCCACTGCAGCATCGTTTGATGATCGCTATGTCACGGATGAACTCGCTCGAGCATCCATGCACAACCATTTGATGTTGCCGCGTGGAAACCTCAACAACCGATTCGATCTGGATATCAATTCGAACATCTCTCCTGTTGATATCGACAATCTGGTTAATCAGTCTCTGGAAGTCGTTCCTATCAATCTCGATCGTCCGAGTTACTACGACACGATTGATCAGACCGAGGCTTCCATTACGAATCAATATTCGTTCCTGATTTCCGCCGTTGTTATTCCGATTCTATCGGGTGCTGGTCTGGACTCTCTTCAGTTCACGTACGAGATTGCTAAAATTCGTGGTGTGGTAGAATCTGAGTTTAGGATTGCTAACCCTATGGCAAACTATCCTGTCTCTGACGTAGAGCTCGCCAATATCATCCGCGCTGTTCAATACGAGCTGGAACAGGGTATCTTCAAAACCATCTATGAAAGTGTCGGTGATTTTGGCGTAACTGTAGGTGCCTGTGTAACTGGTATGACTTCTGTCAGGTTGAATTTGGTTGGTATGGGTATTAACAATCCTGTCGATTTCGAATTCCCTTCCTGTATGGGTGGTCTTGTCAGTCCTCTCATTGGTGATGCCGCATCTCATGGTAACAACAGTGAAAACATAGAAGGTGTTTTTAACATTGCTATGGGTAAAAATAATACCCCGAGCTATTTTAATGACGATGACAAGAACTTCATGAGTCTGGCAAACTCCTTTCTACCCGACGGTTAATAAAAAATAAAAAGCTTTCTTTTCATCATGATGTGCGAACTGTAGGGTTAACCCCCTACAGCTCCACGCAATACCAAAACAAGAGGACATTCCCATGGCAAATTACGGAATCAAGGATGTGACGTCCGACCTAATCTTTCTAATGACGCTGACTAATCTTTTCAGTGTCGATGAAAAAGGCTTCTGGTTTGACAACGTAAAGGGTGAACGTTTCAAGTATCAGATCGATTCGAACGATACCCCAAAAGAAATCGTACTGTTTCAGGATCCTTTTCCAAAGGGTGACTATTATTACTTTAATCCTTTGGCCGAAGGACTGGGCGACAAGTCTCCAGCTGATCAGTTGTTTCAGCGAACGATTCGAGCCAATCTGAATGAGAACATGCGCATCGCTATTCTCAGGCTCTTGGAGATGTTGGTGGAATCCAAGAAAGAAGATGGAGTTAAGCTCGATCATGTCGAGCTGCGTATGTCGGCTATTATCGTTGACAAGAAAACCACGCTGATCGACGTCGCTGACGAAAAGCTCATCGAAGAGGTCAAGAAGATCTTTGACCGCACAGGCGGGAACTTCTTCTCGGTACCGTATATCCAAGCACAGCAGACCGCTAAAGCAATGTGTGATGTATTCATCGATCCCCAGTGGGTCGATAAGTATGGTGCCGATATTCGTAAGAAGTCGATCCTTGCGTTTAAGGCTGCGATCCTTGGTGTTCTTGGTATTGAAAGCGATAAGGACTTTGTCGAATTCAATGTCAAATACGATCCTGCTGTTAAGAGTGCGGCCAGGTTGGATACCACGCTACGCGTGTATTACAAACTGTATTCGAAGTTCAACGACATTCTTCCAGAATCCGCTGCGATCGATCTTGGTACGTTGAACGACGTCATCGAACGATTGCCCATGGCATATGCAATCGCAAAGCATATGGTACAACCAGCACTACCACGCCATCGTCCGACGGATATATCTCCGTCTGACACGTCCAAGTTTGCAGGTCCTGTGAGCTCAACGGGTCGTAGAATGCCCTCGGCAATTCCTGCTGACAACGGGCCTGTCTTTGGAATGCCTGGGCGATTCCAGCCGCAGATTGTTAATCCTGCAGCGCCAAGTGGCAAGTTCCAGCCACAGATTCTAAACACAAACCCACTTGATCCCACTGCACCGTTGGTCAATGTTGGTGGTGGATTTGGTGGTCACCAAAGTGGTGGTTTCGGACACAGTAACCGAAACTATTTCGGAAGCGGTTCGAGCTTCACGCAACCTGGTGTAAGTCCTAACTTCACGCCCGGTAATTTGTTCGGTCGCCCCGAAATGCAACGACGCTACTTTGGTTAAGATATAGATAAGAGGAGGGATTTAAATCCCTCCTCTTATATGTTTTGATTTTTTAATATTCGTTGGAGGAGTCTGGCGCGTGCAATATACCATTTTACCAATGCCGCACAATCCGATACGCACTATCGATAGGCGATCGTATTTCTCTTCTGAGCGTCTCATGTGGCAGATTGAACCAGCGTCCGAACATCGCCTTGATTACGATTATCAGTATCAAGATATCCGCCTCGGTTCTGTGTGTAACAACATACCTTCCAAAACGTATAAAGCTATCTATTTGAGTAACGATAGCAATTGGGCTTTTGAAGCGGTATACGCAGTTGAGCGCGGGTTGGAACGATGTATCTACGTTAAAATGATCGGCGGAAGAGATGTCAATATTGGTATTTCTCTTGAATCTATATTACACTACAGCGACTCTCCTGTTAACTTGGTTTCTATCGGTACAATTTTAAGCGGAATGAATTTCTTGCGAGATTGTAAAATTCTCAATCAGGATTTACAATCTATCATCACACCGCTATTTGGAAGAGAAGCCGTTGATCGGGAAGTCGTCCGATTATTAGATGCAACCGATGACAAAGCATTCCAAAACCTAACCGCTAAGACATGGAATCCATTATACGTAAATGAGCCAAATGTTCTTGGTGCGTTAATCAGTGGATCGTTTGTAAGATCCCCGCACAATGAGCTACGTGGTATCAATCCTTTATTTAGACCCGTGTTGCGACATGGTGATAGGGCCAATACGTTACTGTATCGCGTACAGAATTTTGATGGTGCTGTGTATTGTAATCAAAGTGAATTTGATCCCCTAATCATGTCCCTTCTTAATTTTCCTGTTGCAGAGTTCTCATTCACTGTAAGTTTCACAGACGGTCTGGAAGGTATTTTAAATACCGGCGTCCTGCGCTATTTCAGTGATCCATATAGTTCTGTCGTACAAGGAATGTGGTATACAGATGAAGTCATTTTATCATTTCTTGGGGGCGTAGTTCAAGAAACGTTGTGGGCTTACGGTATGGTGTTTGATCGTGATCTATACGCAGGTCACGGTAGTATAGACAAATCTAGTTTGACTATTAGTAAAAATATCTTTGACGAAGTCTTGTTAGAATTTAATGATCTGGAATCCAATCAACGGGCTGCTATTTACAATAACCTAACTAGTTTATCGCTAGTGTCACAAGGCGCAGGGTATAAATCACGTGGAGTGTAGGGTGAATAATCGCCCTACCTTTATTTTTTGTCTATAAATGTGAAGCGAATGCTGACGCGATTGTATTGATGGAGTTTACAAAATACAAGGTATGTAACCATGAGTCAATCGTCGTCAACATCACGCAATGTACCAAAGCTTGTTTACGAAGGATTCGCAGCGGAGGATATCGAACCGGATTCGATCATCTTAAAAATAATCTGTCCTGAACTCACACCGCATGCAGCACTTGGAACAATTGGTGCTGGTATAACCAAAGTAAATTCAAAATTAACAAATCGAGATGGGACTCCCATCAATGTACCTATAACCACCGCTAACCACATCGTTGCATCTTGGGAAAACGGAAGCAATCAACGTTACCCTCCCATGATCCGTAAGGGTGAGCCGGTTGAAGTTTTCAAAGTTGCAGATCAAGACAAGTATCAGTGGAGAACCTCTGGTCGCGGTAGAGATTTTCGTAAAACCGATAGAGTTGTATTTGAAGTCGGGGCTATGCCGTCCGACGGCGTTGGTGGTGAGAAGTCGGATGAGAATACATATTCTGGTGGACTTGATTCGGTCAATCAGAAGATGTGGCTCCGCAGTTCAAAAGCCAACGGTGAAGCTGTTGCTTTCTCAGCCGAGTTTGATTTGAAAACAGGGACATTCACTGTATCTGATGATAGTCCAAGCCCCGGTAATCGAATTCATCTAGATAGCGGTATCACCACAGGAAACCCTACCTTCCAGGTAAATCTATCTTCTGGTACAACCCTTAAATTTGAAAATGAAAATGGAATGATAACGGTTCCTAAGAAATTGCTTATTAATGCAGGCGAGCGGATTGTTTTCAATAGTCCCTTGACTGTATTCAATCTCAACCAGGTTGGAGCTGTGATTGTAAATGCAGCCAATATAGTTCTGAATGGTGCTAAAGATGTTATCGTGACGGGATCGATATTTGGTGTTAACGCGGCCGCAAGTAAAATAGGTGGGGTCCTGGTAGCAGCGGCTGCTAGAATAACCGCGCTTAAGAAGGGCTCCGCTGGAAGTAACTATTCGCCGACAACCATAAACCGTCCAGAAGAAAGCCCTGTCGTTCCAGGATCAAACTCTCCAGATACAGATATGAGCGGAGTGCCTTATGATTAAATATCTCTACTTATACGAACATCCTTTCGTGGTAGAAGACAAACCTCAAAATCGTGAAAAGTATATATCTGACACGATTCGGTTTACCGACTATGAGAGAGAAGATGAACATCTCGTAAGGTCTCTCATTCTTAAATTCATGACAGATCATGATTTTATCAAGATCACCGAAAAAGAAGTACTTAAGAATTCTGGTAATAACACGTCATCCATTGCTTGGTTGTTACACTGGCATGACTTTCGAAACCTCGTTTCGAAAGATGAATTCGATGACATGTTGGTTATATTGGAAAGTAACAACGCTGAGTTTGTTATCGATCTGATTAATCTATATAGTCGGATCGGGATGATGGTTGATCATCGTTTGTTAAATACGTTGATCACCCGTGTCATGCGTAGTATTCAAACCATTCCATATGCTGTTAGTGACACAGACAAAGCTCTTTCCTGGAATGAAGTATACGAAGCCATTCCTTGGATATGGATATTGTTAATGATCCAATCCATTATCACTAGTGATACAAAAGCAGTATAAGTAAAGTATATAGAGAGTATGGGCATGTGCCCATACTCTCTAATCTTTTAAAGTGGATTGGATTGGATTGTGACGAAGCTGTGTTTTAGTTTTATAATCAGCGAATCTGTTGGGATGACAAAATCACCAGGGGTATTGAAAGCAAAGTCATTGGGTAGATGATTGAGATATCTAACGATCCAAGCGATGTCTTCATGTACTTGTAGTTTATCAAACAAGAATCTTTTAATATCGTATTTATATCTGTTCATTGTATCGGGTTCAATCGTATATGTTTGACACCGTGCAGCTATGTAATCTAGATGGTCTAAGATGAATTGGCGCCATGGCCCATTATCATCAGATGTTGTACCTTTACCTACTTTTTCAAGGAGAGACGATAAACCCATGATGTCCTCTTCTGAGAATGTAAAAAATTCTCGTATTATCAGACTAAATTAATATCTATTAATACCACATCATGTGGTAATTTTCAATGCCGTAAATATATCCTTTTAATGGGAACTTCCGATGATAGGTAAGATATTTACTAGACTTACAGTTATTTCACAACAGTCCACAAATAAATACAGACAGAAAACATGGCTTTGTAGATGTCAGTGTGGTAATGAAATTATCGTACCCACTCTTTCTCTTAATACAGGCAACACACGTTCATGTGGTTGTTATAGTCGAGAGAGATCTTCTGAAACACATAAAAGCCATGGCCTGGGTACCCATAGATTATACTTTATTTGGTACGGAATGATAGATCGATGTTTTAACACAAACAATGATAGCTGGTACCGTTATGGGGGTAGAGGAATTACTGTATGTGCATCGTGGTTGAATAGCGTCACAGTATTTCACGACTGGGCTATGCGCAACGGCTATCAAGACCATCTCACTATAGAAAGAATTGACAATGATGGAAATTACGAACCAGGTAATTGCCGATGGGCTACTAGGGTAGAACAAGCCCAGAACCGTAGTAGTAATGTATTTGTACCCGAAGACATCAGAAATATAAGATCGGATAATCGCATGCATAAAGACATTGCTTTGGAGTACGGCGTATCTCCAGAGGCTATATGTTTGATCAAACAACATAAACGATGGAGTAACGTTGAATAATCAATAATTCAGATAATTTAAATCGCTATATTACTACTGTGAAGCGGATCTGTTAACAGAGTCGTCTTTCATGGGATAGTCTTTTATAAGTGTGACTATCCGTTTAACAAAAAAAGAAGGGATCTTCGATGGTTGATAAAGATTACCCATTCTTGGACAACACGCAAGCGGATCTACGTCTGCTGGGTATGCCAAACTTACTGTCTTCGTTTACGCAATTTAACAGCGCATCGCGCGTTTCCATGTTCAACCACCATCTGTCCCAAACGATGATTTTGGACAATCCCGATTTCAATAAAATATTCACGGGCGTCGAAGAAAAGATGATCCCGTATACATTCAATGATTCTCGGCGCAAGCACCCGTGTGAAATTCTCGCCGTCATTCCTAAATATATGCCTATTGTCAACAACTTCAAAATTGATGATTGTCCTCAGTTTTATGTGATTGTTCTGACAATCGAATCTAAGGCTGGTAAACCAGTTCGTCATCTCGACTATTTCACCATCGATCGATACACGATGGGTAATAATGGATTTGGTTACCAACGCCACATTGAAAATATCGATCGTGTTGTACCGGATGGTTTCCTTGATCCAGACACCGTCATAACCAGATCACCGGCTGTGCAGGGTGATCAATATTGTCTCGGTGCTAATCTAAACGTGGTTCTGGGCTCGTTTCCAGAAACCATCGAGGATGCATTTATCATCAGCGAATCTGCTGCTAATAAATTGCAAACCACCCAGGTTTCTAAGATAACCTTAAACTGTCGGCAGGATCGTCGTCCACTCAACTTGAATGGTACGGCGGATGAAGAGAAGTTTCTACCGGACATCGGGTCTTATGTTCGTGACGATGGTATCCTCTGTGCTTTCCGTACAGGTAAGTGGGAGACGTGTTTGGCAGACACTGCACCTGATGCTTTGCGGCAACCGCTCCATCTACAAGATGAAATCTACACCATTGAGCCTGGTGCCAAGATTGTTGACCTGACATTCAACGTTAACATGGACAAGATTTCAACCTGCTACGACCAAGCTCTTTTGTACATGCGTAATCACACGCGTTGCTGGGAGAATATCTATCAAGTCTATCTCAAGAACAAGGATTCTTGTGATGGTCTCACCAAGAAAATGTCGGAATTGGTTGCCCGTGCTATGTATCGCATGGTAGCGCACGGATCTCGTGTGTCGCTCTTGGATGGCGCTTTGCGGAAAGAGGTTAAGAACTTCGACATCGAAGGCGTTGGTCGTCAGACCATTGATTTTCTTCAGGTTGAAGTTGTCTACACTGTCCCTAGGAAAGTTAACAACGGCGACAAGATAACTGATTTCGCGGGCGCGAAAGGAGTCATCGCACACGTGTATCCAGACGAGATGATGCCCATCGATGAATATGGTATTCGTGCCGACATGATGGTCGACATGAATTCTCCTGTGAGTCGGAACAATCCAGGTCAGCTCTATGAGATGGGTATTAATCGCATCTCAGAATTTGCCAGGAGAGCCATCAAGAAAACATGTGAAGAGCAAGGCCACGAACCGGCTTTTGAGAAACTCATGGAGTGGTATGGGGATGTTAACCCCAATTATGAAAAACTCATTCGTTCCGCTGTTACTGACTCGCGTGATAAAAAGTCAGTCGTCACCGAGGCCATTGAAACATCGCCTAAAATCTGGATACCACCTTTCTTAAACACACTCACGCCAAAACCAGATGACAAGTGGCATGCGCTTAGGAATATTAAATCATGGGCTAAGAAATGGGGTTGTAAGCCCTCTAGGATAAAGTACAGTATTCGGCAAGCAGATGGGAGCTTCAAGCAATTTATATCAGATGCTGAATTCTCTATCGGTTCAAAATACATCATCCATCTTCACAAGATACCTGAAATTGCTGCACCTGGTTTTGCTGCAGTCAACCACATGGGTATTCCAACAAAGAGTAACTTCGACAACAAATACTCACCTGTCAGCAATAATCCTTATCGCTATGGCGAGGACGAGCTTCGTCTGTTGTGTATGGATGCAGATAGCAGAGAGGTCACGCGCTTTCAGAACCTGATGGCCAATTCACCAAAGGGTGTTGCGTCGGCCATTCAGACGCTGTTGTTGGTGGATAGTCCAACCCGCATCTCGCGAGTTCCTATATCAAACGGGGATTTGTTGAAATCATCAGCACCACTGCGGTTGTTTCATAACACGACTGCGACGCTTGGGGTTGATACCAAAGATACCATTACAGAAGCGTTCGATGTCTCCGATGAGCTGTCAGAGTCGATTTGGCAGTCCGTATCTGAAGACGGAGAAAAAGGTGATGGATCATCTAGCGATGACGAAGTCGTTGCGCGTCGCCGCAAATCTAGAGCAAAACGCACTAAGAAGATGATGGATGATCTTCTGGCTGTAGAAGCGGATGACGATGATGAGATACCTAAACCAGAAGAGGATAGTGATGAAGATGGTTCAGATGAGATCGTAGAGTCTCCTGAGGAAGAAGAATAATCATTTCATCACAACTATGGGAGGGGTAACACCCTCCTTGTGTTTTAGAAGGGCTTTAAAATATGCCAGAAGTTTATGAACCATCCAGAGCACTTCATGAAGACTGGCGCAGTTTCTTCGTCGATCGAAGAGATGATGCGTTCATCCTACCGTGTGACGGAGGTGTTCCCATCGAACTAAATGGTCGGTGGATGTTACTTAACATCATGCTGACATACCCTTTGATTAAATACGGACTACCCATTTCATCGACACGACATCTTCACCTAAAAGGTATCTATGATGCTAGTAGTCATGCAAATGTGATGACGCAAGTAGCATTGTCGTTAGAAGAAGCCGGATTAACCCGTGCTGTTTTCGGACACGATATTCTCATGACCGTTATGGATGCGCACAACATGTGCTACACTCATTTGGGTCAGTTTGTTAAGACTATGGATATCTTTGGAATTGCCGATACCATTCTCCAAGAAGGTGTGGAGGAAGTCCTTCAGATCGACTATGGGGATATTGACGATAAGAACATTCAACGCATGGAAGGAATTTTCCAAGATCATGCTAAGAAAATCACCAAGCTGTTGGAGAGTTCTGTACCAGTTATAAATGTCTTTAGGGCGCCGTTACTATGCGGTGCGTTGAAGAAGGATCAGTTCCATCAGTTCGTTGGTTCAGCTGGTCCGCGTACCGACACAGACGAGAGTATGTTCCTTCGTCCTGTGGTTGGATCTTTTGTGGGTGGAATGGTCGACATTCAAGATCTCTTACTCGAGT